>OFFB01000333.1_pt1 | contig 48001 bp, 72 predicted proteins | sample 1521281 | NCBI WGS metagenome assembly OFFB01 (sample SAMEA3504109, study PRJEB24116) | mouse gut metagenome | biome: mouse gut; feature: mouse-associated habitat; material: faeces | place: Denmark | collected 2011
AAAAAAACAAGTTATAGGATATGTTATTCAACTTGACATAATAAATGCGAGGAGTAATTATGGATAAAAAAATTAAAGATATTGCGGCAAGAATAAAAGATTTAAGAGAATTTTCCGACTATTCATTGGAAGAATTTGCATCCAAAGTAAATGTGCCTGTCGATGACTATAAAAACATTGAGGATGGTGTGGTAGATATCCCCATAGGAACTATGTATAATATTGCAGCAGCATTAGAAATAGACCCTACAGTGTTACTTACAGGACAAAATAGCGACAGCAAAGAAGTTGCAATATGCTATGCGGGGCAAGGTTTGGAAATCGAAAGATATGACGGCTATAGCTTTAGCAGTCTTGCCCATAAATTTTTTAATCGTGAGATGGAGCCAATGCTTGTAACCATAAGCGAGGGGATTGCTCCCGAACTTGTAAAACATACAGGACAAGAATTCAACTATGTACTTAGCGGTAAACTAAGAGTACTTATCGGTAATAAAGAGTATTACCTACGTGCCGGCGATTGCATATATTTTGACCCTAACATTCCTCATGCTCAAGTTTCAATGCAAGGGGAAAGTACATTTTTGACAGTAATTTTAGAAAAATAAAAATATAATAAAATAAGATAGAGGAGAAGTTATGAAAAAGAAAGACAAGCAAAAGCCTAACGGCGAAAATGCAAACAAATTCAGTGAAAAAGAATTTGCAAAACGTGTAGTTGCCTTGGGCGGAAACCTAAAGCGATTTTGGAAAGAACCTCCAAAAGGTAGGTTTTTGAATTTAAGAGAAATACTTAGTCTAGGTGTTTCCAGCTTTGGCGTAAGTATGATTTACAATGCCCTAAGCATTTATCTTACAATTACCAAAATACCGGTAATTTACGATATGGGTACATCAGGTACATTGCATGCCACACTTATGTACTTGTTATCAAGTGTTTTGGCTTTAATTTTAACACCGTTTTACGGCAGAATGATTCAACGTACCAATACTAAGTTTGGTAGATATAAGCCTTACATAATGTTCTTGGCACCTATTGTATCTGCATTAGGTATTATGGCACTATGGTCACCACAGTCTTTGGATGTTACATCACGTACGATTTATATGTACATGACTTGTACACCTGCGTTATTGCTTTGGAATTTGTGGTATAACTCATTTAACATGTTCCCAGGTGTATTCTCTCCAAATCAACAAGAAAGAGCAGATATTTGGTCTCCTATAGGTTTGGTTATGGGCTTTGCACCAACAGTTATGAATGCGCTAAACGGCGTAATTGCAAGGTATGTTGGCGATATTTGGGCAGGTAGAATTTACGCTATTTGTTGCGGTGTGCTTGGAACAATGTTAGTAATTGCCTTAATCGGAGTTAAAGAAAGAGTATTTATTACCGAAGAGGAAAATAAAAAAGAAAAGATAACTACATGGCAAGGCTTGAAGATGATTGTCAAAAACAAGCCGCTTATGATTTTTACTATTGCTTTATGTTTAGGTTGTCTAAGAAATACAATAGATTTAAGTTGGGAATTTGTAGCAAGGGTTAAATATGCTGCAAATATGGCAGATGCTGCAGCTATTATCGGTGGATTGTCATTGTTTGTAGGTTTTGCTGCTACACCTAATATGATTTTGTTGCCATGGCTTACAAGAAAATTCAACAATAGAACAATTTTGATTTTTTGGCAAGTATGCAACCTTTCGGCAAACTTGATTTGTGCTTTAATAGGCTTGCAAAACTTCCCGCAAGGTAGTTGGTCGCCTTATGTTATTACAGCAATAAGATTTTTATCACTATTTAACTGCTTAGGTAGTTTACAACCTCTTATGCTTTCGGAAATGGGAGACTATCAACAATCAATTTGCGGCTATAGGTTGGAGGGCTTTATTCAAGCTTTCGCTTATTCCTTGACATCGGTTGTTGCTCAAGCAGCTGCACTTATTCCTGCAGTTATTCAAAAGGCTATGGGCTTTAACCCTGCTAATTATATTGTAAGTCAAGTTTACGAAAATAACTTTGTTACTCCTGAATTGGTAAAATTAGCGGAAAATTACGGAAATGTCGCACTATGGATATCAGTTGGTTCAAGTGCATTGATGTTGATTTGTTTACTGTTCTATAATCTAGACAAAAAGAAACACGCTGAAATTGTACAAAAATTAAAAGAAAGTGCAGTAAATGCAGATGAGATTGAAAGTGAACAAGGTAAACTTAATATGTTGGAAAATGTTATCGGCTCAAATCCTAATGAGGGAGCAAGTGAAGATGCAAATTTTGACGAAATTAACAGCAATATCGATGTAACATCTGAAAATAACGAAGTTGTAGATAATACAAACGAAACAGTAGAGGAAAGTGAAATAAATGAGATTCCAAATGCCGATACTGAAAATTCCGAAGAAATTATCGAAAATGAGAATAATCAAAACTAAATAAAATTAAGCAGTCGATTGAAATTAGCTTGAACTTTTGATGAAAGTTCAAGCTAATACGACAAAATGCTAATATCTTTATAAAGCCGGGATGGAATATAGCGTAGCAAAATTTACGCTTGTTTCGAATGAACAATGAAATTGGTTGAAAATGACAAGACATTTTTAGATAGAAAAAGTAGGTCAAACGAAAAAATCAAAACTGACAAATAAAAAGCCGACCAAAATACGGCGTCAGCGAAATTTTGTATTTGGTAGGAAAAAGCGAGTTCGATGGTAACTGAGCCGATTTTATATTAAAATCGCTCGTTACTAATCGTAACGAGCGATTTTTGGCAGGGGAGACGCGATTCGAACTTATCCAATTATTGTTTTCAGTCATTATTATACTAAATAGGGCACAATTAAGCCAATTTTAGACTTATTTTAAAGCTAAATGGTCTGAAATAGGCTATTTTTATGCCTAAATTTTGGTAAATATTTGGTACATTATGCCAAAAATTGTTCAATCATCATTAGAATTCTTTTATATTTACTACGATATATCTCTAATTTTTCTTCTTGAGTTAAATCCCCTCTTAAGAAAGTACCGCTATCTAATTGCTCGGGATGAGTGTAAATTCTTAATGTTATATCAATAGTAGAATGCCCCATTAAAAGTGATGCTGTTTTTATATCAATTTTTTCAACACAAATTTGCACAGTTCCATAAGTATGTCTTAAATCGTGAATTTTATGTCCTTTTTCTTTTGTCCATATTTTTCTGAAAATTTTATCAGCTGACGAGTTTGGAATTGAAAAATATTTACCGTCTTGAGTTTCAATACTTAATAAAAGTTTTTCTACTAATGGCATTAATGGAACATTTCTATTCGAACCTTTAGTTTTAGTTCCCGGAATATGCAGCACTTTATTTTTAATGTCAATATCCTTAGTTGTTAATGATAAAGCTTCAGTTTTTCTAGTTCCAACAAGTAAACAGAAAATAAAATAACACTTATCATTGTAAGACAAGTGTTTGTTTTGAAAAAGTTTTTGTAAAAATTCAGTTAATTCATCAAAAGAAAATGCTGAACCTTGATTTTGTTTGTGAGTAGGTTTTTCGAGAGCTGTACAAGGATTAGTTTTTACCACAGATAGTGCAATCGCTCGTTTGTATATGCTATTGAAGAAATCTAATATTAGCTGCCTCTTTCTAGTTTCCGGAAATGAATAAATAAAATTTTCTATATCTTTTAGTTTATATGTATTTAATGGCTTATCAAAATTTTGATTTTTAATAAATTTCATTCTTGATTCATAGCCTTTAATAGACGATTGTGATACACCTTGATTTTTCTTATATGGTAAAAAGTTTTCTTGATAAAATTCTGACAATAGTGGGACTTTTTTCTTCGCAACTTTGTCTTTATTTGGCATTTTATTTAGTCTTGTAATTTTTTCTTCAAGTTTCTCTCTAATTTCTTCTTTTGTACGACCGTAAATACAGCCAAACACAGTACTTGTAAATTTGATAAGTCCATTCCTGTGTTCTCGAACAGACCCTTTAATTTTAAGTTCAATTATCATTTTTTCAACCTCTTTAATGATATTATCTATCGGAATAATTTCGATAGGCGGTGAAGAAATGATTTCTTGAATCACATTGTTTTTTATAATATTTTGATATGGCAGAGATTGCGATGTGAAAATATCAGAGTAATGTTCATTAGCATCACAATAGCCACGAAGAGAATGTATTGAGTAAATAATTTGTTTAGCCCAATTTTCCATTGCTATAAAATTTGTTTTAATAAATTCATCCATAGTATATTTATACCTCCAAAAGTGAAATAGATATAAATTATACCAAAAATTGGAAAGTTTTGCCAACTTATTATTAAATTGTATTTAAAATATAATTTTTTGTTTATGCGACAATCATTATATTATATTTTTATATGAAATTCTGCTAAACTTCTAAATACTTTATATAGTGATTATATAGCGTAGTTCCGTTTTCAACTGTTTGAGTTGTGCGACTATCGTCATTATAGATTATTAAAAAGGTAGTATAGGTTTTTTCTTGTGCCGTTGCTGTTCCTACTATCGCGCCTGTTGCTCCAAACAGTAACGCGCCAACAACGCCTCTTGTCATTGTATTGTCATTATCTTTTCCTGTATGGGTTTCGACTATAATAGTCTTTTTTATATCGTCTAATCTTCCCATAAGATTTTGAGCATTAGTTTCTTGTTGCTTACGTAGAGTTTCTTCAATACAACGTTTTTCTTGCTCTTGTGCTTCTTCATATTCGTCAACGGCATTTTGATATTTCGTTATCCAGCAACCATATAATATCGCATAAACAATTAAAGTGATTAGTGCAGCTATGCCAAGACTTGCAAATCCACCAGATGTGCCTAAAACATTTATAACTACAATTCCAATTATAAATGCACTTATAACAAGAATGCAAGCAACAACGGAAACAATATTTTTAATTTTTTCTTTTCCAACGTTGATTTTTGTTTTATATTCTTCGTAGGTACTTTTATCAATTATTTGCTTTTTCATATTGTATCTCCTATAATTTTATTTTTCTATTTCGTAAGTTTTTTCTATGGTTTTATATCCTTCACAAGATAATTCAAGTTTAAATGAAGTGCATTGTTGTAGTTCTGTCATAGTAAAATATTGATAATTTCCAAAGTGTAAAAATATTTTATTTGCTAAAGCACCATTACCAGTTTCTATCGCCATTGAATTATTAATGTATGTTGAATAAAATATAGCTGAATTAATGTAATTATTTTCTTCATCATAAATATAAATTTTTAATTTAACAATTTGGTCTTTCCAATATATATGCGGAATAGTTTGATTATTATTGAATTTAGTTAATAAATCTCCAGTAATTTTTATTAAATTTTCTTTAGTACTTTCCCACCCATTATATTGAATATTTAATTTGCTTTCGTCAAATAATGTTTCGAAAATACCACATTTAGAGCAGTAGCCGTCAGTTTCAAAACTATGTGTTAAAAGAGGAGTTTCGTTTATAAGTTTTGTGTCTTGACAAATTTCGCATATTTCTTTTGTGCTACCATGAGTAAAGCACGTAGCATTTTCGGTAACTATTTTGTAAGTATGTTCACTTAAATCAAGTTCTTTAGTTTTAGTAGCTGAGCAGTTATTACATTTGTAATTATTGTGTCCTTTGACAATACAAGTTGAAGGTGTGCTACTTATTAACTTGTAATCATGTTCTTTCAAATCCAATGTAGTAGTCTTTGTTTCGTGACACATAGAACATTCGGAAGTTTGATAACCTCTTGTTGTGCAAGTTGATTCTATAGTTAATTTGACTTCATAATTATGCGCAATAGTTAAAAGAGTAGTTTTACTCTCAAAACCACAGCGAGAGCATTTCTTAACTTCTTCGCCAGTTGTTTTACAAGTTGGAGCAGTATAAGAAGATTGAACTAAATCGTGTCCATTATCGCAATTTTCTTCGTTCAAAGGTTTTTCATCATCGCATGCACATAGAGAAAAAGTTAATAGAGTTATAAACACTAAACAAATAATATAAATAAATGATTTTTTCATAAAATACCTCTTATTACAATTATACTATTTTTTTATTATATTTGCAACATTTAATCCAACTTGGGTAGCAAGAGCAACAATGTAAGTATAAACTTGGATTTTATATGATTCATCAAATTCGTTGTAAACTTTTGCAATATTAGCAAAATGCTTATCATTTAGTAAATTCGTATAATCTTCCATAAACTTATCTGAAACAGTATATTTTGGTCTTTTTATAAGTTCAGTTGAAGTGTTTTCATTGACAGAAAATGTATTTGATTCATCGGTTAAGCCAAGCAAATAATCAGTTGATATATTAAAATAATTAGCAACCTTAATTATTCTATCTACTGAAGGAGTAGAATTTTTCCATTTGTTTATAGAATTTTGACTAAATCCACATTCTTTTTCAAGAGTAGTTTTGTCAATTCCTTTGGATTTGCATAATTCTAAGATTTTATCATAAATTGTCATATTATTATCTCCTTTATATTGACTTTAGGAATATTTTCCTATATAATATAGCTAGATTATTTGTGAGGTGAATAGTATTAAACAAGTCAATTTACATATCGTTTCCATTGAACAAGGACGAATAATATTTGTTTGCAACATTTCCCCAGAAGAAATGATTCAACACAAAGATGAAATAGAGAAATATTGCTTGGGTGATTATAATGACCCTTGGGAATTTGAATGGTTGATTGACTTATCTACCGCAGTAATGTGTAGTGAGTGTATTAATTGTTGGAAATACAATGCAACAATTATTTAGTTTTTTTTACAGGTAATTTGCTATTGATTTCATTGATTTTTAACTCACTATCTATTAATCCACAAAGCATTTTAAAACAATTAACAACTTCATCAATAGAAAAATTTATCATTTTAATAATATGAACACTATCATTGCCAAACAGTCTAATTAAGCGGGTGCAAACTTCAGTATAAAAATCGCAATTCATTTTTTCTATACGATTTGCTAATGTTAATTTAATTATATTATCTTGTTTAATTTCTTTAACGTTAATTAGATAATCCCAAACAAGCCACTCAAGAGCCATGCGTAACCCTGCACCAATTAAATCGCTTAAACATTCTTCTTTTGCCTTCATTGTTTGAGTATAAATTCTATATGCGTTAGGTGAAAGATTTTTAATGCTTTTAGGCAAATCATTATACTCGGAAATAGGGTAGCAATATATTATCTTAGACTTAACCATGTTTTGACTTACACCAACTTCTTCTTTTACAACAAAAATAGGTTCATTACAGTGAATACATCTATGCAATTCAAGAACGGTTGTGTTTTGCTGAAAATCTGTAAATTTATTAGATTTTTCTATAATACGTGATTTAGAATTTTGAATATTGTCTTTATGACAATAAGGGCATTTTTCAGGGAAGTTCATATTTTTATCTCCTTGTTCCGTTCAAAAAGAGCGGAATTATTTTTTTGTAAAAATATTAGGAAAATATTCCTAAATACTTGACAATAGGAAAATAATCCTATATAATATGACTATAGTAATACAAAAGTATGAAATAAAAACTCCTATCGTTTGTTGGCAAACGATTTGTTTAAGATAATTTTCTAGCAAAAATATTATATCACAAAATGAATCTGTTTGTCAATGACCTATGGGAATATAAGGAGGTTAATGAAAAAATGACTTTTGGAGAAAAGTTAAAAGCAGAAAGAATAAAAAAAGGTGTTTCAGAATTGCAAGTTGCAACAACACTTGGATTATCACAATCAGCAATATCTAAATATGAGCATGGCATTAAAGAACCATCAAAAGGTGCATTAGTTGCATTAGCAAAATATTATGATGTTTCACTTGATTATCTTGTGAATGAGGAGAATTAAGGGAGTAATATCTATGAAATTTGTATTAAGCGGAAAGCATAGTTGCGAAACGATACACAGCATTACTTTGTTGTTAGGTAAAAACACTAAATTGGCAGAAGTGCAAACTGAAAAATTAAATAAAGTTTGCAAAGTGGTACAACAAATATTTGTGGAGAATAAAAATGACTGATAAAGAATTGGCACATCATTTATTAGATATTTTATTTTTGAATGATATGATGGATCGCCAATTAAAAATGCGTGCAGATGGCAAGCCAACCTTTTGCGATTCAAAGGAATATAGAGAAAGTGAATCTATATTTCGCAAGGCGGCTATTGGTATTTTAAGAAGGAGTGATAATAAAGATGACTAACGAACAGATTTTACAAGCAGAAAAAAGCCTTAGATGGGTAGCAAATCAAATACCTGATAATTTAGGGGATAGCAATGAAGAAAAAATGTTAAAGTGCATTAGGCTTTATTGTAATAATGGTGCAGAAGTAATTAGTCAGTTATCAAAAGAATTGGCAGAATTAAATAACAATAAGGAGAAAACAAATGGTAAAAACTAATCATCATCCAGCAATAGTTTATAGGATATATGATGAACTAAAAAATCATGTTGGTGAAGAGAATGCAATTAGTGCAACAGCACTTGCAAGTCAATTTGATATTTCAAGGAGACAAGTGCGAGCTTATGTTCATGTAATTAGAAATTCTGGCGAACTAGAAAAATTTATTGGTTGTTCTAATAAAGGATATTTTTTATGTAAGCCAGAAGAAGTTGAAGCAACTCTTTGCAGATTGAAAAAACAAGCATTGTCAATGTTAAAAGTTTGTAGTTCAATTCAAAAGAAAGCTGATTTGAATGGACAATATAAGTTTAAACTTGGCAAGTACTATGATGACATAATTGAATCGCTTGGATAGTGATTAAGGAGTAGATATGAAAGAATATATTTGTAAAAAATGTGGTGCAGTTAATCACATAAAATTGGAAAAGAAAGGAACAGCTACTGGTATATATTGTACTTTATGTGATAGTTGGTTAAAGTGGATTGGAAAAGACGAAATAAAATTTGCAGAACAAATTATAAATTCAAATAAAGAACAGCAAGTTCAAAATCAAGATAATCCAGTTGAAAAGAAATCACCAGCACAAGAAAGAGTAGAGCAAGAACTTGCAGAATTGACTGAAAAGAAAAACAAATTATTCACTTTTGCTGGAACAAATAAATATAAATCGTTAAGTATTAAACAAAGAGATTTGTTGTCAAAACAATACAACATTATGATTGATTATATAAAAATATTGGAAGAACGATTAAATAATTGGGAGGATTAATAAATGAATAAAATTCAAATTATTGGTAGATTAACTGCGAATCCAGAGTTAAGAGCAACTGGAAATGGTTTACAAGTATGTTCTTTTACGGTTGCTGTTAGTCGTAGGTTTAATAGAGAAGAAACCGATTTTTTCTCTGTTACAGTATGGAGAGATGCTGCAGTTAATTGTAATAAATATTTAGCAAAAGGTAGTCAAGTTGGAGTAAGTGGCGAATTGCATTTAAAGCATTATCATGACAAAGACGGCAATAAACGTTTTACTATAGAAATACAAGCAGATGAAGTTGAATTTTTAAGTTCTAAGCAAAATGAAAATAATCCCTCAATGGCAAAGCCTACACCTCGACAAACAACGATTGAAGAGCTTGATGAAGTTGAAGATGACGATATGCCATTTTAAAGAGTAATAACAATATGAATGACTTAAATATTCAAGAAGCAATAGATATATGCATTGCTATAAGAGATAAATTGCCATTTGACGATAATTTAGCGTTTAAGGAAATGTGGAAAGAAAAGGATGCAATGTCTATATTAATCAATTTAGCAACAAAATATGTAAATTTGAAAAATCAAAAACAGGGAGATAAAGTATGAAAAAAGTCACTTTACAAAAAATGAAAATAAGTAATTTTAAGGGGATTACGAAAAAAGAAATTGACTTTAATGGAAAAAACACACTTATAACCGGATTGAATGAAGTTGGAAAATCAACCATTGTAGATGCGTACTATTGGCTTACAATAGGGCAAAATGCACTTGGCAATACGAAATTTGAGGTTAGACCAAGAGATATTAATGGTAATGAGATTCATGACATTACAACTAGTGTTGAGTGTGTTTTTTCTGTTGAAAAAAATGGACAAGCTATAAAATTCACTTTGAGAAGAGATGAAATAGAAGATTTGACACAAAAGCAAAGAGCAGAACTTAAGGAAAATGCTATTGCGCCAAAGAAAAGTTTTTATTTTATTGATAATGCACCATATACGCAAAAGATTTTTAATGGCAAGCTAGAAGAGCTATTTTGCGATTTAAGTTATTTTGCCATTATAAGCAATCCATTTGCTTTCTTTAGATTAAATGAAACGAATCAAAGACAGTTATTAACAATGGTTTGTGGGAATGTTGCGGATGATGAAATCGAAGGTTTTGAAACTGTAAAAGAGATTTGTGGAGCAGTGAATACTCCTAATCAAGTAAAAGAAGCTTTAACGAAAGAAATTCGAGCTATGCAAAAAGAATTTGATAGTATTCCTGCAAAAATACAAACTCACGAAATCTATTGTGATAGATATGCCGACTATGATAAGCAAATCGCTGAATATGAATCTAAAATTGAAGAGTTGGAAAAAGAATATTCTGAATTAAAAAAACAAGATAAAATACTGATATCAAGCATGAATAAACAACCGAAGCAACCAGATGAAAGTAACATTACTTCTATTGAAAATAAAATTAAACTTGAAAAAAGTAAGTTTGTTGGATTTAAGAAAACTTTGCAACAGCTTAATAAGCAAAAAGCAGATAACGCTTGTCCTAACTGCGGTTTTCCAATACTAGATTTTTCGGAACAAATTAAAATAACTGAAAAGAACATAGAAAAATCCAATAAGAACATTATAAAAATGAATACATTGCTTGAAAATGCAAAGAAGTCTTATCAAATGGAATTAGATTTTTATAATTCTCAAATCGCAAATTTTGCAAATGAAGAACAAAATATAATTTCTAATAGAGAAAAACTCGCCGTTGAAATGGAAGCAAAGCGCGATGACTTTCTCCATGTTAATACAGAAGTAGATAGACTCAAACAAGCGAAAAAGACTCAAGAGCAAATTAATTTGCTTAACAAAGAACAGATTGATTTGGATGAGAAGTTGGCGGATGCAATGACAAAATATGATACTATAAATAAATTTATTTTAGATAAGTCGGAAGCAGTTGTAGCAATTATTAACAATAACTTTGAAACCATTCAATTCAAGTTGTTTGAAATGCAAACCAATGGAGAGTTAAAGACTTGCTGTAAAGTAATGAAAGATGGTGTTTCATACGCAAATATAAACACAGCTTCAAAGATACATAGCGGACTAGAAATTGCTAAACTTTTTTGCGATTATTTCAACATTTTATTGCCTATATGGATTGACGAAAAAGAGAGTATTAATACTTTACCGATAATGGAAAATCAATTTATTTGTGCAAAGGTATTAGACATAGATTCAATTTTGCCAAATAAAACTGAATTTGATTGTGAAGAAAAGTATCTAAACGAAAAAGAAAAACTTCTTGCAGAATATAAATGCAAAATGTTTATTAGGGAGATGTAAACATTGATTAGCGAAATGATATACAAACCTAGAAAAGAGTTGGAAATTATTGCAGAGGAAGAATATAAACAATTTAAATATGTAATTATAAGTTTAGGAATTTTTCCAATGGCATACATAGAAAATAATTTGAGTTTAATACTTTAACCTCTGCACAAGAATATGCAATTCCACATGGCGGTTTTACTTATCATGGTAAAGCTTATTGGAATGATAATGATAAATCAACTTATCTTGGTTGGCATTATGGACATAAGTCCGATTTTAATGGATATGACCTAGTTTTTGAACAAAATATGCAAAATATAAGAGCAAAAAAATGGACAACGAAAGAAGTTATTGAAGAAATAAAAAATGTCATTGATAAAATGATAACTATAAAAGGAGATTAAATTATGGCAAATGAAATTAAAGTTGCAGATACAAAAGCACAACAAGTATCAGTTAAAACCAACAATAGCTTAACTGAATTTATGACAAGTTCAGATAGTTGGCAAATGTTTATGAATCAACTTCCTGCTAAAACGCAAAGTGAAATAAAATTTGATGTTTATGCTTATGTTAATAAAAATGCTGAAACAGTTGCTAAAATGCAACCAAATGATTTTATGGCAAGAGTTGTTGATTGTTATAGCAAAGGTTTTACTTTGAAGGATGGAGATGCGTATATAATTCCATTTAATCAAACTTATAAAGATAAAGAAGGAAATGAGCATAAAATTGTAGTCGCAACATTTGTTGAAGGTTATAAAGGCGTAGTGAGATTAGCTTTAGAAAGTGGGTTGTTTAAATATTTTGATTGTGTGCCGGTTATTAAAGAGAGCATTATATCATTTGATTATCGTAGGAATGTGCCTATTTTTAATAATACATATATAGCTAGTGGAACTGAGCAAGTGATTGGATATTTAGCTTTTAGTGAAACTCATAATGGAACAATAAGAGAAATATATCATCCAGTAGAGCATTTCAAAAAATTTGCTTTAAAAAATTCTATACAATGTCGTGAAGCTAAAAAATTAGCTGGAGTATGGTTAAATGATTTTGATTCAATGTGTAAAAAAACTGCTTTAAAAGAATTAGGAAAAGTTTCTCCTAGAGTAACAAATCCAAATGCACAACAATCACAATTCTTTAATTACATTGACAATGAGGAAAACGATTTGCTAATGCCGCCTGAAACATACGAAAATACTGCTGTAATGGGGGAAGATTTGAACAATGCGCCATTTGAGGAACAAATAGTTGATTCAACTAAAAAGTCTGTTAAAACGCCAAATACGAGCGAATTAAAGTGTAGTGAGTGTAGTACAGTAATTACTGCAGCAGTGTATGATTATTCTGTAGAAAAATATGGTAAAGCACTTTGTTATGCTTGTCAGAAAAAACACAAAAAGGGTTGATAATGGAAAACGTAGTTGTTAATGTAGTTAATTCTGGTAGTGATGGAAATGCTTATATTGTGAGTGTGGCTAATACAAAATTTATGTTAGATGCAGGAATGCCGATTGATAAAATTCGTAAAGCAAATAATAATAAGTTGCGAGATATTAAGTATATATTTATATCACACTCTCATAAAGACCATTTAAAAGATATGAAAGAACTTACTAATATTGGAGTTAGATATATTTATAGTGCAGGTGTATTTGACTATAAAGATATGGTTGTTTGCGGAACAGAACAAAATCACGATATAACTTGCTATGGATATTCTTTAGATTTTCCCGAAGAGCATATTATGATTCATTACTATACAGATACTGCCAAAATTAACATTAATCCTAATTTTATAACAATGGATAGAGAGCATTATTGGATAGTTGAATGTAATTATACTAATGAAACTATGATATATAACGACAATCATGAATCAACCCAAGTAGTTTTAAGAAACATTAGAACAAGAGAAACTCATTTATCTGACAATAAAATTATAGATTTCTTTAAAAGAAAAGATATAAAAGTTAATGGAGTTTTATTTATACATCAGTCAAGGCTTAATTTCGATAAGCAACTATTTAAAGATAAAATAGAGCAACAACTTTCAACTTTGTCATATAAGATAGCTAAAAATAGTACTAAATATATTTTTTCAAAGTGCGGAATAAAGGAGTTGAAATATGGAATTTAATAAATTTATAAAGACTGGAGAAGTATACGCATTAGATGGCGAAGGTAATAAAGAATGGGATGGCGATGATGGTTTTGAAATCGTAATTGAGGTTGATGACAATGAAGTAAAAGAGGTTTTAGTTAATCTCATTATAACAAACTATATTGAAGTTAATAAGCTACAAATATCACTTAATGAGTTAAATGTAACAAAAGAGATTTTAAAACACATTATTGATGATTATGACACTTTATTTGAAGAAATGTGTGAAGAATTTAAAGATGATTTACAAAATTATTTTTCTGATAAATTTAGTGGCGATTTTTAATTTAGTTTTACACTAAAAGGAGTTGATAGAATAAATGGCAGCACCGACAAAAGAGGAATGTAAGAATTGTTTTTATTCCCCAATCTTACCTCAAGAAATAACAATTAATAAATTAAGTAGTAGTGATTATAAAATTCGTTATAAGGCATATAGGAATATAGCTTCACAATATATAAAAAAACAAGAAGTAAAAGAATATTTTTTTAATAAAATGCCTAAATGTGAATTTTGTGGTAGCAATAAAAACCTGCAAATTGACCACATAGTTGATGCTTATACTTGTGCAAAAAAAATAATTGACTATCGTTGTATGAATTGTGAGAATAATTTGAGAGTCTTATGTAAACATTGTAATTTTGGGATTACACCAGGAAAAAATCAAGATGTTGGATTATTTAAATGTATAGAAAGGTGGTGATATATTGTGGGACAGTTCAAGCAAGGACTTGATTACTTTCCCTTTTCGATTGGATTACTTAAAGACCGAAAGCTTCGTAGACCTAAATTAAAACATGGTTATGTAGTTAATGATATTTATCTATCTCTTTTGGAACTTATTTATAGTGATAAAGGCTACTATATTTGTTATGGAAAGACAACAAAAGAAGATGTAATTTGGGACATTTTAGAAAATCTGCAAGGCAAGTATTGTCCTGATGCAGAGACTGTCGAACAGGTAATTGGGGATTTGGTGGCATGTGGACTATTTAGCGATGACCATTTCAAGTCAGAAATATTAACCTCGAAACGCATACAGCAGACTTATTATACTGCAACAGTAGAGCGCAAAGCAGTAAATATTGATTTCGATATTTGGTTTCTTAATGAAGAAGAAATGAGGAAACTATCATCGAAAAGTATTATTCTTGTCAATTTTCTCAATCGGTCGAATGAGAGGCAAAATCGGTCGAATGAAAGGCAAAGTCGGTCGAACGAAACGGAAAGTAAAGAAAAGAAAAGTAAAGTAAAAGAAAGTATGTATATTGATTCAGAAACACACACTGCAATTCAAAATCTTTATAATTCAATTTGCACTAATTTAGCAAAATGTACTAAGTTAACAGCTGCAAGATTAAAGTTAATAAAAGATTGCACATATTCCACAGACCAATTAAAAACAATATTTGAACGAGCCAATAGTAGTAATTTTTTATCTGGTAAAAATAAATATGGTTTTAAAGCTGGATTTGAGTGGGTAATGAATCAAGACAATATTATTAAAGTGTTGGAAGGACATTATGATAATGGGAAATGTGATGTTGACATTAACTCGCAGCTTATTAGCGATAAACATAGTTATTCTCAAGAAGAGTTGGATAACTTGTTTAACAAAGATAACGATTCAAATTTCGATTTTTAATAGTTATTCGAGGAGGAAGTTTAATGAGAAATAGTGTTATTCTTGAAGTTACAAATGATAAATTTGAACATGCCGTTAACTTTTATTATACTACTGAAGAATTAGCATTTCAACTGCATTCTAAGCCTAGTAATATTCAAGCAAGAATAAATCGACCTCCTAAAAAAACTAAAACTAAATACATACGTGTTTGGTTAAACGAAGAAAAATATAAAATGAAGAATTAAAATGAAAGTAGATATTTTTAATACTGATAAAAAATACAACATTATTTATGCTGACCCACCTTGGGAATATCGTACTATGGGAAATATCCAAGCCACAGCAAATTCACATTATCCAACTATGAAACAAAAGGATATTGAAACATTACCAGTAGGAAAACTTGCTGAAGATAATGCAATTTTGTTTATGTGGGCAACTTTTCCTAAACTTCAAGAGGCACTTAATACAATTAAAGCTTGGGGATTTGAGTATAAGACAATAGGTTTTAATTGGGTGAAAAAGAATAAAGGGGGGGGGCAATTTCTTTGGGGTTGGATGGTATACAAAATCAAATGCAGAAATTTGTTTGATAGGTGTAAAAGGAAAAGCCCCAAAAGTAAGCAATAAAGTATCAAGTATTATTGAAACAGTTAGAGAACAACACTCTAAAAAACCAGATATTGTTAGAGATAAAATTGTTGAATTTTCTGGTAATTTACCAAGAATTGAATTATTTGCAAGGCAGTATGCTGATGGATGGGATTGTTGGGGTAATGAGGTATGAATATAAAAGATTGGAATGGAAATGTAAAGAGCGTGTTTATTTGTAATGGTGCAAGTAATCCATTAAAAGAAAGACAAATTTATGATTATTATGCTACTGAAGGGAAAGCAATATATAAACTTTGTGCAGTTGAGAAATTTACACCTATTGTTTGGGAGTGTGCTTGCGGTGGAGGACATCTAGTAGAGGCATTAAAAGAGAATGGTTATATAGTATCTGCAAGCGACATTGTAGATAGAGGTTGCCCAAATACAATTATACTCGATTTTTTGAGAGAATCAAAAAACTGCGATTGCGACATTATAACAAATCCTCCATATAAGTACGCAAAAGATTTTGTTGAAAAATCTATTGAAATTGTTCAGAATGGTAGGAAAGTAGCAATGTTTTTAAAACTAACATTTTTGGAAAGCAAGTCAAGAAAAGAATTGTTTGAAAAATATCCTCCCAAAAAAATATGGGTATTTTCGGAAAGAATTCAATGTGCTAAGAATGGCGATTTTGAAGGTATGAAGCAAGGGGGAGGCTCTGCTGTGGCATACGCTTGGTTTATATGGGAAAAAGGATTTAAAAGGAGAAACAACAGTTGGTTGGATTTGAAACATCATAGAAAAATAATGTTATTTACGGAGTGTTATTATGGAATTCGATATTTATTGCGATTTTGATATTGAAAAACATAAGGAAACTTATACGAATTATTTGGAAGTTTTGATTTTAGAGAATGGCACAATAGTTTATGCGATTCCATCACATCAAATGAAAGCCGAACAAATATGTTGTGAGAAACTAAATATTAACAAAGAAGAATTATTAAAATTGTGTCCACCTATGTATTATTTTGATTACTTGACTTGGTTGTTAAATACAAGTGGAGCAGTTGCAGTTTGGAACGATTTTTACAGATGTGGTGACAATGGTTTAAATAGAAAACAAAAAGCAAAATTAAAACTATTAAAAATTAATGGCTTGTATAAAGGAGTAATTTGAACAAATGAAATACGAACAGATAACAATGTTTGATGGTGAAAATAAGTATATAAATACTAAGCCAATTAGATTGGTGGAGTTGTTTGCTGGTTATGGCAGTCAAGCCTTAGCCCTTAAATATCTAGGGATACCATTTGAACAACATTGTATTAGCGAATGGGCAGTAAAAAGCATTCAAGCATATAAAGACATTCATTTTATAGATGATAACAATGACTATTCAAAAGAGTTAAGTGCAAGTCAAATAAAGCAATGGTTGCTAGGTCGCATATCAAGTGATTACAACACACCAATGACTGAACAATAAATAAATAGATTATCTGAACAAAAGGTTAGAACTATCTATAACAATATGCAAGCGACACACAACGTCGGCAGCATAACGCAAATCACGGCAAAGGATTTGAATATTATCGATACGGACAAGTTCACTTACATAATGACATATTCGTTTCCTTGTCAAGATTTGAGCAATGCGGGCAAAATGGCGGGTATGAGCAAAGACAGCAGAACACGCAGCGGGCTACTTTGGGAAGTTGAAAGACTGCTGACCGAAATAATAGAAAAACCACAAATTCTATTGATGGAGAATGTGCCACAAGTTCACGGAAAGAAAAACAAGCAAGATTTTGATAATTGGTGCAAATCACTTGAACAATTAGGATACAAAAACTTTTGGCAAGACTTAAATGCAAAAGATTATGGAATTCCACAAAATCGCAATCGTTGTTTTATGATTAGTTTGCTTGGCGATTATAACTATTCTTTTCCATCAAAAATGGAGTTACAAGTTAGATTAAAAGATTTTCTTGATAAGAAAGTGGACGAAAAATATTATTTGTTGGACAAGACGATTGAAATGTTTATCGAGCATATAAAAAAACAACAAGCGAAAGGCAATGGATTTAAGTTTGAACCTACCGATGGCAACTGTGTGGGAAAAGCAATTACAACAAGAGCCAGCGCAAGAACGGACGATAACTTTATCAAAGAACAATGTGCCGGAGTAATGCTTGGCACGAGCGAACGATTCAATGCAGGTCTTTGTGAAGAAATGAGCAGGTCAATAACAACCAAAGGTAAGAACGGAGTAATAGAGTGGAACAAAAAATAACATGTAATCAAATTGGAATGTTAAGTGGTGGTAAAGAGCCTAAAATTATTAATCCATTAAAAAATAAAACAAATCGTAGTTGGTTATTTGAGCAGAATGTTTATGAAGAGAATGGTCTTATAAGAGCGTTAAAAGCGAGCGAGGGTAGTGGAAATATTCCTAAAGTTTTGGAAACAAATATACAAAATTATAGAATAAGGAAACTAACTGAACGAGAGTGTTTTCGTTTAATGGGTGTTAAAGAGCACGATTTTGAAAATGTAAGTAAAAACCAATCAATGTCAAGCTTGTTTCATTTGGCTGGAGATAGCATTGTTACAACGGTTTTAATGTCGATTTTCGGAGAGTTATTTGATATTGACTATAATAAAAAGATTAATAAATTAATAGGAGATTTAAAACAATGAAAGTATATACAGTAGAAGATTTAGAAACTTTTGAGAAAGATGAGTGTGGTTATTTAATATGCCCAACAGGCGATTATTCACAAATTGAAAGTTTTAACGAGAGGTGTAGCTTTGGCGAGTGGTGTAGCTTTGGCGAGTGTTGTAGCTTTGGCGGATGTTGTAGTTTTGGCGAGAAGTGTAATCTTGAAAACAATCATAAATTTGAAAACATTAAAGAAAATGTCGATAGAGTTTTAAAGATTGACAGAATAGGCAGTCGCAAAGGTTGTACTTACTTTTTCAAAACCATAAATAATATCTATGTGCGTTGTGGCTGTTTCTTTGGAACTATTACAAAGTTTGAAGAAAAAGTCAAAGAAACTCACGCAGATAATGAGCAATATCGCAATGAATACTTGAAAGCTATTGAGTATGTGAAATCTGTTATGTGAGGTGTGAAATGAAACCGTTGAGCATTGAAGAATTGAAAAATTTAATTATAGGTACTTGGGTATATCTAACAGACAAAGATGGATATTTAGGTAGATATGTGGTAAAAGCAGAAGCTCCGATTGAAGAAGATGATAAAACATTTAATTTTGATAGTTTATCAGGCTCGTGGACTTATAATTATAGGTATTATGGTACAAAGTGGCTAGCTTTTAAAAACAAAGAGCAAGCAGAGTGTAAATGTATAAGCTATAAATTTCCTTGTGAATTAGGAACAACAATTTATTATATTAAAAAGCAATGTAGAGATTTTTTTAATGATTTTGATGATAATGAAGATAATTGGTGTAAGCATTATATACAAGGAAATTGGTATGATGAGGAACGTTGCAATCTTATTAATAAAGACTGTTGCTCTTTTAATTTAGAAATATATTGTGAAGAATGTAAAAACAAATTGAAAATTGAAGAAACAAATTTCTGTTTAGAGTTAAGAGATAAAATCTATGGAACTGACTATTACAATAAGAGTTTGTCTCTTTCTCACACATATTTTTTAACAAAAGAAGAGGCAGAACAAAAACTAAAAGAATTGAGAGGTAAAAAATAAAAATGTGTAGGTTTTGTGAAAGAAATGGAAATAAAATCAAAAAAATAATTGTTTGTAAATATGAAGAAAAACAAATTGTTTACGATGGAGTTTTAGGTTGTGTACAAAATGGAATAAAGACAATCAAAAAACAACCTAATATAAAATTGGAAACAGATAAGGGTTACATTGTTATGTCTATGCCTATTGAATTTTTATATTGTCCTCATTGTGGAAGAAAAATAAATAATTGTGAGGTGTAAGAATGAATATAAATGATTTACTTATTGAATTTGACGAAATGGGTTATTGCCCTACTACATTATGTGAAAACCCTAACGAACAAGCAATTAAATGGAAAAATAATCTAATAATTGAGATTGAAAAACTAAATCTCAAAATTGCAAAACTTGAAGATATGATAGAACAGGACAAACTTGTTGAGAAAGGCGAGGGCAGATTTCAAAGGCTCAAACGAACGCACCCAAAACAATACGAGTATTGTATGAATGGCGGAGAATACAACGAACAAGGCATTTGGCAACCTAACGAAAAAGGTTTAGGAATGAAACATTGCATAGATGTGATTAATAGCATTTATGGCAAAGATTTTATTAAGTATTAAAAGGAGTAATAATTAATGTCAATTATAAGATACAAGCAAAATGGAATTGAATATTGTATCGTAACAGGAAGATTAATTAACACGAAACTCACTAAAACTGACGATAATGCAAGGACTTCTTTTATGATTGCTTATCAATATAGCAGAGATGATTTTGATAATCTTGTAAGCGATAATATTAATTGTATTGCTTGGGGAAATTTAGCCGAGTTTATTAAATCGATTCCGTATAAAATACAAGTAATGGTTGTTGGAAAAATACATACATATATATGGGAAAATGAAGAAAAAGAACAATTAGTATGCGATTTTATTATTCCACAACCAAATATTAAACGAAAAAGAAACAAAAGCAATGGATTAGATGATTTGCCGATATAAGGAGATAAAGTTATGTCTTTTATTAAACATATTGATAAATGGGATAGAGTTATTGTATATGGGATAGGTAAAGTTAAAACAGATAAAAATGATTTAATTTGGACTATATCAGAGCCGAATAAATTTACACAAGAACGTAAAATAAAATTTAAAGCTTGTGGTGGTTATAAAGCATCAGACAAGCCTAAAGAAAATGGTGAAATTAGATGGTTAAAACAGAATTTGGATTTTTATGTGACAGATAATCATTATTATGCCGATTTAATAAAAAAATTAATATTAAACGATGTTGTAGAAGTGTTTGGTGTTTTATATAAAAATAAATATATTTCGAGCAAGACAGGAAGAGAGAAAAATTATTATGAAGTAAAGTTGGAAAAGTTAGCATTACTTTATCATGCAGATGAAAGTTGTAACATTAACACTGATATTGAAGATATTGATAATGATTTTGAAGATGAATATTTTGATTAATTGGAGTATTTTAAATGAATAACAAAATAATTAAAGAAGTGGATAAAATTTTAAAAGAAAGGCGATTAATTGTTTTGGAAAGAACAAAAAATGCAAAAGAAGAATTATTATTTAATGAAGAATATGCACATTTAATTAAGAAAAGAAGATTAAATACATTAGTTTTAAGTAGAGCATTTTCTGCAAATATAGACTGCACTGAATATGAAATATTAGACAAGAAGTTAAATAATGATATAAAAAACATTGAAGACAAATATTTAAAATGTAATGATTTTTATTTTTGTAAGATTTGTAAAGATACCGGGAAAATAAACGGAAAATATTGCCAATGTTTTATGAGCATTTATAAACAAATGCTTCATAATAAATCTGGTATTAATGATTTACCAATATTTAAATTTAAGGATAATAGGATTCAAGAGATTAATTGTAAACAAGCTAATAGCTTAAACATTTTATATAATTCAATGCAAAGATATTGTAATGTTTTTCCAAATAATAATTTAAAAAATATTTTGTTGTGTGGAAAAGTAGGAATTGGAAAATCGTGTCTATTGAGTGCAATATTAAATGAATTGCTTTCTAAAGGTGTTGATGCACAATATTTAACTTCATATCAATTAAATTCATTATTGATAAAATATCATACAACGGATTTGAGAGAAAGAGAAGTAATTATGGAAGGTTTGGTTGAAACAGATGTTTTAATAATTGATGATTTAGGAACTGAACCAATATTAAAAAATGTTACGATTGAATATTTAACAGTATTATTAAATGAAAGAATTAACAAACATACAATTATTGCTACTAACTTATCTTTATCAGAGATTCAAGCAAAATACGGAGATAGAGTATTTTCAAGATTAATAAATAAACAAAAAACTAGAATTATTTATATTGACGGTAATGATTTAAGATTAAATTATAAATAATGGGAGAATATGAAAGAAATCATAGTAAAAAAACGAGATAAAATTTTTATTGATAAGGAAAAAATCAGTTATCAAGCATTTAAAAAGATTATAAGTAAACAAAATCAAAAAATGAATATTCAATTATTAAAAGAAATATTCGGTAAGAAAAAAAATTTTTAAAAATTTTTTCAAAAATCATACATATAAAAAAATTTGCATTTAAAATTAAAGAAAGAATGTAATTATGTTAGATATGGCAATAATGCAATGGGATAAAAATAGGGAATATATAAAAGAACAATTAAAAAACAAGAATTGGTAATAAAGGTCATTTTAAAAACTATGTTGAGTTAGTGAAGTTTACAATGAAAAATATTATGAACCGGAATGTAGATGACAAAAAATATGACATCAAACATACAACTCAAATAAATAACGGGGATTATAGCGGAACATTAATTTATATTATTCCCGAAGCAATATATGAGCCTGATATTTGGCAATATTTAGTAACTTATGTTGATTATGGTTTTTTTAGTGGTGGGGACACATTGATTAAATTAAAAGAAGATTATAAATATGAAGATAGTACTAATGATTATATGATATTATGCAAAGATATAATTACAATCTAAAACCTTTATACGAATCGCCTTACAACCCAATAAACTGAAAATGTGTTGAATTTGAAAAGGAGTAATTAAAGATGTCAAAAGCAAAAGAGATATATAAATGTCATAAATGTGGAGAAATTTTAACTGAAGATAATTGCAGACCATGTAATAAAAGTTATACAAATATGTCTTTTATGTGTGTGTCGTGTGAATCTGCAATGTTTGATGATTTAGCAAAAATTGAAGGAAGATATATAGCATTATTTCATATTTGTGCAATATTAGATATTCCAATAAAACCTATTGTTTTGGAAGATGTTGACTTTGATAAAATTGAACAACCATTTATTACTTACATAAATTTATTGCAAGAAAAAAAATTGAATACAAAGAAAGGTAAATTACTCGGTTTCAAAGATGGAATAACTGATTTAAGAGGTTTGTTTGGAAAATCATTAAGCCATAGCGATTTTGTAGCATGTATAGAAAATGAGAAAAAGAAAATTGCTGAAGAGGAAAAAAAGAAACAAAATCAAGGCGGAACAGATGAACAACGTGAAATGTGGGGAACAGGAATTTTATATAAACCACAGGATGCAAGAATTCCTATGTTAATGATGACAACCGAAGTTTATGATGATTTAGACCGTGTCTATGATAATCGTACAAGTTCGTTTAAAGGACAAGACCTTACACCACAGCAACAATCTGTAATTATTCGTATTTGTAAAAAAGAGATTATTGCCGACCATTTAACTAGATATGGAGCAACTAAGCAAGCAGCCGAAATAGAAAAAAGTATAAGTTCTTTGCTTGGAGACGAAAATATGCGTCCTAAAGATAAGAAACCAGTTGAAGAATTACGATTAGATGCCCTTGTACTTGCATTAGAAGAAGCAGGACTTATGGAAAACGGCGATTTGCTTACTTATGATGAACTTATCAAGGTTTTACAAGATGAGTTTGTAAAATCAAAAAAATACAATTATTCTCTTGATGTTGCTGACCAAGTAATTTTAGACATTATCAATAGTATGAGATATAATGCCGATTTGCCTTACATACAAGACTTGCCCGAAGAATTTGCACCCGTTGACGAATACGGCGAATTTGAACCCGAAGAAACCGAGAGAGAGAAAGAAAACAAACGATTTTTAGGAATAACGAAAGTGAATATCATTAAGAGCGATAAAGGAGAAAATTAAATGGGTTATAGGCATTACTTTTATAAAGTCAACAAAAAAGAAGTAGATGAAGTAAAAGATTTGTCGTACGGTGATTTGTGCATTTATGCTAAAAATCACGATATAGAGATATACGACGACGGCGGTTTTTATTTTAACGATAAAAAATTCCTTAACAAGATAGAAATATTTGAGTTTGGGAAATTGTATTGGGACAACACCGCCAGTCGAATTTACGATAGCGGTAAACCGCTTTTTACAAATGAAGATACGCAAAAACATTTTGACGATTATGTTCCTTACATAGTAGGCAAGCAAGGGCTTTTGACTGCTATTCAAATTTATAAAGAAAACGTGTTAAAGGTCTATAAAGATATGCTTGTAGACGGTGCAGAATATCGAATGGCTTTTGGCATAACCGTAAAGAAAGAAGATGTTAAACCGATTGAGAAGTTAAGAGGGCATATTGAAGATAAATTACAATGGATAGAAGGTTGGGATAGGCTTGTTGATACTGACGAAACAAACCTCTATTCATTGACAAGTTCTTGGCAATATGAACACGCAATTTTTAATCTTGTTCACTTACTAAAAACGATAGATTGGGAAAAAGAAACAATACTTTTTTACGGGTGGTAAATCTATGCCAGCATATAGAAGCGGAGAAAGCCGTACCCTTGTAAAGTCAACGGGTAAATGGGTAAAGAACAAAAAAGAAAGAGCATTTGACTACGACAAAATCAATAAAAAGTCGTGGGCATTGCTGATTAGTTTTTTTCGGTTCTACCCTGATTTTATGCTTGATTTATTGAGAGCGAAAAACGCCGAGTACGGTTTGGAACTTGTGCAAAGAATAATGTTGCGAGTGCAAGCGAGATACGGACTTACATATATAACGGGCTGTCGTGGACTGACAAAGACATTTATCACGGTTGCAGGCAAAATGATTGACGGCGTATTGTTTCCGCGAATTAAGACGAGATACTATGCGCCGAGCCAAAAACAGTCGGCTAAACTTGCTTCACAAGCCTATGCTTCAATCGCACAGTGTTACCCGATTTTAGCAAGTTGTTGGACTGTCAATAATGACCGCGCCGAAATGTTTTATATGACTACGTCAAACAACAGTGAGTTTGCTATGTATGCACCGCGCGGCGATAACTTTCACGAAGTTGTAGGCGAAGAAATTGCGCAAGAGGGCGAGGGCGGTTTTGACTTCGATACCTTTGAAAGCGATATTACAAAAGGACATAGGCTTGTCCGCTCGGTAAACGGAAAAGAAGATAGGGCTTGCATACAGTTAAAGCAAAATTATATATCGAACGCTTCATCACGAACAAACAAGGCTTTTTCGGTTTATCGAGCAGCAGCATTGGAAGCAATGATAAAAGGCGATAAGTACGAGGGCTGTTGTATGGACGTTTCATGGAAAACCGCACTATTATGCAACTTACGCTCAATCGCTTACTATAAGAAAGAGAAAAAAACAACTTCTCCAGAAGTATGGGCAAAAGAAATGGAAGTCAAATATGGTGGTTCTTCCGAAAATCCAATGATAGAAGATGAGACTTTGTCAAAAAGTCGTAAATTGGTTTGTATGGAAGATTGTCATTGTGGCGACCTGAATGCCATATATATAGTTTCTTACGATGTTGCAGATGAAGATGGTGCAAAAAATGCAAAATGTGGTTTATCAGTAGTTAAGTTAACTGAATTTACAGAAAAAGCAAAGCGTGATAAATATAAGGCACAAGTTGTTTATGTAGATAGTTTTTCTCCACCTAAGACTGCTTATGGACATGCGCAAAAACTAAAAGCTATTTGGCGTAATTACTGTATGGAAGGAGGACAAGCTACATATTTAGTTATTGATGCTCAAGGTGGACATGGTAAGCCAATAATTGAAGAACTTATGAAACCAACTAGTGATGGAAGTCGTCCACTTGCTTGTGTGGATGGTTATCATTCAGAATTGGAACAAAAAAATGCTTTAAAAGTTATTTATCCAATGAAAGCAGGAACAAAAGGAACAACGAACCCAGAAGGGGATATGATTGAGTATGCTCAACTAGAGTTTGAACAAGGAAATGTTGAATTACTTATGCCAAGAATTTTAGATGGAATTGAGCAATATAAGTTAAAACATAATATAAAAGATAATTTAGCCGATGCACAAATTGCAATACCATATAAAAAAACTGAAGAACTTTGTGGACAAATTAAAAACTTACAGAAAATTGTAAGTGGAACAACAACTAAAGAAAAACGCAAGTCAAAATCAGTGCAACGTGATATTTGGAGTTCGTTAAAATATGCTTTGAGAATTAAGTGGCGATTAGAGCAAGACCTTTTACTTGAGAATAATCAAAAGAAAAATAGTTGGGATGCCGTAAAGGAAAATTGTAATATTGGATATTTTAATTCTTCTATTTCTCAATCTATTCAAAACAATTCAAGAGCAAGATTAATACAATTAAGAAGGAGATAATTAAAATGCTTAAACAAAAACCATATTATCTTTATGCAGGACTTTTAGATAAAATTGAAAGCACATTACCGAACTTTCAATATACTTTATGTAATAACAATATATATGTCTTGATTTATACGGACAAAGAATTAAAGAATCCATATTGGCGTGTCGAGGAAACTGTTAAATTGTTGCCAGAGGAAAGACAATGGCTTTTAGAAACAAAAATAAAAATAAATGTAGAGGCCATGCAAGATAATAATGCTGAATATATTGATATTCTAGATAATTTTTGTACTTCATTGGAACAAGAATTGAAAAAAGAAAGTCGAAAAAAATAATAAAAGATTTAAATAAAAAGGATAAAAATGAAGACATTAAGAGAATTAATATGTTTACAAGATATGTCATTTGGTAAAATGAGCGATTTAGAAATTATATATGAATGGTTTATAAGAAACAATAAAGAACAAGAAGGTTTAGATTTGATACCTAGATTAGCAAAAAGTCAAGCAAATAAAATTCAAAATAAATATGATTATGCTAAATCTTGGATACCAATGTTGCCCGATTTATATTATATTATAAAAAATAAAGAAATTGCTAGCCATCTAAATAGATTGCAACAATGTTGTTGTTTGGACTATCCACTTGATAAAGATAAAAAAGAATTACAATGGGCAAAAGAAAGCATTCATAACAAAATGAAAGTTCCTACAATGTTTTTTAGACCAACCATTGACTATTTGAAAAAATATGGAATTGAATTTTTAGAATAAGGAGAAAAATTTATGTTAACAGTAATTTGTGTTTTATGTTTATTGTTGGGAATAGGTATGTTAATTTGGATAAGGTTTTCTGAAAAAGATGACTGTGGAGATTTGACTGATGTAGATATAATAAGAAGCGTAGTAAGTTTTTTTTCTTTTATAGCAACTATAGGTATTTTTATAACGATAATGTGCTTTATTCCTAAATTTGCAAACGAAAGTGTATATGATACAAGAATTGAAATCGTGCAAGAAAGCAATCAACAACTAGAAGAGCAGATTTGTTCAGCAGTAGAAAAGTATTTAGAACACGAAGAAAATGTTTATGAGAAACTTGATATAACTACAGCAATAGGTTTATTTAGTGCTTATCCTAATTTAAAAAGCAATGAGTTAGTACAAGCATTAATAGATACATATAAGGCAAATGCTGAAGAAATTAAAGCCTTAAAACTTGAAAAAGCAAATTTAGCAATTTATAAATTTCTTGTTTACTTTGGAAAGTAATATAAAGATTTTGAATTAGTAAGGATAAGTAAGAATGAGTAATAATATAGAAAAGGTTTGTTGGAATGAATATGATGTTATAATTGGTGTAATGGGAGAATCTGATGAAAATAATTGCAAAAGGTAAAAGATTTAAGTGTCCTGATTGTGGAACAGTAGTGGATTTGGGACATTGGGATATTCATAATTGTGGTAATTTAGAATATTATACTTGTCCAACATGTAATGAAGATTTAATAATCAAATATGGCGATATAACTAGTTATATTTTGAAACCTTGGGGAATGAATAAAAAAGCAATTCCAATGTAAAGAAAAAAGGAGAATAAAAGATATGAAACCATTGAGTATTGAAGAGATTAAACAAATGAAACTTGGCGATTGGATATATCTTTGTATCGATACAGATGATAAAAGTTATGGTAAAGTGTTTGCATCTACTGATATAAAACTTATAGTTGGCTCTATTGAGTTTCCAACTATAAAATTAGAATATAAATATTATGGTAAAACTTGGTTAGCATACAAAAACAAAGAGCAAGCAGAATGTAAAGGCGAGTTGATTGAGTTACCTAGAATAATACACCCAAATGAATTGGAATATTTTGTGCAATATCAGTACTCTAGTGGAATAATTCAATATGAAATATTTTATTCTTTGGAGAAAGCAGAGCAAAAACTGAAGGAGTTGAGAAATATAGATGGCTGATTTTATAGTAGATACTAGGAATCAAAAAGATGATTTTGTAATTAAAAGTCTTGCTAAATTAGGTTATACTTGTGATAGACTACAATTATATTATGGAGATATTGCACGAAAAGATAATATACTTAATTCCATTGATTTAAAGAGCAGCAGTGGTGGATTAATTGAACTTGCAAAAAATATACTTTCAAAAGACCATGAACGCATAAAAAGAGAAATTAAAAAGTGTATTGCTTATAGAGGTAAATTAACTTTTTTATGTTTTGAGCCGGGAATCACTTGTATAGATGATATAGCTAATTGGGAAATACCAACATTTAAAAGTAATCAATATATTACAAGTTATTATTCAAAAAGAACAAATGAAAAAATATCTAAAATTTTAATTAATCAAGAGTTCGCAAAAAGAGTAAAAAATAATAAAATTATACTTAAAGGAACTTATGAACAAGGTTTACAAGATTTTATTGATAAATATACTTATGTAAAATCGGAACTTGTACATAAAAAAGGCGAGTTGAAGACAAAGATTAATCCTAAAACATTAATGAAAGCGATTAGAACAATGAGTGAGCCTAATCACTATGGCGAAGGAGTAACAATAAACTTTGATTTTACGGACTTAGCCAGCTGTGGGCTGAAAATATTGCACATATTAGACAAATAGTGGCTATATAGGGCAAAAAAGGGGCTTTTTTAATTTTTTTTAAAAAGTTTTTTCAAAAATCATACATTTTTTTTAATTCATAGATAAGATGAAAGTAACAAGAAAAAGAGTAAATTTTTTGAAAAAAGTGGTTTAAAATGGCAACGAAGAAAACAAGTGTAAATAAAACAAATACGACTGAAAAAATGTCGTCATATTATAAGATAACTGAACGATTGAATAACATAGTTAGTACATATAGCGGCTTACCAATGAGTTCAATTTATAGTGCATTTGATAGGGCAGTGAGTAGCTCTTGGAATAATTTGCCGTCAGTACAAAATTCTCGTGTAAAATCCATTTCTCCTTTACCCGCAAATATTACAAAAGAAGAGTTAGGAGAATTTTTAAGGAATCCGCAAAATTCCGAACTTTCTTTACAACAAGTTAGTGAAGGTTTAAAGTGGACAGCATATCCGTTTTATAAAATTATAAAATCCTATCAGGATATTCCAACCTACAAGAATTATATAATTCCAAAATATCTTGATGAAAATACTCTAGAATCTGAGAGTTTTAAAAGGGAGTTTAGACTTGTAGAAAAAATACGTGAAAACTTTAATATTCCTGAAATAGGACATAAAGTTGTTGGACAAGCATTAACTCAAGGTAAAGTGTTTTATATTATGAGGTCGGATATTGATAAATCGCATAATAAAGTCAATACAATATTTTTTCAAGAGTTACCAAAGGCATGGAGTACAATTATTGGATACAACAATATTTCAAAATATACCATTTCGTTTAATATGATGTATTTTATGCAACAAGGAACAGATTATAGACAATTTGGAGACTTATTTGCACCTTATATAAATGACTTTTGCAACTGGTGGGAAAATAAGAAAGCAAAAAGAAAGGAAAAATACGTATATGCTTCATACAACAATGAAAAAATAGAAGGACAAAGAGATGTATGGGAGCAAAATGGAACTTGGTTTTACTATGTATCCTTACCTATTGATAGAGTTTGGACTTTTGAGATAGACGATACTACTCCTATTGTTGCAAGTCCATTATCTGGATTGTTACAAACATTTTCGCAACAAGCAGATTATGAAGCAGCACAACTATCTTTAATACTTAATCCATTAATTAAGATATTCACAGGCGAAATACCATACTATCAAAGTAATAATGCAAAAGATGACGATGGTTTTAGACTTTCACTTGGTATGATGAAATATTTTGTTAATTTATTTTATGAATTAATGAGAGCTAATCAAACCGCAGGTGCAGGCTTATATGCCGCACCATTAGAAAATATTAAATCACATGATTTTCAAGAAGCTGCGGGTGCAAATGATATAAATCAAAAGTTTTCTATTTATTCAGGCTCAAAAAGTGGTACAAATGGTATTATTCCTTTAACTGAACGTCCAACAGAAGAGTCTGTAAAGGCATCACAAAAACTTGAATCAAAATATCCACAATGTATTTATCGTACTTTAGAAAAAATGCTAGATAATTTACTAGATAATTTAAATCTAAATTATTCATGGAAAACACATGTGTTTGGGGATATTTATTCAGATGAATTAACAAGGTCAAATGCTTTAAAACAACTTGATAAAGGAGATATAGCCTCTTGGTTTGTACTTTGTGCTTTAGATAATATATCTTTATTGGATAAAGTAATAATGAGTAAATTGGTAAAATCAAGTGGGTTGCTTGAATTACAGATACCTCCTCAAACAGCATATACGCAGAGTAGTAAATCACAACAAAAGAGTGATACAGGAGGAGCACCAAGTAAAGATAAAACACAAGTTGAAGAAACTAAAATTGAAAAGCAAGTTGAGGTAACAGAAGAATGAAAAACAACGTACCGCAATTTTCAAAAACAATACCATTGTCTAAAACAGCCGCCCGTCTTTTTATAAAAAAACCACTTGAAGAATTGGCAAAAGAGTGTAGAGAACGGGGCAATAGATTAGAAGTTATGAACGGCAAAGTCTATGAAGTTGAAAGAAGATTTTTAGGAGAAGTTGAAAACTGAATATTTACCTTTCTAAAAACGGTTAGAAAGTAGAGCCAAACGGGGCTATGAACAGAGTTTTAATAACTTTGTTTATAGCCCTTTTTTTATTGAAATTTAAGGAGAAAAGTAATGAAAAAAAGAGATTATTACAACTACAAAAACAGTAAATTTACATCATTGCGTGAGCCAATGCGAAAGGTTATGACTGCTTATGGTGAAGCTGAAAGACATTTTGCATTGATTAAAGAAATTACTTGGGCAGAATTCGGCATGAAATCACTAACAAACTATATTCACGCTTTGGAACATATTCAACCAGATGCCGTTGATACATTCAAATCCATTATGGCGGAAATCGGTCTTATGGTTGATTATCCAACAATAAGCGAATTGATAGAAGATTTTCCTGATTTAGACAAAGTATTTGAAGTATGTGTTGGAATTATTGATGAAACCGACGACGCGTTGCGTAATTTCATTTTCTTTATCGACGGACAACACAGAGAATTTTCAGCACTTGCAAGGAAAATGGAAAACTTACAAATGCAAAATAGTGCAGAGCGTTCTTTCTTGCTCGAAGCGTGGGCAATGTGGGACAACAACCCGTCTTACACTTCGTTTGATAATTGGGTATCTCACCACGCCCCTTACATGAAAGAAGAAGAGGAGAGTGATAACTAATGAGTAAATTCAAAACAGTTTCAAGCGCAAATCCCGCTCGCAGAGTATTTGCTGATGGATTGCTTAAAGTCAATAGCGTAGATGAAAATAAAAATTATAAAGTTTCATTAATGCTGATAAGTGAAGGACGTAATCGTAATGGATGGGTATTTGAAGGACTTGCAAACAGCCTTATGCAATTTGTTAATATTCCATTACTTTATAGTGTGATTGATGGAAAAATTGCAAATTCTCACGATTTTGAATTGAAAAAAGATAAGAACGGAGAAACGTATGCAAGTTTTATCGGTGCGGAGAGCGAGCATATAGCGGGGTGGATTGCAGATAAGCTGCCGAATGGCGAATTTAATGCTTATATAACAAATATTGACGGAAAAGAATGGGTGTGCATTAAAGAAGCATTATTACCAGCTTATTATAACAAAGAGTTTATTGACGAACTTGAAAAAAACAATGGACAAATGAGTGTATCGATTGAAACACTAGTCCATAAAAATCGAATTGTGGGGGACACGGAGTATGAAGAAGAATGGAAATGTGTAGGCGTAACAATTTTAGGTCGTGGCGTAGCCCCCGCAGTTGCAGGTGCAAATATTAGAAAGTTATCTGCTTATAGAGAAGAAGTAGAAAAAATAAAATTAAGAGTTGCTTCTTACTATGAGCATAAAACCCAAATAAATGAGCCGCAAACTCAAAACAAACAAAATAATAACAAAGGAGTAGTAAAACAAATGGCAAAGAAAACATTACACATTGAAGATTTGCATAGTAAGTTTCCTGATTATAAGGTACTTGGTGTCAAAGGACAAACAGTAGCATTGCTAAATGAAAAAGGTCGTTGTTGTTCCTATACATTTGGTGAAAATGAAGAAACAATTATACCTGAAAGAGTCGTAGAAATTGCAGTTAATGCAGTTTTTAACGATGGAGATAATGCTGTTGAAGTATCAGTAGAACAACTAGTAGGCAGTGTACAGGCGCAATTAAATGCTACTAAAGAGGCTTTGGATAAAAAGACAACTGAAGCCGCAGAACTTACTGCAAAAATTAATGCAATGAAAGAAGCAGAAAAATTGCGCAGAAAAAAAGTAGTTGAAAAAGCTATCAAAGACAGAATTAAGTATTTGAAAGAAACTAGTGGTTATGATATTGATGACAAAATTTGTGACGATATGCTTACAAACGAAAAACTTGAAGAATACGCAATTATTGAGGAAAATGGCACTTTTTGTGGCGATACAAAAGCAGTAGACTTAGTTAGTGCAAGATGTATGGACATAGTCTGCGAAGAAAATTTAAAAAGAAAAAATTCCGCAAAGATATTATCTCCATTATTTGAGAACAAATATGATGAGACTGAAAATGAGGGTGGAGTTTATGATTTTTTAAAAAAATACGATAAATAAAGGAGATTAAATTATGGCTTATATAAAGAATACAGCATTTGAAGTATATGTTACCAATAGTAAGCGTAACGATACTCAAAATATAACAGGTAAGTTTGGTTCATTTAGTGGTCAAACATTTACACCAGATGTATGTTCAGCAGGATTTTTATGCGTGCAAAATTCACTTTTACCTAATGAAGGTTATGAAAACGTAGTAACACGTGGTGGAGCAGATACAAATGGTTTTGTTGAAGCAACTGGTATTACAAACGGAAATAGTTGGTATATGGTTACTGCTACAAATGGTAATGCCGTTGGATTAACAGGAGACCATACAGGAATTTATGCTTGCAATACTTATGATGTAGCAAGAGCAACATTGGGTGATTTAGCAATTAATATTCCGGGTAAAACACTAGGTTTGTCAGTACCAGCAGATGAAAGAAGTGATTTTACTGAACTAATTGTTGGCGAACAATATAATTGGGGTGCAGGTAACTTTTCTACTAAACCTACTACAGATTTGTTATATTGCACTATTGCAAATGGACTTTTAGTTGCGCAAGCAGCAGCACCAACTGATGGAAGTGTTTATTTCCAAGTAATGAAATTAGATGGTCGCTTTACTGAAGGTGCTTTTGATGCTGGCGAAAAATATACATTGCGTTGCTTAAGAAGTAAAGCAACCGCATAAAGGAGGATAAATAAATGATTAACGCAGCGAAATTAAATAGTATATCAGATGATTTATTTAAGTATAAATCAGCAAATACACAAGACAAGGTAATCAAAGTATGTTCTGCTGATGGTAAGAATGTGTTGAACTTAGACCGTGATGACATTATTGTCAATGGTAGATATGCAACACTTGAACATTTCGGCAAAATTGCCAATATGGATAAAGATGCTCCAATTAAATTCAATTCTACTTTGAAGCACTATGGAAATTATCAAAAAAAAGTTATGCAAAATACAGTTTTGTATTGTGCAGCACTTGCTAATAAAGCAGTTGGTTTAGAGCCTTATACAAACATTAATGATGTAGCAAACGATGTTAATTTATATCGTAATCCTATTTTTTGGCACGCATTGGCATACATTTCTCAAGAAGTAATTACGCCTTTGTTCCCAGCTGTAATTCCTGCAGCAACCGAAAGATTGGTAAATTGGAATAGAGCAAGACTTGGTGAAACTAAACTTGTTAGCATTAAAAGTAATGATTTCTTCTTGTTTGATGATGATAGTTGGGGAAGCGTGTCAAGCAAGCCATATCAATATTTGTATAAAGATATGATTGCACTTACACCAAAGCCTTATACTGCCAAAACAAAAATTAAATGGTATCAAGATATTATTGACGGAGAAGCTGGAGAATATTATGCAGCATTTATGCGTGGGGCATATAACAAAATATATGCAATTATGCTTGCAAGATTTAATAAAGCAATGGCTAATGAAAAATACATACCAGCAGAGAATAAATGGGATTCATTTACTCCACAAAACTGGACAGATGCTATTATGGCTGCTGAAGCACTTAATGGTGTTCCTAGAAATCAACTTGCAGCTATGGGGTCTCTATCTGCTTTAAGTAAAATTCTTCCTACAGTTGGAACTCCAGCAGTTGCAGCAGGTATTCAAGGACAAATAGGTGTTGAATGGGTTCGTAATGGTTTCCTAGCAAATGTATTTGGAGTTGACTTAATTGAAACAGGTCTTGCAGTAGTTCCGGGAACTCAAAACTATAAACCTAAATATATTGGGTTGTCTGATAATGGTCAAGATAAAATATTTATCTTCGCAAAGAATGGTTACAGTTTGATGGAAGGTGCGATTGCAGAAGGCTCTCCAATCACTATTACTTTTACGCCAGAAGAAACAGCAGATATGACTATTGATATTTCTGAAACGATTATTTTTGATATTCAACCTGCTTTTTCTCAAAAAGTTATGGAAATTTCAGTGGATTAAAATATTAGGTAACCTATGAAACATCTGTTTCATAGGTAAGCCTAAAAAATGACAAATAAAACAGATAAAGGAGTAAAAAATGTCAGAAGAAATTAAAAATAATGCAGAAGAAAAAGTTGATGAAATAATAACAACTAATAAACGCGGAAGAAAGCCTGTAGATAAAAAAGAATTTTCTACTGAAGACATTCAGTCTGTACTACAAACACCTGAAGCACAGGCAATTATGCAAGATATGGTTGCTAAACTATTTTCTAATACTCAACAACAAACAATAATTAAAGTTGAAAAACCCGAAGAGGATATGGTTACATTGTTATATATGGGAATAGTCGCAGAAGGGTCTATGGTATCTTTAGGTGATAAACTTGGAGAAATTGCTGGTAGAGGCGGAGTTAGAAAATTTCCAAAAAGTTTATTTTTAGAAAATATGAATACAGCTGTAATTAAAAGACTTAAAGATAGAAGGCTAGTAGTAATAGATGGCTTAAGCGATAATGAAAAAGAGCGTTTTGGGGTTAATTATACTGATGGAGAATTGGTCGGTAAAGATGTTTATTATAAATTACTTGATTGGGACTCTAGTAAAGTAATTGAAATATTTAGAAACGCTTGTATGAAACATAAACAACTTATAGCATCATTATATGCAGAGGCATATAACAAAGGCGATAATAGAATAAATCTACCATTAATTAAAAAATTAAATAAAGTATCGAAAGAATACGATGCTGATGGTATGTTTACCGCAATTCAAAAAGATATGGCTAAAGTTGAGGGTGATGAATAATCACAAAAGAGGTAAAGCAAATGGACTTAGATAAAGTAATTAAAGATTTTGAAGAACAATATTCAAATAATGAGTCTGAATCGAAAGAAACAAAAGATGCTGGACAAATTATTGAAGCAAATACTAATCCATTAAATATTATACAAAACACGGTTTTATCCATAGACGGGGTTATAGATAAAGTTCAACAAAAGATTTTAGATGAAGCAAGTGAAAAAATCAATTCAGCTAAAATTCTTGAAAAGCACGCAGAAAGTATTGCAAAAATAACAGATAAAGCAATGGAAGTAGACACAGAGCGTGTATCGTTATCAGTCCAAGAAAAAGAAGCGGATAATAAAGTTCGCAAGCAAGAAATAAGAAACAAACTTATCGTATTAAATGCAGAAGCAAAAAGACTTGAAAAAGAGCAAAAACAAATCAATAAAGAACAAAAAGCAGAACATACAGCGCGCAATAAAGCAGCGAAATGGGACATGTATAAAGATAAACTTGAAAAGATGAAATATACTTATGTACCAAATGTATTTGTTTTATCAATGTTATTGTTTTTTGATGGTATTAGAAGCTTTTTTGATGGATTAGGAACAGTGTCTACTTCAATAGTTAAAGCGATGAAATGGGTATTGTTATTTGGAGCAATTTGTATTGTTTTATTTTCAATTCCTGTAACTCGTGAATGGATAGTAAATTTATTAGGAGGTAACTAAAAATGTTAAAAGTAAACGAAGAAAAAATTTTGCAAGATATTGATATTTTACGCAATAAAAAATCAGAAAACCTTGCGAAAATCGAGGCTGACGTAAAAACAGTTGCAATAAGCAGAAACTATGATGAAGATAAAATGGCTAAACTTATTTCTTATGCACAAGAACTAGAAGGTAATGGTTTATCTAATGAAGATAACGCAAAACTTGTAATTCTTGAAAACTATATTGAAGAAGTAACAGAGCAACCTATTGATGAAGTAGTTACTGATTCAGTTGTTGCTGAAATTACAAACTTATAAGGAGGTATAAGTTAATGGAAGTTGAGAAAATAGTAATGATTGTATATTTTGTTTTATTATCTATTGCTATGGCAGTAAGTATTATTACGACAATTATACAATTAAAAAAGAAAAAATCTAACGGAGAGTTAGTGAATGCCGATGAAGCATTTGAAATGATTGCAGGTAATGTGATTGAGTTTGTTAAAAATGCCGAAGGTGCATTTGCATCTGTAAAAAATGGTGGAGCTTTAAAATTGAAAGACGTTTTAAATGACACTAAAGAATTGTGCGAAAATGCGGGTATATCTTTTAATAAAGGATATTGGACAGAATTTATTGCTAAAGCTGTTGAATTGATTAATATTGATAGAAAACCTAAAGAAGTAACAGAAGTTAAAAATTAATTTAAAACACCTATGATAGAAGGAATTTTAACCTTCTATCAATAAAGGTGGAAAGGAAGTAAAATATGTCAACACCAATTTTAAAAGTAATAAGCGAATATTGCAATATTTATGTTGATGATATAAATTTAGAAAAACTTGCTGTAGAAGATATGCCTTTATATGCAAGACGTATATGGGGGTATTTTAAGGTCAGTATACCAAAATTTAATTTGCCAGCTACAATGCCAATTTATCTTATGGGAACACCTGAAAATCCAAAATTAAAAGAACCTATTTTTGGTAGCACACAATATGTTGCAAAACAAGATGAAACGCAAAACATTATGTGGGATTTAGGCGAAAGCGGTAAAGGATATGAATTGTTTTGCTGTAGAATAAGAATATTTGATGATTTTGGTAACGTAATAATGATACCAACTGATATTGCAGAATACGATAAAGAAAACGGAACTGTTACATTTAAGGCTTCAGTGGAGAATCCTATACTGAAAGGTACGATTTTTGATTTGGATTTTTATACTGATGGTTATTTTAAAGAAGACTTAACATCAGAAGAAATGAATATTTTAGGACTATGTTTTCAAATTGTATGGCAAACGCGATTTATGAATGATTGGTTATCTAATGTAAGTAAAGTAGAAGATAAATCTTTTTATGAACAAAATCGAGCAAATAAAATAAGAGCAGATAATGAACGATTGCAAGTATTAAAAGTTAATTTAGCAGAAGCTATGAGAGCTTATGAACGCAATTTAGCATATAGAAATAAATTCCCTATTTCGGGATTAATATAAACAAAAAAGGAGAAAAGAAAAAATGAGCAACAAACCTTTTAAAATTACGGAAGAAATAATTATTAAATCAAATGACTACATACCACTTGCTGACAAAATAGCAATGGCTAAGATTATTGCAGAAGAGTGCATAAAACCAGTTGAAATTGGCGTACAAAAAATTCAATCAGATGAGTTTTTAACATTACCGCAGTTATGGGAAGAAAATATTCTTCTGAAACAAATATATTTAATGAAGTTTCTATTAGAAAATTATTTAAACATAAATGTAAGTGAAAATTTTAATAGTCAAGAATATGACAAATATGCAAAAGACCATGTAATTAATCAGTTAGAAAGATTTAAATATGAGAATACTGAATATAGGAACAAAGTCTATGATTTACTAACTGATTTTAAAGAATTTAAAAAATATTTAGATATAGAGATTTACAATTTAAAATCAAACAAAAATAATGGGCTTGAAAGATTTTTTGCAGGTATTACGATTCTTAGTAATCCAGAAAATATAAAAAAGATGGTAAATGAATTGGACGCTCTTTCCGAACAAATTCAAAACAAACAAAAGAAAACTAAGATAGAAACAGCTAAAAAACAAAATCAAGTTAGTAATTCACAAACAAAAGAATTTGTGAATAATAAGGATTAAAACTATGGCACATATTGACTCAAAATATTATCCATATTTTAAAATTCAAGAAGGCTTTTCTACACATGTGGAGTTAGATTATATTCCTAAAAAAGTAATGGATTATCTATTAGACATGCCGATAGGCGAATATCAACCAAAAGATGATAATTCTTATCCACGTTGTAGGTTTTGGAAATATCTTTTGTATGACGGCGTAAGACCTTTAGATAATCCCTTGCCGACTCCAAAACAAAAAAAAGATGTTTTATTTAATCCAGAAAAATCAGAGCAGCCACCAACTAATAAAGGATATAGACTAATTCCACAAATTTACATTAAACCTGCACAAGAAAATGCACAAACGAGAGTTTATGTTTATCTTGGTCGGGGAATAGCAGAAGATGATTTTAAAACACAAATGTCTATTGTTTTTGAAATTTGGTCGCATTATACACAAGAAAGTAATACAAAAGCGAACGAGTCTTATTCTAGAACATTGGCTATTGCAGATGCACTTTATCATTCTTTACATGGTGTAAATATAGCAGGGGTAGGAACATTTTATTTCAATAGGTCAAAGCACCCTGACTGTAGTAGTACTCCATTATACGATGATAATAGTAATATTGGAAGAAGGTTAGTTTTAGGTATTGAATTAGATAGTGATACACTAAACGGCAATGAGGAAAATAACTTAGTCTCAATAGGAAATGGACTATATATTTAAAGTTAAATATGGGTAAAGCAGATTATAAAAAAATGGAAAATATGGATGAGAATTTTATTTCATCATGTGGTTATAGAAATAGATGTTTTAAAATAAAACGAGATGTTTCTAAAAAAAGAAGAAGAATTGATAAAAAAGAATTGTTGTCAATTTTAAACGAATTGGAGTGTAATTATGAGCAATGATAACAATGTTTGGGAAGAAATTATTGAAAAAAGTTTAAATGAATTAATAAAAGAAAATGAGATTAATATTAAAGATGTTAGTTCTAAAATTAAAAAAATTATATTTGAAGAGTTAGATAAAACAATACCTTTAAATATTTCAAAAAAAATAGATATCATAGTTGAAGAATATACAAAGGAGATACTATGGAAAATTCACAAGAAATAAATAAACTTAAGAGTTGCTTGATGATAGAAATTCCAAGAAATATAGCACATACAAAAAATGATAAGGATATTACTTGTGAATGCAGTGAGTGTAATCATAAAATTACTGCATCAGCAGATTTCAATAGCAACGGAAGATTGTTAAAAGTATATTTCCCAATACATACTTGTCCAAATTGTGGAGCAGATATTGTAAGGTTTGTTTTATATAAAATTTAAAAGGTAGAGAAGTATGTCAAATAGCAGTGAAAAATATATTAATGGCGTAATTTTGCAAAATGGCGGAGCACCTAATATAAATACTAACACCCCTTTGCAATATGCAGATAAACAAACCCAATATATGGCAAAAAGGTCAAGACAATTTGCTACGACTCGAGCAAAATGGTCTAGTGATTATGTGACCGCGAGAGTGCAAGGTATTGATAAGAATAACTTTTATGAATACTTTGGAACTAATGTGCGTTTATCAGATATGCACACAAGTCCTACAGTATCTCAACAAACTGATGATACAAAACAAGTGCTTTTTGATGAGCCTAAAATAGATTATTTTCCTATAGGTGCAAAAATTGAAACTATGGGTAGTACTTGGATTTGTACTAATCCTAGTAATTTATCTAGCACTTTAACTACAGCCGTTATTAGACGTTGTAATGTATCCTATAACTTATATGACTATTATGGAAATATAATAACGGAACCCATTATATTAGACAAAGTTACAATGCTTGGCAATAATAATACAACGCCTCAAAATCTAGTTATGATGGACGGATATTTTAATGTTATATGCCAATTAAATGACAATACAAAACAGTTAGGTTTAAACCAAAGAATTATATTAGGCGATAAAGCTTATTTTATAACCGGCTTTACAAATTTTATTCAAGAATTTAGTGGAGATTATGATAGTACACATATTTTATATTTTACGGTAAGACAAGAAGAGCCTACTCAACTTGACGATGTGCCTAATCGCATTGCAAATGGTTTAGAGCAAAAGTTTGAATCTAAAATTATTGGCAGCAAAGAATTAAAAATTGGAGAAATCATAGATTTACAGGCTTTGTTTATCAAAAATGCAGATATTATTGATTCAACTGAAGAAAAACCTATTGATTGGAAATGGCAATCTTCTGACGATAGTGTCTTAACAATAAACAATAATGGGCAAGCCGTAGGTATGTCTGTTGGAATAGCACAAATTACCGCTGTAATGGCTCAAAATAACGCAATTAAAGCTGTTGTAGAGTTAGTAGTTAAAGATAATATAAAAGAGCCATATATCGCCTTTAATGGGGTTATTCCAGATAAGATTGAACAATATGACACAGCTGTATTATCTGCAACTTATTATGAAAATGGCGTGCCGACAAATAAAAACATACAATGGAGTTTTAGTGGTGCAAATAAATGGAGTTACATTGCAACAATTAATGGGAATACAGTTGAAATATATTGTGTTTTAGCCGATAATGATGCACTTATAGTAACAGCAAGTTGCGAAGGTAAAACAATATCAACAAGTATAGCTTTATTAGGATATTAAAAGGAGATGAGAAAAGTTATGTCGTTTATGTGTCCTTATTCTAAACCAATGAAAATTATAAATAATGGATTGGTTTGTATAAAAATTATGAAAGAAGGAATTGATTATAATTTGAAAGAAAATTGTTATTCAGTATTTTGTGCATGTCAAAGATACTGTCCAACTGAAAAAAGAATAATTAATTCTGACAAAGCAAAAGAATGTTACGATTTTCACAACCAATAAAAGGTTTTGAAATATAAGTCATCAAATTGTAGGAGATTAAATATGAACAATGAAATGACAACAACGGATAGAAAATCAAGAATACGCAGAGGTTTACCAATAGAAGAGTGTGGCTTGATATTTTATCCAATAAGAATGGCTGATTATGAAGAGTTTTTGGATTGCAAATGTGCTTTGGCGATTAGATTGACAAGTTTAGCAGAAACAAACATTGAATACTTGTCAATGCCATTTATCTCAGCATTGTGGGCAGTCGATTTAGATATGCTCGCAACAACAGGTAAAACAATAGGTGTTTTTGAAAGAGTAATTAGATTATTGTATCTTTCTTTGCGGCTCGAGTACGATAGTCAAAAGGTTTTCAGTCACATCTTTTGTGAGACTAACAATCCAAGAAAATTATCTTATATTGAAGTCATGAACAATGATGATAAACTCATCAAAATTAGTCCTTTAGATTTTTCATTAAAAATCCGACAACTGATTGCTGACCAAAATGGAATAGTATTGCCAGATGAAAGTTTGACAATCGACCTTGTAAAAGAAGAGGAATCTATAATACAAGATAAGAAAATTCCTCTAAAAATCGATATTAATTCATTAATTTCATCAGTAGCATATTCAAGTAGATTAAGAGACAAAGATATGGATGAATGGACAGTAAAAGAGTTTGAGCAGAGAAGAAGTTCCATAGAAAGAGACAAATATTTTACTCTATATTCACAAGCAGAAATGAGTGGAATGGTTAAATTCGATAAAGGAAATCCTTATCCATCTTGGTGTTTTGATAAAGATATAGGTTTATCGCCTGCTTTGAAAACAACAAGTGAAGTTAAAGGTAATTTTGCTGCACTCGGAGATATTGAACAAGCAATAAAAGGACAATAAACAAATTAAAAATTAAGGAGAAAAAATTTATGGCAGTTAAATTAAATAATTCGCCAATTTACATTAAAGGCACAGCTGAAATGTGGGTCCATGATATTGTGACAGGCGAACTTTTAGGACATTCAAATAAAATTGATACCTCTAACTTTACATCTTCAGTTAATCCAGGAGAAATTAGAGCTGGTTTAGGTGCACCTATTGTAATGCAAATTCCAGATAGCTCAACATTTAGCGGTGAAGTTACAGCTGCAGATTTTTCATTATCTGCAAGACAATTAATTACAGGTGGTACATTGAAATATAATGGTACAGTTCCTGTAATGGAAAAGATATTAGCAACAACAACTATACTAAAAATCACAGGTATCCCTGTTGCAGCTTATGGCGAAGCTTCTACTAATGAAACATATTCTTGTTATGTAGGCGATGATGGTATTAATTATGGAGTTAATCCTACAACAAAAGAAATTCAAGGATTTACAGCAGAAGTTGGTAAAGAATATTGCGTTACATATTATACTGAAATTGCTTCAGCACAAGAACTTACTATTCCATCTTCATTTAACCCAACAGTAGCAAGAGTAACTGTTAAAATGGCTGCATATAGTTCACAAGGTAAATCTGCAATGAATGGTTCAAGAAGTGGTTATTTATTTGTTTATATTCCACGTGCATCATTTGCAAGTGGCGATGTTGGAGTAAATGGCTCACAAACTGACACCTCAACAACATCATGGAGTTTCCAAGCAATGTCTTATGATGAAGCAGATGTAACTTGCTCAATGTGTGCAAATGATAATTCTGTGTTTGGTTATATGGTATATGCTCCTTGTGGTGTAAATGCTGAAATGTCAGCAGTTACTACCTTGATAACAGTTGGCGGAGCCATTGCTGTAGCAGTTGGGGAAACAAAGCAAACCCCAGTATTTTATGTAATGGAAGATAATTCTTTAGTTACACCTAAATATACAGATTTGACTTTTACATCTGCTGCACCTGCAACTGCAACAGTATCTGAAGAAGGAGTTATTTCCGGTGTTGCGGCTGGTACTACTACAATTACTATTGCAACAAAAGTAAAAAAGAATAATTCAGAAGAACCATTATATTCTACAACTTTAAATGTAAGAGTAACAGAGTAAATAACATAAAAACATCTCCCGATTGATTCTTATCAATCGGGATAAGGTGTTTTTAGGAGAAAAAAATCATGTTTAAATCGGAAATAGAAGGTTGGGGAGAAGTTCAAAAAGAATTAGATAATTTTAAAACTAAAATTGATAAGGGTATTGTTGGTGGACTAAAAGTTGTAAACAATGAATTAGTTGTTTCTTTACAAAAACATATACAAGAAGATGTATATGACGAGTATGCTCCAAAAGCATATCCACGAAGAAAAAATAATCCTAAGTTTGGTCGACCAATAATTTCTGAAGAAAATATGTTCCCAAAAATTTATAAAGGAACTTTAGTTTTTAGTTATTTACCAGATGGGTCACATAGCGGTAAATATAAAGATACTTTAAGTTGGGAGACTAAGGGGAAATTTGCAACTCCAAATGCTGATAAAGCAGCAGAATACCCAATAAAACCAAACCCTGTACATGGAGATGATTTGATAAAAAGAATTGAAACAGGTAAAGGATATGATTGGGAGTATCATGGCGGAGCACGACCATTTTGGCAAAATTTCACTGAAGAACAAATTGAAGGTGGTGCTTTAGAAAGGTCGTTTGTTAAAGGAATGAATGAAACTGATAAATCATTACGAGTACAAATTACAAATGAGATAAAAAGAGAAAATACAGATACAGAATTTTAAATACGAAAATAAGGAGAGCTTAATTAATGGCACAATTAACATTAAATGTAGGATTGAATACAACTGAAGTAGATAAAGGCGTACAAAGTTTACAGGCGAAATTTGTCCCAATACAACAGACATTACAAGGTTTAAAAATCAATAAAGATTTAACTGCCCAAATTAAGGCTCTTACAGAATATTATAAAACATTTGCTGGAGTAGTAGTCAAAGTTAATACTGCTACTACTAAAGCTACATTACAAAATGAAAAACTTGCGTTAGCATCAGAAAAATTGGCAACACAAGAGAAAAAAACTGCATTAACAGCAGCAAAAATTAATACTGAATTATCTAAACAAGCATTAAATGCGGCTAAAGCTCAAACTAGTATTGAGGTAACAGTTAATTCAGTTGAGAAGTTGCAAAAAGAATATGCGGATTTATTGACAACTTTAAAGAGTTTAGAAAAAAATTATCCCAAAGGAACTTTTGATAGTATTAAGTCAAGTGCTGAAGGCGCATATTATGAGATTAAGGCACTAAATTCAGAGATTGGCAATAATAAGCCTAACGAAATTCAAAAAAAACAAATACAAAATTTAACAACTAATTTAAATACATATAAAACTCAAGTCTCAAGTTTGCAGGCAGAAACCAAGGGATTACATGGTACGTTACAAGATATTGTTGGTGGTTTTTTGAAATTTCAGTTGTCAGCTATGTTAGTAATGAAACCATTACAACTTATTCAGTCGGCTTTATCAAGTATTAATGAGACATTAGTAAAAACTGAAGATGCAGTTATTTCATTACAAAGGGTTTTACCAAGCGGAAGTGCAACTGATAGCGAGATTTCAGGTAAGTTATATCAAATCGCACAAGACTATGGGCAGAGCTTTGATAATGTATCACAAATTGCTCAAAACTTCGCGCGTACAGGAATGTCTTGGGCGGATACGATAAAAGCAACAGAAGCGGCGGTATTGGCGTTAAATGTTGCTGAATTGGATGCTACGGAAGCAAGTGAGGGCTTGATTTCTATAATTACGCAGTTTGATATGTCTACAGAGCAACTAACAGAAACTGTAGATAAACTCAACAAAGCGGCAGACCAAAATCCTGTAACGACAGAGAAACTATTAAAGGCTTTGCAACGTACAGGTGCAGCGGCAAAGAATGCTAATATTTCTCTTAATGACACTATTGGCATAATAACAACTTTATCAAAAGCAACTAACCGTAGCGGTGAGAATCTTGGTACTGCGGTCAATTCGCTAATTCAGTTTTCAAGTAAAGCATCATCGCTTGATACATTTGCAAAATTAGGTGGTAATGTCGAAACTGCGGTTGAAAAATATCGTGCTGGAGCAGGCTCTATTCTTGAAATTTGGGAAGAGCTTTCAAAAGTCATTAAAGAGAGACAGGGCGATGCAGAGAGTATTCTCGGTGGCGACCTTTTTGGCGACGAAGAGTGGGCAGGTCTTAATGCCGAACTTAAAGCTGAATTAGGAGAAAGCTATGCCGATATTACTGATATATATGACACTGCTAGTACGTTCCGTAAAAACTATTTTATTGCACTTTTGAATGATATGGAGAATGTCAAAAAAGTTTCAGGAGAGATTGCTGATGCTAATGGTTATTCTCAAGACGAAAATCAAAAGTATTTAGATACATATACAGCTAAGCAAAACAAAATAAAAGCACAGTGGGAAGATATTGCTAATGATGAGCAAGGACTTCTTGGCATAAAAAAAGACCTGTTGGATTTGGGTTCTTCACTTTTAAATATAATAAAATGGACAGGTGGTTTAAAAACAACGCTTGTTGCGGTTGGCGGTATAGTAGCACAATTATTTGGTGCAAAAATGCTTGCTGGAATCAATAGTTTTTTTTCAACATTATCAACAGGTTTTAAAACCTTACAAGGGTCTGCTGGTTGGATAGGACTTATACTAACAGCGATAAGTGCGATTGAGGGTGCAATCAGGCAAGGAATTGAGACGGCGAGAGAAAATGAACGCCAGCGTATTCAACAGCAAAACGAAGCAATAGCAAAAACAAATGAGAGCATAGATGCGCAAAAGAAAGAAGTCGCTCAAATTAATGAAGTGGCTTCTACCGTTGAAAATTTACGTGAAATTCTTGATGATAGTTCGCAGTCAGAAGAAGAAAAAGCAAAAGCCCAAGATAAACTTTTACAAATCCAAAACACGCTTGTTGAAAGCAATAACAAATACAAAGATAGCCTTGACCTTACAAACGGAAGTCTTAAAGAGCAACTTGGTCTAATAGAACAACTTACTACCGAACAATTAAAACAAAAGGCAAATGATTTTTTAACTAAAAATAAGGCTGAAATTGAAGTTGCAAAAAAAGTATTAGATACTAGTTCCGTTACCTCAAGCGATACGATATTGAGTGGTGTTGCAAATGATAGATTTAGATTTAGAGAAATAATTAATGCAGCAATTTCAAAAGCAGGATTAAAAAATGCAGAAATTACGGAAGATAATACTTATGGTGGTTATCATCAACAATGGAAAGATACTGTTGAAGGATGGAATGAAGGTGGATTGGTTGGTGCCATAGGTGGTATATTCAAACATATATTATGGACAAACAAAGAGGATTGGACAGGAGAAGCAAAAGCAGGTATTTCTTTTAGTGGTACAGTAGAACAACAGCTTGAAGCAATTAGCAAACTTAAATCGCAGATAGCAACAGATACTACTTTAGGGTTGTCTAATGAAGAAACTATTGCTTTTACAAGAGTATTAGATAATTTATACCAACAAATAAATTCTGCAGAATATAAACAATCAGTATTACTTGCAGAAAGAGCAAAAGCAACGCAGGATTGGCTTAACGGCACAATTAGTGAAGCTGAATATTTAAAGATTGTTTATGGTATTGAAAAAGAGATAGTTGAAGAAGATAAGAAATGGACTAATAATATAAAAGATGTTACAAATACTTATGATGACTTAATTTCAAAGTTAGAAGAACTTCGTGATTTGCAAAAGGAAAGCACTGATTGGGAAGATAAAAAACTTGCAATAATGGAAGCTGAACAGGCTATTGAAAATGCAAGAAATCAAGCAACAATTAGAAGATTTAACGAAAATACAGGTAATTGGGAATGGCAAGCTGATGAAAAGGCTATTGCTGAAGCGGAACAAAATTTACAGCAAGCTCAATTAGATTTGCAAGAAAAAGCTTATGACAATATTATTGAACAATTAGAAAATGGAGATGCAACAAATGAAAGTATTCTTGCAATATTAAAAGAGGTCGCTCCATTATTAGGCGTAGATAATAACTTTGTAGAATCAGTTATAAATGCGTTCAAAGATAAAACAGGAGTTGATTTAAATCAACCTATTATCGATAAAGAGAAGTCCTTTGATAATGGCGGAGTTGCAAATGGTTTAGGTTATATGGTAAAAGCTACTAGTAAGCCTGAATCTGTAAATAATCCAGAACTTACAGCTAAAATTATGTCTCCTACATCAAATGCGCAATTTAGTCGCTATGTAAAAGATATGGGGATAATGTTTGCAAATGCAGAAAAATATCAACAATCTCCAATTATCACAAGATACGGTAATACCGATAATAGTGTAAACAACAGTGGACAAGTTATTATTAGTGATATTAATGTTGGAGCAGATAAAAAAGATAACATTATGGAAATATTAAATTTAACACAAATTGTGCCTAATTAATGACATTTTAGCAATTATATTACTAAAATAAAAAAATTTTAAAAATTTTTTCAAAAATC
>OFFB01000363.1_pt1 | contig 45245 bp, 42 predicted proteins | sample 1521281 | NCBI WGS metagenome assembly OFFB01 (sample SAMEA3504109, study PRJEB24116) | mouse gut metagenome | biome: mouse gut; feature: mouse-associated habitat; material: faeces | place: Denmark | collected 2011
CCAGCCAGAGCAAACAATAGACAGGGCGGATAAGGAACAGTCCGCCCGGAAAGGAAAAGGCATGAAGCAAATCATTCGCCCGATTTTCTGTGTCATGGGCATTGCAGGTGTCGTGGCTATCTGGCTGTGGATGATGATTTCGGCGTACAAACCGGCCCTATATCCGGTATCCTACTACACACCGGACTATGTGGAATCTTATACTGTGGGGAGCTTTGACCAGCTCCGAATCTGCAAGGTTTACTATCTGGCCCCGGAAGATACCACTGACCGCATTTCTGCGGAAGATTTTCAGGAGTATGGACGTTGTTTTTCGCTGTTGGAGCTGACAAAGGAGAGCTGTGACAAGACGGATATCTACACAGCAGTTTTCCAGGAAACAAGGTCTTCCTCGTGAGTTATAGGCGATAAAGCAATCGGCTCGGCGCTGTGTAAAGCGCAGAGGAAAGGGGGAACCGCAAATGGAACTGCGCTTTCAGATGAATGATATTCTGCCGCTGCTTCCGATTCCACAGCCGCCCACAGGAAGGAGTTCCTATAATATCCCCTGTCCGGTCTGTGACCATGCAGGATCCAGAAAGCGGCATCTTAATATCAACCTCAAGCGTAATGTGTTCCGATGCCCCAAATGCGGCCAGTTTGAAGGCGGTGTCTTTGACCTCTACGCCTACTATACTGGTGTATCTCGGGATAAAGTGCGCCAGGATCTAATGGATCGGCTGGGCGGCGGAGAACGCCATTATTCCAGCAAATCAGGCGGGAAGAAGAAAGCATTGCCCAGGCCAAAACCTGCAGAGGTGCCACAGGCCCCGCTGGTTGGCATCGAAACAAGGGACCGCGTTTACCGGGCACTTCTAAGTAAACTGACACTTGCCTCGGATCACCGGGACAACCTGCGGGGGCGCGGTCTGACTAACGAGGAGATCGACCGGCTGGGGTATCGTACAACGCCGCTGGTAGGCTTTCCCGCGTTGGCAAAGGAATTGATTTCAGAGGGGCATGAGCTGTTTGGTGTACCTGGATTTTATCGGGACGAGGATGGGTGCTGGACGATGGCTATTTACCTGCGGGGAATTATGATCCCCTGCCGGGATCGGCTTGGCCGTATCCAGAGGATCCATATCCGTCTGGACGAAAAGATGAAAAAGGGCGGGAAGTTTCTCACGTTTTCCAGCATAGATAAGAAGGATGGCGCAGGTGCTGAAAATTGGTGCCATATAGCTGGTCCTGTTCAAGAATGCGTTTATCTGATCGAGGGCTACATGAAGGCGGACATCGTTCATTTCTTCACTGGGCAGACTGTCCTGGCCATCCCCGGTGTCACATCTCTCCATTATCTGGAGAAGGCGCTGAAAGAACTGACACAACTGGGAGTGCGCCATGTGATGACTTGTTTCGATATGGATTATCTGAAAAACTGGCATGTGGAGGCTGCCTATGGAAATCTGATACAGCTCTTAGATAGACTGCCGCTGACCTTTGGCACATACCTATGGTCGCCGGATTACAACGGTATGGACGATTATATCTGGGAGTATTTCCTGGAAAAACGTTCTCTGGAATGATAGTATCTGGTATATTGAGGAGCGGGACAGTGCAATGCTGCCCGCTCCTTTTCGCTGTAAATGGATACTTCTGAAACAGAGCTTTTACTTCAGAATAGCATATGTTCTTTGCAGTGCAAGACTTTTGGATCTCCTTAGTGCCTCGCCCTTCAGAATTGAAAAAAGTTCCATTTTCCCTCTTAACAAAAAGGAAATAATGTGGTAAAATAAAGTCAAATATCAACAGAATTCGGTATGGGGCATTTTGAGGCATATCCCGGAGGAGGGGCTGCAATGGCAAATGCCAAACTAAATCTAGTAGAAAAAATCTATTTGAGTTATCGGGGCCGTTCCGATGCCAAGAAGAACGTGTTTGATGCGCCGTCTGACGAGAAGTCGGAAAACGCAGAGCTTTGGTATGTTTCTCCTTTCGTGTGGACAGAGTTGGCGGGTTTCGATGCGCAACGGGATCGCTTGCTAGAGAAGAAACAGTGCAGCTTAACGGTTAAGAGTGTAGAGGATGATACTCTGGCTGGTATGAAACGCTTTAGCGAGGCCATCGCTTGGCTGAATAAGCAGAAGTCTATCTTAGACGGTGAAATTAGGTTGCTGGAATTGAAGCGGGAAAGCGAGTTACAGGCTATACAAGATAACTATAACAAAACTCTCAATGAGGATCACAAATATGCGCATATTATGCAGATGTATCGCGTACGGGAGGTTGCTGTAAAAAACGACTACCGAAACCAGCTCCAAAGTAAATATGAGATGCAGGTGGTCCTGCTCACCGAGGAGATCCGTCTCATCGAGGAGATGAAGTCTAAAGTAAGTGTCATGCTGTCTAGGCGGATGTTGCGGATCTGGTATTACTATGAGCAGGTGCAACGAAAGAAACCAAGTCTCCATGTAGCGCATTTGGTGCGGAATACTATGGCGGGAATATACAAGGAACGGCTGACTGGGGCGTATTGGAGCTCCCTGGATGAAATTATATTGGAGCGGGACAATATCTTGGCCAAAATCTCGCCTACAACGCCTGGGGATGAAACGAAAGAGGGGCCGACGGATCCGTCTGCGTAAGGAGAGAAGGAGAATTTATGTTCTGGAAAAAAGAAACACCTCCCTTACAAGTGTTGAGGCTGGACGAGAAGGGGGAATTTGAGCGTTTGACGGACGAGTTGATTCAGGAAACCATCGGCTCCGATGGCGAGATGATGCGACAGCTCAACCGGATACTGGAGGGCTACAGTGCGGACAAAAATCCTTTGAGCGTTCAGGACGCGAAGAACATTCTGTTCAGCGTACTCCTGGTGGCCGTGCGGCAGCGCCGACGTTTGTCCGGGCGCATTGCCGCTAGCGTAGAGAAGGGGGTGCTGTTCAATCAGTATTATGGAAAAATCCGGGACATCAACCACTACACCGTTCGCGCCAATGCGAAGCTTGAGCGGATGCAGTTGGCTCGGCGTCAGTACGAATATCAGCAACAGGTCTACTGGGGTGTGGTGGGCAGAACCTATGACCAGACGGTGCGTGATGAGTCAAAAAAGACAAAGAACGACGATATAATGCCTCCAAAGGTAGATACCTGGGAAAAACTAGATAAGGAAGGAGGAGAGGGAGATGAATTTGGATCGAGATAATCACGCCATGCGGGCACAGTTCCAGGACGCCATAGAAAATTTAATTTACGGCAGAGGCTGGAGGGTAATGGGCGCTATACTTCTGATCCTGATCCTGTTTCTGGCAGATCTCAATGCCATGCGCATCCTTTTCAACTCGCCGGATATGGACGTGAGGAGTGCCGATGCCCTACTGTACAGCTTTATTTTTGCCTTATGCCTAGAGGGGATCCCCACATTTCTGGGAAGTGCTCTAGCTGTGTGGACAGACAAGGCCCAGTACCGGAACAACGACAAGCCCCACGCGAAGATTGGGATATGGGTTTGTGGCATCGTCTCTATACTGATGTTTCTGCTGGCGATGGGTTTGAGAGCCATCACCATCTACTCTAAGGGTGGCGTGGACAATTTTCTCACTAACAAATACCCAGACTTCCCCATTGACCTCTTCCTGGTATTCTCTCCAGTTCTTACCTCTACCTTGGCCTTCGCAGTGTCATGGTTCACGTTTAGAAACGACAATGAGAAAATTATGGAGCGAAAGGTCAATATGCTACAGCACCGATACATCACCCTGCAGAGCGAATTTCTGGAGGAGTACCAGAACTTGCAGGACGCCCGCTCCTCCCTGTGGACGACCCTGACTGCCCACAGATTGACGCCGGAGGACGACGAGAGCACGGAGAGTATGGAGGATGTTCTGGACGGGGACATTCCCAATGAACTGAGTAAGTGGATGCCCAACAAATCGGAGGTATTCCGGAAGGAGTGCTTTGCCAGGATCCGGGGGAAACTCATCGAGAACTGCATCACCACCTACCCTTCCCAGGCAGCCCGTTATAACGAGGCGGTGGAGAGTATGTTGCACGTATGCTTGGAGATTATGCGCAGCCATACGTCCCTTCCCATAGAGTTCTCTGAGTTATCGATCATGGAAATATTGGAGGAATTTGACCAAATGCATACCGGTACAGAGGACGTGTGGGATTACGAGAAGGCAAAGGATTCTCTGGAAAATGAATTACGGAGGCTGGTGGACAACGCAATCATTGTGGCGCAGAGAAAAACCTCGGCGTCCCCCTATCCATTAGAAAGGTATTGAGATATGAACACAATGAAGAAGAAACTTTGCCTATGCCTTCTTGCGCTGGTCATGCCCATACTGTTGGTCGGTTGTCTGCACGAGGAGATGCCGCCCGACGATCCCGGTATTTCTCTGGTAATTATTGTTGGAAAACATGCTAACGCCAACTGTTTTACTGAGGAGCAGTTGGTCAGGGTGGAAACACTGCTGACCCAGGCGTTCCGGCTCTGGTCGGAGAATGACGGCATAGACAACACTCTGCATGCCCAGGCCCAGATTAAGATTATAGTCAGCGATGGCAGACCTGTTGCCGAACAAATTATGTTGGATGAGAAGACCGTCCTTGAGTCGGAGATTGTGACCAACACTGTGAACGCCCGCACCAAGCGAATTGAGGATAGGGTCAAGGCGTTGATGGACTATCTGCGTAGCGATGCCCTCCGGGCTGGAGAGGAGGAAGTGGATTTGCTGGGGGCTATCAGCGAGGCAAAGACCATCCTGGATATCACCCCAGGGGGAGAGAGCCACATCCTGATTCTGGATACTGGCATTTGCACTGTGGGGAAAGCCAACATGGTGCGGAATGACCCTATCGACATTTATCAGGAGTCCCCCCTAGACTTCATCCAACATATTCCAGAGGACGGTTTTCCCAATTTGGAGGGGGTCCAGGTGACTTTCTGGGGCATGGGGAACGTGGCCAGCCCGCAAATCGATTACCGCTCCAACAACCGCTACAAGCAGTGGCTACTGGATGTGTGGACGGAGATCCTCACGGACAAATGTAAAGGAATACTGACAGAGGAAATTCTGTTCTCCGAGTCCGCAGGTGACCCGATGATGTGGTTTGAAGACGGCACTGGATACCCACGGGTGAAATCGGTCTTCTTTGTGGATACCATACCCACTGCACCGAATACAGAGGAGACCGTGGAACCCGTGGAAGCCTCCTACAAGGGGACAGGGGTCTCCACCATCCCTACCTCCGCCCTGGGGTTTCTGCCTGATTCTATCGAGTTCCAGGACGAGGCGGAAGCAATCCGGGTTCTGGAACCATATGTTACCCAAAGTGTGCAGCCCTATCTGGAAAGCGATCCGGAGAACAACAAAATCTATGTCGTAGGCTCAATTGCCAGGATCACCCCGGACGAGGACACAAAGAAGAGCCACACTCTCTCCCTGGGGCGGGCTACGCGGGTGGCGGAGATCTTGGTTCAGTATTATCATGTGCCGCAGGACAGTCTAGTCATTGTCGACGCTGGCACATCAGAGTTCTCCTGGCGTCCGGGCCACGAGTTTATTGACGGCGAGTTGAACAGGGAGAACCAACAGAGTAGCCGGATGGTAGCTCTCATCCCTTCTAGCGCCGCAGAAGTGAGCGAACTCCGACAGCAGGGTTATATCCGCTGATGGTTAACAGTATGCGTTTTCCGACAGAGAGGAGAAAGCCATATGGCGTATGAAACGCAGAAGCAGAAATATAGGGAGGCCCAAAGACAATTGACCCGCGCCATCGAAGAGCGGGTTAGCACGAAGAGAGCGATGGAGTCTTTGCAGCAGACGTACTCTGCGAGGAACAATCAAGTAAGCCAATGCAGGAATGACAAGATCAACTTGGAGAAGCGATTGCAGCAGGTGGTGCGGATCCTTTTTTTGCTAGGCGGTAGCGTCCCAGATGCTATTGTCAGCGTCAACAGTGCCGCCAATACGGCTGGCAAATCTTTTCGCAGCGCGATGCGTTGCTCCGAGATTGTTTCTGCAAGCTTGGAAACCGTCTTCTACACAAAGAGTGTGGAGAAGGATTCCCACACGGCCAGCGCCCTGTCCGGCTGCCAAGCGGAAAAGGATCGGATTGAGATAGAGATTGTGCGCCTGGCGGCCTCAATCAAGAACCTGGAGGAAGAGATGCGGGGCCTTTGGGGTAGTATCAGCATACAAAACAACCGAATCGATGCGTTGAATCGGGCTATCAACGTCTACCAACATGACATCAACACATACCGACGGTACAACTTTATGTGATATCCCCACCCACAGTGCGGATAGAGGGAAGGAGGTGTTATGGGATGAGGATTGAGATTTTTTCCGGGGCTAGGATCCTGGGGATAAGCACCGATCTGGATCGGCTGCAAAACAGAATCGGCGAGACTATCCGCTCTCTGCAGACTGTAAATCGCGAGATTAACGACCTTTGCGGCGGCCCTCAGCAGTTAATTGAGGCGTCTAATGAAATCCGTGAGCGGATTTGCGCTGAGCAGGCTAGAGAGCAGTCAGTTACAGAGGTGAGGCGGAGCATAGAGCACTTTTTGGAGTCGGTTCACGACACCGACAACGCGGTAGCTCGGCAGGTGTCAGGAAGTACAGAGAAATTTTTCAACGAATATAGCTGGCTACGGCCCGTGATTCCGGAGGAAAAGAACTGGTGGGAGCAGCGGGTCGAGAACTGGAACAAATTTTGGAGCGATGTAGGTGACGGGCTAGCCAACGCTTGGGAGGCCGTTAAGGGATTCTACGCCGCCCATAAAAAGATCATAGACTCGGTTGTGATCGTGGTTGGCGCGGTTGTTGCCGTAGCGGCGGTCATCGGATCAGGAGGAGCCGCGCTAGTGCCACTGCTAGGGTACGTGGGCTTTTCTGCAGGAACCGCCGCGTTTATCAGTTCTGCGGTAGCTACGGTGGCTGTAGTCTCCACGGTGGGGGCAGCCACACTCAATCTAGTGGATACTTGGGTGGAGATCGATAACCCGGTCTTCAATGCATTTCAAAACGTGCTGAACATCACCAGCGCTGTTTCCAATCTCACATACTCCTTTGGAATGCTCTTCAACGCTTGGAATGGCGTTTCCCCGGAGGAGATTGCCACTTTCAAAAAGATGTCCTATAGTTCCGATGAGATCCGAAACGCTGTGCGGCAGGATCGCATCCTCAAGGTGAATTACAAAAACCTTGGCATCATGAACGGTGGAGAAAAGGGAAATTACGCAGAGATGGCTGCCGACAAAGCGATGAGGGAGCAGGGGTATAAGCGGATTAGCAACGAGACGGTCACAACACTGAAGGGCGGACATCGGGGGATCGATGGAACCTACACAAACGGGAAGACTTACGTCATTGGCGAAGCAAAATATAATACGTCCCAATTGAATATATTGGCAGACGGCACAAAGCAGATGAGCGGGGGTTGGATCTTGGACAGGCTACCCAGCGATGTGGGCTTGGATCTAGCAGACAATATCATCGATTCCTTTGATGACGTTGAGCGGTTGCTGATACGAATCAACCCGAACGGGGGCAACCCTGGAGTTATTCAGTTCTCCCATTTGAACGACTCTGCGAAGGTGATTAATGGTAGCTCGTTTAAGATTGATCTCAAGATTCCAAAGATTTCCTTGGGCGATTTCTCTGCTAACTCCATGGAACTCAGCAATCTGTTTACCTGGCAAACGGACATGGAGACAAAGTGAACATTTCTACGCACAACACAGAGGACAATCTTTATGGTAAAAGGAGGGGATACCCATGAGGGATATACTCAAAGACGAAACCTATTGGGCCGAATATCTGGAGACGCAGGAACGCCGGATCGCACGGTTTTCCGCTCAAGCAGAATTGGGGAGTGTTGCGGAATACCGGCAGGCTCATCTCCTTAATCTGCGCGTTGACAAGGTGTATGCCCTCTACTCCTCCGGAGCGCCGGTATCCGCGCTGGCACGGGAGTATGCCTTGGCACTGGATGTGGCCCTGGCGCTGCCAACACTCATCTATGGAAAACTCACATGGTTACTGGAGATGGCTGTATTGCTGGATGTGGATATAGTTTCCACAGGGCAGTGTGCGCTTTTGCGGGAGAAGGTGGATGCGGGGATGCAACCTAATGACTTGGATCATCTGGACTCTTGCGGCGATGATCTATGGGTGGGAGTGCTTGAGAGTTATTTCTCCCACAATAACTGCCCAGTCGCCGAAAAACGGGTGCTGTTTCCTGGAAATGAAACCTTCGCTACGCTGGTGACAGAGATACAGCAAGTTCCTGTACTGGAGGCGGAGAGACTCATCAGGAGCCATATGAAAGTATGGTACAAGCTCCACCGGGATTACGCCTGGTACGACAGCCATAAGAATCAAAATAACATCTATGCGGGCTACTGGGCGTTTGATTGCGCGGCATTGGCGAAACTCTGCGGTCTGTCTGGCGCGGCGCTGTGGGGGATAAGATTCTTCCCTGCAGATTTGCTCCCGAATGGGGGGAGGTGATATCTATTGGACGAGAATCAGAGGAATGCTAGGGTGGTGGAGGAACTGTTGCTAGCGGAGCAAGCACACCAGAGCGGGGAATTTGAAACCGCCCTCGCTCACTGCCTCAGGGCGATCACGGCCAATCCAGTGTCTGTTCCCGCCTACCAGAGCGCGGGACGGATCTGTATGCTGCTGGAGCGGCTGAAGGAGGCAGAGGGGTACTTTCAAAAGGTACTGGAGTTGGACGGCTCTCAGGGTTCCCAGCACTTCGACTTAGGGAACGTATACTTTGGCTACAGCCAGTACACCCAGGCGCTGTCGTGCTATGCAAAGGCAGAGTCCCTGGGGTGCGAATCGGAGGTTCTGCAAAAGATCTACTATCTGACAGGTCTGTTGCAGCAGGCCGAGATGAAGAATGCCCGTCGGGTCTCCACGAGGACTGATGCGGCCCAGGCGGCCCTGATCAATTTCCAAAAAGCGGGGCAGGTGCCGGGGCTGGACGAGGAGAGGGCGGATATCCTGCTCCGGCAGACCCAGATCTATGTGGAGACCGGAGACTTCACAAACGCCCGGCATTGCGCTGAGGCGTTGAAGCTGCTGTTGCCCAATCAATTCAAGAGCTATCAGATCCTATTCCAGATCGATTTGCAGCGGAGAGATCTGGTCCGAGCGGAGGCCATTCTGGCGGAGGCGGAGCGCGTTTTCGCCCAAAATCTGGAGCACGAGGTCGATGTTGCCTTTGACCGAGTGCTACTCCACTGTTACCAGGCTGAAACAGATCAGACGCGGCATCGTGAGCACTACGCCAACGCGCTGCAGTGCCTACGGGAGTTGACCTGCCGGCAGGAGCCGGAAACCCGGTGTGAGGCGGCAATTTCGGCGGCGGAGATCCACATGAAGCTGGATGAGCAGGAGGAAGCGCAGAAATTGCTGGAGGGCGTCCTCCAGCAGACAGCGGGGGACGGCGAGAGCCTGCCGGAAGAGTATACCGAGCGGGCACGGTTCCTCCTGCTGGAGATCGCCATGGTCCAGAAACGGTACGGCGATGCGCTGCCCTTCGCCAGAGTGCTGCAAGAGAGCGCACGTCCCCTCTATCGCCATCATGGTCTGTATACCGAGGCCCTGGCCACCAAACAGCTCTGCGGAGGTGACTCCGCTAATCCGCGGGTGGCGGCACTGTATGAGAAGGCCATCGCCTGCTATCGCAACCACCTGGTATCCAATCCGGGAGACGTCATAGTGATTGCCTATCGTGTGAAATCCTACGCGGACCTGGGCCAGTTCGACAGAGCAGAGACTCTGTGCGGCACCGTGGCGGAGGACGTACGCAAGCCGCTGCTGGACTATATCTGGGAGCAGAGAAGGAGAGGTGAGTGAGTTTGTCCTCTTTTGAAGAGATCATCGGCCAGGAGATACTTCTTGACGAGGATGCGTTTGTGGAAGCATCCAGAAGGATGGCCGCCCTCGCTGTCGAGATGAATAGCCTGCGGAATCAGGTGAGCGATTTGCTGGATGAGCTCCACAAAGGATTCCAGACCCCGGCAGGAGCAAAATTCTTCCAGATCTGCGGCTCTACCCTTTTGCAGCCCTTAGACGATCAGAAGCGCGTGATTGACCATGTCTCAGAAAACCTGCGAAATGCGCAGCAGAGCTACCAGTCCATATTCCAGGAGTTCCGAGTGTTGAACGGCCAGATTGAGAGCATACGGTAAAAAATAAACAAAAGAAAGGAAACTAATCTTATGGCGGAAGATATTACCAGCACTAAGCTGAAAGTTGCTGACATCGATGCGGCAATGGCCGCTGTAGACGTCTACGCAAACACCTGCAACGAGATATTCGCAAAGCTTAAAGCAACCATCACCACCCTCACGGCCCAAGGAGCGGACTTCAACGGCGACTCCGCTGTGGGCTACAACGACTTCTTTACCCAACTCACGCCCGTGCTTGTCGACCGTCTGACTGCTCCGGACGGGTCGCTGTCCACCAATCTGAAAAAGCTCCTGACCGAGATTAAGGAGGCCCTGCTGGACACAGTGGACCCCAACATGGGGAATCAGAATCGGAACGCCGCCGGGAATGGAACCGGTGCGGCAGAGTAGGATAAACATCTATAAGGAGGGTACACCATGGCCGATATTATTTTCAACTACCCCCAGATGCAGGCGGCCGCGAAGGAGATTCGCCAGTACGCGGAGGAGTATCGCATTGCGGCAAATGCGCTCAAGGAAAAAATCGAGGCAAATACCACTGCTTGGACGGGTGCTTCCAAGAACAGGTTTATAGCATTTATCGACGGCGCTGTATACCAATATACCAGCAGCAGTATTCCAGCCACAGTGGAAGCGCTGGCCCAATTGTTGGAGCAGAACGCCGAGCAGATGAAGAGTGCAGATCAAGAGTTGGCGGACAGCCTGCCTACCGAGCTCTAACGACACGTTGCGCATACAGAGGGCGGCGGGCCCAGCGGCTTTGCCGGGGTGAGGACGAGTCTGGTGGAGTCGGTACCAAGGATGACGATAAGGCGGTGAAGTCGCGTTATGGAAGACCACAGAGAAACATATGAGCCTGAGAAAACTCTGGCAGGCTTTTTGAAAGGAATTTTTTCCGAGGACCGCGTGGCCGAGACAGTGCTGCGGTGCGGGTTTACGGAGGAGGATCTGAAGGTACGGCAGATTAAGGCGGTATTACCACCGGAAACGGGAACCGTTCAGATTTCTGTTCCAGAGGGGAAGAGCGCGCCTAAGAAGTACACACCGCAAGTCGTCAACGTGAAGCTCGACCATCTCTCTCTGCCGGAGGGGAAGGGCGCGCCGAAGGAGTACATACCGCGCATCGCCAACGTGAAGCTCGACCGTCTCTCTCTGCCGGAGGGGAAGAGCGCACCAAAGAAGTACACACCGCAAGTCGCCGATGTGAAACTCGACCGTCTTTCTCTGCCAGAGTGGAAGAGTGCACCGAAGGAGTACACGCCGCGCATCGCCGACGTGAAACTCGACCTTCTCTCTCTACTGGAGGGGAAGAGCGCGCTGAAGGAGTACACACTGCACATCGCCGATGTGAAGCTTGACCGTTTCTCTCTGCCGGAGGGGAAGAGCGCGCCGAAGGAGTACACGCCGCGCATCGCCGATGTGAAGCTCGACCGCCCCTCTCTGTTGGAGGGGAAGAGCGCACCGAAGGAGTACACACTGCACATCGCCGATGTGAAGCTTGATCGTCTCTCTCTGTTGGAGGGGAAGAGTGCACCGAAGGAGTACACACTGCGCATCGCCAACGTGAAGCTCGACCGTCTGTCTCTGCCGGAGGGGAAGAGCGCGCCGCACGACTACACGCTGCGCATTTCCGATGTGAAGTTCGGCTGTTCCCCTCTGCCGGAGGGAAAGAGTGCGCCAAGCGACTATACACTGCAAGTTTCCGACGTGGTAATGATGTGGATTGAGCTGCCAGCCGTTGAGGATGGCTCCCATATAGGTCCCCTCTTAGCTCCCAAGCTCCAAGGAATTTGCGGTATCAAAGTAGCCGAGCCCTTTGCGGATGACTTTCCTGTATTTCTGCCCCCAAAGCAAACGGCGATAGAGGCACCGTTGGAATTGGTTCAGGCGTGTCTGAATACTGTGGACGACTTGATCAACCAAATGCTGTGCGACCGCTGGTAAGGGAGGGTGCATCGTGGAAGAGAGAGAGCTGCTTTCCATAACAGAAGAAAACGCCATCCTGGTCACTGTACAGTTTGTAGATGCCGGATTTCGAACGAAAACCAGCCGCGCTGAGGTGGAGTCCTATGACATCGAGCTGATTGTCAAAAATGATATCCGCTGCGACCAGCTGATTGACGCCGTTCAATACGGCCTGGAAAAAAAACTGAATGTGTACCAAGTAGATCTGGAGTCGCTGAAATCCGCCCACTACAGCCGGGACAGCCGCCGGCCTGAGGGGGATGCCGGCGAGCAGCCCATAGAGAGGGAGCGCAGCGAAAAGGACGTCTACATCCTGTGTTGGCAAATCTTCCAGGACTGCATCCACGCCTACCGGGAGGAGAAGGTCGTCTATGAACAGTGGGACAGTGATGAGTGGGAAAAGGCGGTCTCTCCGTACCGGGTGGCCATCGGTTCCATCAATAAGCGGGAGAAGGAGGATCGATCCGCCGACAGCACCGCCCACCCGGATCAGATCTGGCTGCGCAAAAGCATCCATGGGAAAAAGACCCTGAAGGAACTGGGGTTCGTTTCCACCACCAGACTAATCTTTGACTCCGTGGGTTGGCATCACTCTGCCGCCCTGTTTCAGGACCGCAAGGTGAACCGGGCGTTCCGCGAGACCATCCCCCTTTATAACATCAGCGACAGACCTCTCTACGCAATGGACAGCACCCGGATCAAGATCATCCCACCTACGAATCCCCCCCAGAAGAGCCGTCAAGGCATGCTATTCACGCTGCTGACACCTCTGGTCATGACTGGGGCCATGTTTGTTTCGCGGCTGTTCTTCTCCTCTGGCACCAGCAATGCCGGTATGATCGCCATGAGCCTGGCCATGGTGGCGGCCACAGTGATCACAACCTCGCTCAACATGTCTCACCAGAAGAAGCTGTACAAGGCCGCTCTGCGGGAGTGGAAGGAGCACTACGAGCTGTATATCCGGAGGCTCATACACAGCATTCGGGAGAAGCAGCAGTGGGATGTGGAGCAGCTCAAGCGGCTCTACCCCTCTAAATTTGGGGAGGATGACGTGGCCGGTCTGGTGGATCTGGCCACCGCTGTGAGCGGAGATATCTTCAGCCGGAGCAGTAGCCACCCCAGATTTCTGACCATCCGCCTGGGCCTCTCTACGGCTGAGAGCCGCCTGGTTCCCTCCGTCTTCCATGTCGAGGGGGAGAAAAAGGACGTAGTATTCACCTCCGTTCGCTATAAAAACATAGAGGGTGCGGCCGACTCCCCCTTTACCATTGTGCTCCCGGAGCAGGAGACCTTGGACAGCAGTCTGCGCTATCTGACAGACCTGCCTTACGACATCGCTCAAAGGTACGCCTATCTGCAGGGTGCGCCGGTTCTGCTGAGCTTGAAGGAGTGTGTCTCTCTGGGGGTGCTGTTTCCCAAGCCGATGTCGTTTCGCCCCTTCCTGGACAACGTAATACTGGAACTCTGCTTCTACCACTCACCGGATGAACTCCAGTGCATCCTTTTCTGTGAGGAGACCGAGAACTGGAGAACGCGCCAGCATATGGTGAATCTCTATAAACACCTCCCACACTTTCGGGAGCTGCTCGGCAACCTCTCGGCCTTTGCGTTCAACAAGAACCAGGCCAACCTGATCCTAAACCGGCTCATGGAGTTGCTGACCGAGCGAAAAAACGCTGGGGAGGGTGCACATTTCCCCCACATCCTTCTGATTTTCCAAGAGGAGTACGAGTTTAAGCGGCACCCCATTTCGGAGTATCTGCCGGATATCCCTGATCAGGCAGAGGGTACGGGGCGATCCATCGAGGGGATGTCCTTCATTTTCTGCAAGCGCTACAGTGAGGAACTACCAAAATATTGCGATCAGGTCATTCGAGCCAAGAGCGCGACCGAGTGGTATCTTCTGCCCCATACGCGAGTGATTTTCCGCACACCGGACGGGCAGGAGTCTGGGGCTGAATCCCAGTACCGCTTTACCCCGGATGTTCCTTCTCCCGACCCCCGAGATCTGGACCGCCGGGAGGATCTGGATCATCTGTATCAGGCATACAAGATCCTGAGCGCTCTGTACTACTACCGGATTGCCCAGGGTGCCGATGTGCCTGGGTATGTGGAGTTGCTCCACCTGTACCCCTCCCTTCTGGGCGAGACGGCCGGTCTGAAAGGCCGTATGTGGGAACTGCTACAGCAGATGTGGTTCCCTAACAACTGGGAGGAGGCTAGGGATGTGACCAAATCCCTGAAGGTTCCTATCGGCAAGAAATACGATGACCGGGATGAGAGAAGCGCAAAAGAAGAAAACGCCAACGTGTTCCTGGATCTGCACGAGAGCGCCGACGGTCCCCATATGTTGGTGGCCGGCACCACCGGATCCGGAAAATCTGAGACCATTCTGACCTTCCTCATTGGTCTGGCTGTTCGGTACTCGCCCTCTCAGGTCAACATGTTGCTGGTCGATATGAAGGGCGGCGGGTTTATCAAGCGCATTGGCGGGCTACCCCATGTTGTGGGCACCATCTCAGACGTGGACGGCGATGAGAACGGTGCGGGAGCCAGCCATATGCTCAAGCGTTTCCTTCTCTCTATGTCCGCTGAGGTTACCCGCCGCAAAAAGCTATTTAACTGCCTGGAGGTGGACAGCATCGACAGCTATATCCGCATCCGCTCCTCCCGTAAAACGTTGGACGAGCATATCCGCAACCTGTCCCTGGATTTGGAAAAGCCGGAGGATCAGCACCGGATCCAGCGTATGGAGGAACTCCTGAATCCAGAGTTCGGTCTACCCCACCTGTTCCTAGTGATCGACGAGTTCACCGAACTCATGCGTTTTTCCTCCGAGAACAGCAACATTGACTTCAAGGCTGAGGTGAACACCTTGGCACGGGTAGGGCGCAGTCTGGGGTTCCATATTATCCTGATCTCCCAAAATATCCAGGGGGCCATTACCGACGAGATCCGGCACAATTCTAAGTCCTTCCTCTGTCTGAAGGTAGCCACTCGGGAAGCGTCTAAAGAGATGATCGGGACCGACTTGGCTGCCAGCCCCCTGATGCCCGGCAATGGAAGGGCCTACCTCTTGGTGGGGACGGGCTCTCGGTTCGAGTACTTCCAGTCGGGGTATTCTAAGGCGGATATTTCCAGTGGGTTGGAGCAGCCCATCTGCGTTACCCAGGCGGAGATTGGGGGAGGATACTCCTCGTTCTACTGTTCCTATGATGATAACCCCATAACAAAAAAGCAGATCGCCAAGGCTAAAAAAGGGATTACTCAATCACAGTTTTTTGTGGAACAAATTGCACAGTTTGCTGGTGAAAGAGACGAAAAGGCTCCCCACCCGGTGTTCCAGCAACCGCTACCTGCCCGTTGCTTCTTTGAGTTCAACTGGAACAAGGGTAGCGGAATTTGTAAGCTTCTAAACCACTGAAAAAGAGGAGGTACTATATGCCTTCACTAGAATTGGAACTGGGTCGCTACGACGATCCAGACCATCAACTCCAGGCGGACTATACTGTCGATCTCTGTAAGAGCAACTTGGCGATCTTTGGCTCCTCCATGAGTGGGAAAACCACCCTCATCAAGACGCTGCTCGTCCGCTTGCACCAGAAGGCCGACTTCCCAAGGGACGAGGAGGTCTACATCCTTGATTTTAGCAACAACCTGGTTTTATACGGAGACCTGCCATGCGTGGTGGGGTACTTCGATGGCTCCAGAGAGGAGAACGTCCGAAGAGTATTCCGGCGGGTCGAGGAACGGCTTGCGGAGAATCTCAAAAATCTCCACGGCAGGGTCTACGCAGAACTCAGCCGTAACGAGAGCGACCAAAAAAGCAGAGCCATCCATGTGACGTTAATTCTGGACGGCCTAAATACCTTCTATGGAAATGAGCGGTATATGCTCTACCAGGACGAACTGCTCAAGTTGGCGAGGGACGGACTGTCTAAGGGGGTGACGGTCGTTGTGACGGCGTCGGACCCCTCGGCGGGAGGGGGGCGGTTGCTCAACTGCTTCAACCGAATCATTGCCTTTGACATCCCCCAGGAGAAATATGCAGATCTCTTTGGCTACAAAGTAGAGAAACCTCCCAGCATAAAGGGCCGAGGAATTGCCAACCGGGATGTTGCGGCTTATGAGTTTCACGGCTACTACCCTTACGACTCCGACCTCTACGTTGGAGATGAGGGTGAGGAAAAGGCGCTTTCTGCCCTGAAAACTGTGCTGCGGAAACACTACCAAGACTACGAGGCGTTGCTAGAACGGAAAATGAACGTGTTTACCGACGTCTTGGACGAGGAGAACTGGAATCGTTTCTGCCCCCACACACCCTCCTTTACTCCAGGCTTTCTGACGGCCGGCTTGGATTATTATACTTTTGCCTCCGTTGCCATAGAGTTGCGCACGGCGCGGTGCATTGCGATTTATGGACGGAAGGGCGCAGGTAAGACCAATCTCCTCCGGCTACTGTTGCGAGGTGCACGGGAAATCCCTTGTGTCCGCTTTGTGCTGTGGGACGACGGGCGCGGGGAGTTGGAGAAGGTCAAGGATCTCACCGATGGTGTCGATACCGTGAAGGTCTCCAGTCGGAAAAAGTTCGAGGAGGTCATCCGGAGATACTTTGATCTGCCAGATGATATTTACAGTTCCCCGGAGTTTGAGGAGAGCTGCGACAGATCCATCCCTGTGTCGGTGGAGGATCGGCCATTTACTGTTTTTGTCGTGCAGAGCCGGGAGGCTTATCAGCATATCCCTGGGGGCTCCGGACGGCACCTATTGGTACGAATGCAGCCATTCATAGACTCTGCGGTTTCCGAAAAGGCGCTGTTCGTATTCTCGGATGTGCAGAGGATCCCCTCCGCCGAAATCTACAGCTACTTTAACTACTCCATTGCCCGGGCATTCCTGCTTTACGATATCGCGGACTTTGTTCGGGACAGAGGAAACGGAACGGTTTTCAGTAATATGGATCAGGCGGAGCTAAAGGAGCGCTTTGGACTCTGCGACCAGGGGGATGGGTTCTTCTACGACCTGGAGAAGGCGGATATTCAGAAAATAAAGTTTATCAAAGACCATGCATCGGTGTCCTGACCACAGAGCACCAACGCATGGGAGAGGAGGAGTCGATATGGCTGAGTACCAGTTGTTGGACACTAGGGCTTTTGACGCATTTATCGCCGCTCGCCTTGATTTGATACGGAAATACGACGAACTGGTCAAGGAATATGACGAAATCGTGAGGACACTGCTGGAGAACTGGAAGGGACAGGGCGCGTTGGCTTTCCGGGAGGATGCCCAGCAGATCCGAACTAATATCACAGGGATACGGGATATTTTAACCACGATGTGTGATACACTTGCTGACTGCCGTGCGGTGTTTGGGGAGTGCGATACCTCTTTGGGCAACGTCAATCGAGATGCGCTACAGTGAACTAGAATGGCCCTACCCAATCTGAAGAAGTTTGTAAGACATGGCAGATTGGGTAGGACTATTTTATATCTTAAAGAATTGCAGAGTAAGGATTCCGAATGTTCCCCACAAAAAGATAAAATGGGATACGAGGTTTCAAACAGTTCAAATTTAAATTAATGCAGACTAATTTCCCAAATCTGAACCCCATGTCCCGCAAGGAATATTGTTGAATAATTACTACCGTCCAACGAAATAATAAAAACCGTTATTTGGGCGGCTGAAAACTGGAGCACCCTAAACAGGGAATGAGAACCTTTCAGCGGTTTTGAAATATCAAATTCAAAACTGCCGCGTTCTATTGAAAAACGGAAAACGGAAGGTGTGTTAAAGTTACCTTTAAGAACACGGTGGTATCCGGGAAGTATCGTCGAGTCTTTTTTATCGTTTCCTAATTTGAATTGCTATCAAAAAAGTCCGACCCCGTAATGGCTCACTTCACCCAGACTTGCAAAAACCGTCAATTCTTGACGGCCCATGATATTGTTAGCAGCACCCGAACGGTCTTGTATCGTCTGGGTGCTTTTGTATTTCCAGGCCAATCACTTTGACCTCATTGCTGCTCTCCGCCTAACGTTCGAACCTCAAAATTTGAACGAAAGGTAATGGAAGATGGAAATTACCATCAACTACGACGGACGGCTGGTGACTGTCGAGGTCAATGCCAAGATCTATGAGTACCTTGACCGGGTCAATCACAAGATGGTTAGTGAGATTCCAATGATATCTATAAGTGTATGTGTTGCGCATTCACTTGAACATAAGTTATAAATTTTGTTGGGCATTATTATCCTCCTGTACTGTTTTTAATGAATTATAGCGCATATAGACACAGAGGCCAACATTGCAATGAGTAAAATGCTCATTTCCGTTGCAAATACGCATCTGTTTCCGTGTAATGAGGTATCTGAATGAATAGGAGTGACTGTTATGCTATTTGCAATCGACCATGGCAATTCCGCTATCAAGACCCCTGATTTCGTTTTTACTTCGGGACTGACGGATTATCCCGTGAAGCCCCCTGTGGAGACCGATGTGCTGGAGTTCGGCGGCACCTTCTGGACTTTGTCCGGTGAGCGGATCCCCTATATGCGGGACAAGACCAAGGACGAGAGGTTCTTTATCCTCAGCCTGTTTGCCATCGCCAAGGAGCTTCGGCAGCGGGAGGCACTGCAGCCTATGGTAGAAGCGGAGCTGGCCATCGGCCTGCCCCCGGAGCACTATGAACTGCGGAATCGGTTTGCGGAGTATTTCAAGCGAGGGACAGTACAGTTCAAATTTAATGATACCCCCATCAGCCTGATGATCCGCCAGGTGCTGGTCTATCCCCAGGCCTATGCCGCCGTGGTTCCCCAGGCCCAGATCATCCAGCAAAATCCCCGTACCTTTGTAGTGGATATCGGCGGATTTACCACCGATGTGCTCCTGCTGCGAGGCGTCCAGCCGGATATGCAGTTCTGCCGCAGTTTGGAGATGGGCGCCATCCCTATGGCAAACGGCATTATTGGCAGGGTCAGCGCCCTTCACGACATCAAGATTGATGACGACCATATTGCCGATGTCATTCAGGGGCGCCCCACCATCCTGCCTGATGATGTACAGGAGACCATTCGGGCCACAGTGAAAAGCTATGCTGCCGGCATCCTGGACAAGCTGCGGGAACTGCAGGTGGATTTGCGGGCGACTCCTGCCATCTTCACCGGCGGCGGTGCGGCGCTGTTTCGGACTTTCATTGAAACGTCCAGCCAAGTGGCGAAGGCGGAATTTGTTGCTGATCCGAAAGCCAATGCTGTAGGATTTGGGATGCTGGCCACCGCCCAGCTGCGTCAAATGCAGGCACAGAAGGTCGGTGAAGGCTTTGCGCAGGGATGACAGGTTCCGGTTTTCCCTCCAGTGGAGTGCCGATACGGAAGAAAAGGCAAAGGTAGGCGCTCTTTTAGAGCGGTTGGGGAACAAGAAAAGCGATTTCATCGTCCTGGCCGTCGTTGAATACCTTCAGCGGCATCCGGAAATGGAGATACCTGGCGCAAAAATCAAAATTACCTACCAGCCACTGCATACGAAGGAGCAGCTTCTGGCGATGGTCCGGGACATGGTGAAAACTTCGGTGGGAGAATTTCTGTCAGGAAATACGGTTGCTTCAACACAGAGCAGTCAGCCCCCGGAAATGTCGCTTGGCCCCAGTGAGCAGGACATTGACGCTATGGTAGCAAGCCTCAAACTATTTGACCAATCATAACGAACGCCTCACAGCCCCTGTACGGGCTGTGAGGCATTTTTGCGAAAAATGGCAGGAATGTGGGCAGATTGCGGGCAGACAGTCGGGGATAGGAGTGAGAGGCAAAAAGGCCTTTTGGGAAGGCATCTCTGTACCTTGACAAACAGGCCACATGGCCTCATAGAGCCAACGGGTACGTTAAGTATATGGCCCAGCCGTATTGGGCAGACCAGAGCCATGATCCCAACGAATGGAAGGAGGAACAGGGAGAGCCGGATGCCGCATACAAGCAAGCTGTGGCAGCTTGAGGCCATGACCCATATACCGAATCATGATACACTGCCTTGGCTATGGTCCGAGCGGTAATCAATCCGTCGCAGGCTGTAGAAGGCACCGAGTAAAGCCGCGGAGGTAAGTCCTGTGGAGCGGTTTAGCCAGCCGCCGCCCGTTGCTCATACGTTCACTAATTCTAAACGGGAGGTATTGAAAACCGCCAATAGGGAGGCGGTTTCATCCTATAATTATGAAAGAAACGAAACGAACCCCATTAGGGGACCGTTATATGCTGACAGTTCGGGAAGCTGCAGAGTATTTCGGTATCGGTGAACATAAACTCCGCGATCTTCTTGACAAAAATCCCGAAAAAAACTTGTCAGTGTGGAATGGAAATCGTCAGCTTATTCGCCGCAAAAGGCTGGAAGAATATCTTGATGATTGCGATTCCATTTGATGATGTGATTCTATTACTTGAAATCCAATGAAGGACATGGTATAATATCCAAGCCCTGCCATGTCCTTTTCTGAAAGGGGTATCCATGTCAGAAAAGAGACGCGATAGCAAAGGCCGTCTCCTTAGAACAGGAGAGAGTCAGCGTGCCGATGGAAAGTATGAGTACAAGTATGTGGATGCGAAAGGGGTGCGAAGGAGCCTATATAGCTGGAGATTAGTTTCAAGCGACAAATTACCGCCGAAGAAGCGTTCCTGTGAAGCTCTCAGGGATATGGAGGCAAAGGTGCTCCGTGATACGCAAGATGGTATCAACTCATTTGTTGCCGCCAGAATGACGCTCAATGATTTTTGGGAAGACTATATCGCAACCAAGTACGAGCTCAAGGCATCTACCCGGACAAATTATAAATATATGTACGGAAAGTACATTAAAGAAAATATTGGGATGCGGGATATTGCCAGTATCAGGTACAGCGATATAAAGAAGTTTTATGGTGAACTGCTGAAGCACGGATTTAAGCCAAACAGTGTCGAAATTATCCAGACCATTTTGCATCCGGTGTTTAATGTGGCGGTCAAGGACGGTTACATCCGTATCAACCCTACTGACGGGGTGATCGCTGAGATTAAGAAAAGCCATGATTGGGAAAAACCCAAGCGCCACGCATTGACAGTTCCCGAGCAGGAGGCATTCGTCGATTTTGTGGCACGAACTCCAACGTACCGTCACTGGTCAAACTTGTTCACCGTGTTGCTTGGTACTGGAATGAGAGTAGGCGAGTGCCTTGGCCTTCGATGGGAAGACTGCGACTTTAAGGGCAAGATTATCAATGTAAATCACAATCTCATACATCGAGTCACAGAAGCCGGGAATATGGAAATCCATATCACAACTCCGAAAACAAAAGCGGGCATACGCATTATTCCGATGTTCGATGATGTGAAGCGTGCCTTGTTGGACGAGAGGCTGAAGCAGATGGAGCATGGATTTACACGTTCTGAGATTGATGGCTATTCTGGCTTTATCTTCCAGAATCGTTTTCAAGAGGTTCTTATTCCACATTTGGTAAATCGGGCTATCTGGCGTATCATCCGTGATCATAACATTGAGGCAGAAGAAACTGGAGCAGTCCGGTTACCGCATTTCTCCGTCCACAACCTGCGGCACACTTTTTGCACAAGGCTTTGTGAAAACGAGCCGAATATCAAAATCATCCAGGAAATCATGGGCCATCGGAATATTGAAACGACGATGGACGTGTATAACGAGGCCACCAAAGAGAAGAAGATGGAATCGTTTGCCAACCTGGAAGGCAAAATCAAGATCAGCTGAGTTTTACGACAGATTTTACGACAAATCACCGAATACACTGTGTAACGCTAAATAACAATATGCTGAGAAAGTTAGGAAAACCGCCATGAATTGTCAAGATTTGATAACTTATGTAACGGTATGTAGAGTGGCGAAACAATTCCCCACGATGAAGCCATTAGATTGAGAAAACCTTTGCGGCGCAAGGGATTCAAGGATTCCTGATGGACTTGAAATGCCCATTTGCCCAGAATTTGCCCATTTCAGAGAGAGTTTTTTGTAAATCTATAGAGGCTTAATGCAGCGGAAGGAAGACTGAGGCATCGCCTCCAGTCTTCCTCCGCTTCTTTATGCTGGTTGCTCTTCGGAGATTTACCCATCAGTCTCGGACTGAGAAAGTTCCTTCCTCTTTTGCAGTTTCTCCGCCAAATTGTCAAACTCACTCTTTTTCATGTCCTGCGTGATGTGCGTATAGATGTTCATGGTGGTGTCAAAGTCGGCGTGACCAAGAATCTCCTGAATGACCTTGATATTGACGCCGTTCTCAAACAGGCGGGTTGTGAAGGTGTGACGCAGGGAGTGGCAGGAGAACCGGGGCAACAGCACAGGGTTTTTGAATTTTGCCAACTGCTCGTCATTGCAATCACGGATGATTCGCCGGAGAGCTTTATTCAGTGTGCCTTGGTGCTGGCAGTCCCCAAATCTGTTGATGAAGATGAAATCCGTAAAACCGTCCACAGTCATGCGGCACTTGATCTGATTGAACTCCTGGTATGCTTTTTCCATCAGAAGGGCCTCTTTTACACCGGGGAGCATGGGGATCTTCCTTGTTCCCGCTTTGGTCTTGGTCGGATGTACGTTGAAATAGCAGCTATTCTTTCCGTCCGTTCTGTGGTCGTAGTAGACAAGAGTGTGGTTCACAGAAATCAGATCGGCATTGAAGTCAACGTCTTCCCAACGGAGTCCGGTTACTTCGCCAACACGCATCCCGGTTTCCACCATGACTTCAAACACCGGATACCAGTGATGATATTTGACGTTCTCACGTTTGAGATAGCCAATGAAAAGCTCCTGCTCCGCAACAGTCAATGCTTTCCGGTGTGACGCCTCAATATTGTGGCTCTGCTTCAGTTCTTTTAGAATGTTGTCGGCAATATTGATCCTGATGTAGTTCTCCTCGACAGCGACTGTCAGCACCTGATGCAGCACGGTGTGGACGCCATCTATGGTGTTCACCTTGAGGCCCCGCTCTTCCAGCAGATAGTTGTAGAGGCTTTTTACATCGGAGCGTTTTAACTGCTTGATTCGGATTTGTCCGATTTTGGGCCGGACGAACATCTCATAGAGATATTTGTAGTTTTGAAATGTGTTATCTGCCAACCCGCGCTTCAAGTGGCACCACAAGCCGTAGATGTCATCCAGCTTGACGTTTTCTGCGCCAACGAGGATGCCGTCAGACTTGTCCTTCAGGACATCCTCTTCCTTCCTGCGAAGATCCTCCAGCGTTTCGGCGGAGATCGAATGGGTCTTGCCATTGCGGGATGTCCAGCGGTATTCGTAGGTTCCAGAACTGCGCTGACGCTCCCCGGTTTTCAAAAGTCTGTGCTTGTCATCGTATCTTTTTGTCATGAAATCATCTCCTTTTTAGAGGGACTGTACCTTTCGATACAGCCCCAACGGTTAGATAGAATATGCTGCGTCCAGGTATGCTTTGAGCTTGTCCTTCTTCAGCATACGTTTGGTGCCATTCCAAAGCACGAAATCGCACCGCTCGTCATTCGACATCTCCCTCAGCTTGCAGATGCCGATTCCGGTATAGGCGGCTGCTTCCTCTAGGGTGAGCAGGCACTTTTCGCTGATGGGAACCTCTGTTCTGCCTTTCTTGGGAGCAGAATGTTCCGGAAGCACTGCCGTGTCATACTTGGACATGTAAGAAGTTCCCGGTGTCACGCATGAAGCCATCATAGAATGTTCTCCTTTCTGTTTTGGAATATTGTATCTTGGCTACCAAATAGAATATATTACCCAATTTGAGCGTCATACGTTCACATCTCATCTTCCTCTGTCATGCCCACGCTCCCTTCTCTTTTGTCGCCGGAGATGTATATCTTCCTCTCTTCCTTTAATTCTGGCCTCAATCTCACGATTCCGGTTACCAACCTCAGTCTGTATACCCTTCCTTTCAAGGGCGGTTGCGGCACGTCCAAGGGGGACTGTTGGCTCCCGGTCGATGCCCTGCACTTCCAAGCTCTCATGGCTCACGCGCATCTCCAATCCCTTTTCCTTGAAAGCTCTGTTTTGAGCTTCAGCCCAGGCTGCTCTCCATTTGTTAAGCTGCTCCACCGTATTCCAGTTACGGTTTTTCTTGGAACAAAAACCGTTGGAATCGACCGGTCGGTCAGTAAGCAGGACATGAGCGTGAGGGTTATTCCAAGCAGGATTTCCATTTTCACCGACATGGAGGGCCATGATGGCACACATCCCTAAGCTGACAAAAGCGTTTTTGACAAAGCTCCTTGTCAAGTCGATTCGTTCCTTATCAGAAAATTCTCTGTCATTGGGGATGGTAAGCCGGACCGTCCGCCCCGTTCTTGCGTCATACCTTTTTTCTGCATTTTCAATCGCGGATAAAAGAGTGGTCAGATCAAGATAATCCCGTGGCGCATAATCTGGAATTATAATTTCAGAATAAAGCAGATCTTTTCCGTAGGCGTAGTAATGGGTCATGCCGAGGTATGGGTCAGCAATGTTTGCCCGGAGAATATAAGCCGCTGCTTTGGCGACGGATTCCCCACGCACCCTAGAAATAGGCGCAATATTAAATCCATAAATTGCCAGGTCAATCGTCTCCTTTCCGTATGTGTATATGCACCCCAAATTATAAATCAAAGGGAATCCGGGGGATCACGTACTCCTGCGGCTATCTGAGCGGTAAATTCTTTGTGGTCGGCAAGGTAGGCCAGGATATTCTCCAGCGGTGCGAACGAAACCTTGTTCTTCGAGGTGGCATCTTTTCCCTTGTAGACCATGATTCTCAAATCGGTCTTGAGGTACTTGGCGACAAGAGTGCCAGCCACAAAGCACCAGTGATTGTCCTCTTTTCGCTGTGTCTCACGCTCAGTCCGCTCACGTCTTCGGCGCAAAAGTTTCATTTTTTCCAAATTCTCTAGCCCTGTGTTCATGTAAACACCTCCTGCTGCCTAGTATAAGCTAAAGGGCCACAGGGAAGGTGTGACAAAATTGAGCGGACAAGCAGAACTATATATTGGAACAGGTGGTGTAAATCGTGCCTAATGATGCAGAAATGGCGGCTGTATGTAGCCGTTTTGTTGAAGATCAGTCCCAGGAAAGGCTTGGTGTTCATTTTCCGGCATATATGCTTCATACCGAGCAGCAAAATGCAAATTTCTTCTTTGGAACCAGGTATAATCATAGTACTCAGGAAATGTATTTCATCGGAAAGCCTCAAGATAGAGATGGGCATATTTTAGTTGTTGGCGGAGCTGGCAGCGGAAAAAGTTCCTGCATTGCCATTCCCACGTTGGGTACATGGGGCGGCACATTCTTTGCTATTGACATCAAGGGGGAACTATCAAAAAACTGGACCCTAGTGAAGAAAACCAACTATCCAGTGAAGGTTTTTGATTTCTCACGCGAAAAGAAAAGTGTGACTTTCAGATATGACCCATTTTATCTTTTACGTGAAGGGAACCAAGACGATCTGGTTCAAAATGCCCGTGAGATAGCTCAGGCTATTATTCCTATCCCGCCTAATGTTCAAGAGCCATTTTGGAGTCAGGCCGCACAACACGTCTTGACTGCGGTGATCCTGTATGTCTGTGGACTAAAGGAATGCGACCCGGACACAGGTGAATTATTACAGGGAACGTTTAATGATGCTATGGCTTTAATTCAGTCGAAGCCCATTTGGAAGTTGATTGAAGAAATCAGCAAGAGCAGAAATGAAGCGGCCATCATGCACATCAATCAATTTCGGGGGATTGAAGACCCGGAGGATAACAAGATGTTGGCAGGTATTGGTGCAGAATTGAGCAATCGGGTTATGGCTTTTGCTACTGATAATCGAATCCGAGCTGCTTTTTCGCAAGACGATGGCATGATGAAGTGGGAGGATTTAGAAGACCATAATATCTTTATGCGAATACCGGAGGACAAGCTCGGACAGTGGGATGGAGCTATAACGATGATGCTCACCCAGCTTATCCGAACCTTGGAGCGGCGGCCCGATAAATATAGCAATGAAAGGAAATTGCCTCCTGTTCTGCTGTTGCTGGATGAGTTCCCCCGGCTGGGGAAAATTGATGTGATCCAAAACGCTGTCTCCACTCTCCGCAGCAAGGGTGTAACGATCTGTTTGGTTGTACAGAGCCTGGCGCAGCTTGATAAAATGTACGGAAAGGAATCCAGGCAGATTATTGTTGATAACTGCCAATATAAGGCGATTTTGAGTTTAACTGATCCAGAAAACCAGAGAACTATAAGTGATATGATAGGGACAATCAATGTCAGACAAAACAGCATAAATGACAGTAGTAGCAGGAGTTTAGGGAAAAATAGCGGGAGCAGCCAGGGTGAAGATCTTACTTTTTCAGATGGGCAATCTCGGGGTATGTCGAGGAGTATTAGTGCTGGTATGTCAGTGGTACGGGAGCCTATTGTTTTCCCAAACGAGTTGGCTACGTTAAAAGATATTTTACTCTTGACTCCAGAGGGGTTTTGTCGTGTTAATAAACTCCCGTATTATGAATACCTCCAACCGGTTTCTAAAAAACAGAGCAGAAGCACCCCCTCTCTTTGAGGGGATGCCTCTGTCAAATTTCATCCATTAGTTGGTATCTCAAGTTTTGCTAAACTCAGGCACTGTATAACTTTCTGGTGGAGCAAACGCAAATCATCAGCAATCCGACCTTGCTCAACGTCATTTGCTCCTTGCCTCTCCAGGAGTTTTACGATGCTGTCCAGATACGTTTGCGCTGATTCAATATCAGCCGTCAATTTCCCAAAACCGGAGGGTTCGGTTTGCTTTTCTGGGCAATTCTGGCCAGCAGGATTCTGATTTTTTCTGTGGACTACCGGGAGTAATTTTGATGGAGATTTTTCATCTTTGTTTGCGATTTTGCCATCTTCCTCAGCAGACACATCATCCAGTTTATCAAGCTCCATTTTTTCATGGATAGCGCGGTGCAATTCTCGGACAGACATGTTGCTGACAGTTTTTTGCTTTCCGTTGACCTCATGCAACTCGTTGATAAAGTTCTCTCGCTGAGCCTCTGGTAAGGCCAGTAATGCAAGTGCTTTGGTCATTCCTAAATGCGACATCGCTGTCGCATCCGGGAACGCTTGGGCCACCTGGATATAGCGTTGGGCCATCCTCGGTGAAATATCGACGCTGTTTTTTAGCCAGTACAGCCACTGCCCCTCTTTCTTTAAACGACCCCTGGCTTCGTCAAGCAGTAAGCCAATCTGGATAAACGAATGGGCAACTTGGCGTTTGTGTTGCAGAATCTCCGTGGTAATCGTTTCAACGCGCTGGACGTTGGTTGACAGCTCGGTGCTTGTGGCTGCTGGTTCCACATCCAAAAGCTCCGTGACTGGGGAAGTTGGGGGTTTTTCTGTTGCTGTGTCAGGGACGCTGGGCAATGCGGTGGTGTAGGCCTGCGTAAAGGTGTTTGACATGGGACGAACCTCCTTTGATTATCATGCTTTCAGTATAATGGAGGTCCGGTGAGAATGCTGTGACATTTTTCTATTGAAAGGGGTGTTCCTGGTGTATGATGCAAAGGATTCCTTGTTCAGTGACCCAAAGGAGCAAGTTGTTATAAAGAAAGAATCACAAGAACCACCACAGCCTTCAAACATATTGAATCCTGATTTGCTAAAGGTGCTACACTCCGAATTAGAGGCCAATCCAGAAGCAAAATCTTTGCCCAAATTTGACACTCTACTCCAAGAGTATCTGCAATCACAATTCAGCAAGGATTTAGACGAGGAAGAAATTGAGAATCAAATGGCAGATGAAAAAAGGCTCTGGCGAGATCTCCTTGACAGAGAACAGAATTTTCACGATAAAGGTGAATGGAATATTCCAGAGGATAATTTATTTCTAGCAGAATTTGAAGGGCTTTATAAAAGTTTAGAAAATGAAGTACCTAAACTGAGCAGGGATTCAGGCTTGCAACTGATTTATTCCAGAACATACAATTTCCTGGTCGGTCTTGATTTTGCGTTCGCTATCTTTGCAAGAAATACCTCTCTGTACCAAACTATATTTGATGTGTGTATGTTTATGGGCCTGAGCATGTTTTTGTACAATACCAAGCGAATTAGAGGTGTGCCTTTTAGCCAATATGTATATGCTCATTCTTGCATTGGATTTAGTGACAAAAACTCGACGAGTTACATTGAACATAACGGCGCTTGGAAACAAGGGGAAAGAACTGCTGCGCTGGATTCTCACGAAACTACTATGCGACAGTTTAGACATAGACTTTTTAAGTCTCGGCCTGTAGATAACCGTCGGCCTGAATGGTCTGCCATACCAAAGTCCTCGGAACACGAATGGCAGTTATATTTCGACTATGTTGATGCAGACGGTAAAGCTGATCCCCGATTAAGAGATACACTTAAAAGGATTAAAAATCTCTACAATGGTGTGAATACTGCGATATATTCTTCAAAGGATGCTGGATACAAAAAAAGGCTGGAAGATGCTTGTGATGCTTTTCAGAAAAAACTTCGCAAAATCAAGTATGAAAATTACTTGGATCTTTGCAAAGCCTTACTTGAGCATATAGAGAAAGATCGGGGAGATGCAGGCAAAAACCTGTTGGATTTTGGTTCTACATATTATGGAATTAACCTATATAGATTCGAGAAGGAACTTTCCTTGTTTGAACTTACGAACAATGTGAGGCGACTACTTGAGTGTAATGATGAACAGGAAAAAGAAGAGATTCTTGTTGAATCATTGGCCTTACGGGATATTTGCTTCCCGCAGGTTCGTGACAAATTCTGTCATAGACCATTGGATGATACACAGTTTTTTATACGACAGTTTATGCTTTTCAGCGCTAGTTTTATCTGGCTGAGTCGTTTGCTTATTGATAAGCTAATCGAAGGTGGGTATTTTGGTAAAAACTGGGAGGCACTTTTTTTAGAAGAAATCAATAGTCTGGCTACACGGGTGCTCTATGACCCTGCGAGTGTAGACTATTCTGTCAAGCCTGGGACTCAAGAGGCGTTTGAAATGCTACTAACGATCCAAGTAAAAGCAGTCGTAAAATCTCATATTATGGACTGGCATTACAGTTCTAAGCAAAAAAATACAGAGAAATGACGATTTTAACGAGCAGCGTCCAAGTTCAAGATATGGTAGCCTTCCAACAAATTTAAGATAGCTACCATATCCTGGAATCAACCAATGAATGGAGTTGGTGGAGAAATTCGCTGCTGGTATTGGACTGCTACTTTCCGTCCAGGCTGTCATAACCGCCGTTCTCGTCACGGGTAAAGTACATGGCGGGGATTGCATAGCCATAAATCTGTGGATTAGGAGGGACTTTTTCTCAATATCCCACACAAGGTGGCGTTGCACGGCGTTGTCGTAGTTGACTTTGCCCTTCTCCAAATGTCTGTGATAAGAAAGATGGGCATCTCACAACAAAATGTGAGATGCCCATGCGCAATTTTTAGGCAGAGATCATAGAAAGGAACTCCTGCTCGGTCAGAACAGGGATGCCCAGTTCCTGGGCTTTGGTGAGCTTGCTGCCGGGCTTCTCCCCGCAGATGAGATAGCTGGTCTTGCGGGTCACGGAGCTGCCGGCGGTGGCACCAAGGCTGATGATTTTGCTGTTGATGCCGTCGCGGGTGAAGTGCTCCAACTTGCCCGTAGCAACGATGGTGCAACCGCCAAAAGGATTCTTTTTGTTTTCCATAGTAACAACGTCCTTTCTGTCTTCAAATTCAAATTCTCCCCGAAGGGTTCTCCACAGTTCAAGATTCTCCGGTACTTGGAACCAATCGTGAATATTTCCGCTCAGAGTTGTGCCGAAGTCCGACAGCGTGGTAAAATCAAAGCCGTTTGTTGCCGCTTCCTCAAACGCATCCAAACTGCCGCCAAAGTAGTTGCCCAACGCCCTGCTCGCGGTCCTTCCAATCATGGGAATGTCCATAGCCACCAGATAACGTGCAAAGGTGGTCTTTCTGCTGGCGTTGATGGATTCCTGCAATTTTTCATAGGACTTGATGCCGAAGCCCTCCATGCGTATGATCTGATTGCGGTATCTGTCCAGATGGTAAAGGTCTTGATATGTGGTCAGGAATCCCGCAGAAATGAACCTGTCCAGTGTTGCTTCTGAGAGGCCGGAGATGTCCATAGCCTTCTTCCCGACGAAGTGAACGAACTTGCAAAGCGTCTGGTTGCCGCAGTCAGGATTATCACAGTGGAGCGTTGCTACCTGTCCGCCTTTACCGCCAGAGCGGGCATAAATTCTCGTAGGTTTTCCGCAGCAGGGACACCGTTTCGGAATCAGGCTGGGGGCATAGTGGCCCCGGTCAAGATTTTCCTCAATGTGTGGAATTATCATATTGCGCTTGGAAACGAGGATACGACAGCCAGGATGCAGTTCTAAGCCCTTGATGAAGGACAGGTTGTGCAGGCTGGCCCTCGACACAGTGCAGCCGTCGATCTCCACAGGGTCGAACAGAGCAACCGGAGCGATCTCCCCGGAACGGCCAGGCGTCCACTCAATGGAGCGGAAGACTGTCTCCGTCACATCGTCCTCAAACTTGAACGCAATGCCATCCTTGTAGTGATGCCCTGTCCTCCCCAGCGTCTTGGAGAAGGAAATACTGTCATAGCGCAGCACGATCCCGTCAATGGGCAGCTTTTCGATGTTGGCAACGGTTCTCAGATGTTGAATCTTGCTCTCCATCTCTGCCGGAGACACGTTCTTTTCCAGCCGTATGAACGGACAGGTCTCAAAGCCAAGCGCATCCAGATCTTCCAGCAGCCACCCACGGCTATCGGCGTTGCTACCAAGGGTATCCATGCCCTCAATAATATTGAAGGCGTAGAAGTAGATACGGCGATCTTTACAGACGGACGGATCAAGCAGCCGGATAGAGCCAGCAGCCAGATTCCGGGCATTTTTGATGTCGTTGCCCTCGGTGTCCTTCATCTGCTCGAAGTCGTCAGTGTGAATCAGGCCCTCCCCCGTGATCGTGAGCTTCCCTTTGTGGGGGATCTTCAATGGCACGTTGCAGAACGCCGGGATGTTGTGGGTGACATCCTCGCCGACCTCACCATCCCCTCGGGTAGATGCCTGGACCAACTTGCCGTTTTCATAACAGAGTTTGACGGTTAGGCCATCCAGCTTCAGCATGAGCAAAGCCAGAGCCACGGTAAGCATGGAAACTAGATCATCGGTCTGTTTGGTCTTGTCCAGGCTCAGGAGCGGAATGGTGTGCCTGACCTTCCGCAGCGTACTCGCAGGAGTATAGCCTACGGTCTGTGTGGGAGAGTTGCTGAAGACGATCCCCGTTTTCTGCTCTAACGTTGCCAGTTCGTCAAAGAGCCTGTCGTAAACCGCATCGGACACGTTAGGTTTTGTGAGGTTGTAGTATTCGTGACGATAGTGGTTGAGCATTGAAACCAGTTCGGTGACCCGCTGGACACTGGTGCTATCAGGTTTTGTCTGTTGCTTTTGCACTTTTTCACTCTCCTTTTTCAATCAGCGTACTTTCTGGCATCCACAATCCCGTACAGGTCATCGACAAAGTACCTGCTGACGAACGGGTTGAAGATCGCCGTGCATTGGACGCCGTTGTACTCAGCCAGATACAGGTTATCGCCGATCTTGCGGATGATCTCGGCCTCGCCCAACACATTGCGGTCACGTTTCATGTCTTTCAGACTGTGGATGTATGCTTGAACTTTCATCCTCTACCTCCAAAGATGATTAAATGCAGGAGAAATGCTGCGGGAGCGGCAAGTCAGATAACTTTTCGCGAACCGCAGCGTTTCTCCCATATAGGTTTTTATATTGCATATTTTTATGGCTGGCGGTTAGCGGAAACTTCTCTGACCAGCCGCTCCCGCAGGTGATTCTTGATCTTCGCTCTTGTCTGCACCCACCAGCCATAAGTTGTCTGCTGTGATCAGATGGTGCTCCCAGGTGAGCTTTAAATGCCGTGAGACCAACTTCTCTGCCAGTACGATCCCAATACCACCGACATCTATTCCACCCTCGTCAGGCAGGGCATCTTCCCAGTCCTCTGAGATGGCTTGAGTCACTTGCAGCAGTTGGCAGAGCTTGGGAAGGGGAAGACGGCAGCTGACGAACGACACGTCCCAGAATGACCCCTCTGCAACATTGATCCTGCATTGGATCTGAAGACCGAGGATGTCCTTGATCTCATCTGACACAATGCTGCGAACCTCATCCCAGCTCAGTCTGACAGCGCGTCTCTCTGATATATCCCTCATCATCGACCACCACCCTCATCCAGTTAGAACTTCAAATTCCCGCTCAGACAGAATGGTGATCCCCAGTGCCTGAGCCTTGAGCAGCTTGTTGCCAGGTCGTTCTCCCAAGATCAGATAGTCCGTTCTCTTGCTTACCTTGGATACAGGTCTGGCACCTAACGCTGTCAGTCGAGCCTTGATGCCATCACGGGTGTAGTTGTTCAGCTTGCCAGTGACTGCCACAGATTTTTCTCGAAAAGGATTGTCGGAAGTCATTCTCTCACCTCCCGATCTGCCTCCATTGGGATACAGACGATACGTCCATCCATCCCCCAGAACATCTCAGGGATGTAGAACATCTTCCGGTACTGCTCGATCTGCTCTTGGGTCAGGCTGGTAAAGTGGTCACTGTCGGCAGGAACACCACACAGGAAAAAGGTGCCAAATACAATATCATACATCTGGCCATCCTTGTCCCTCAGTCCACGGTTCGCTGGCAGGTTCATCAGTTTACCCTCGTCGTTGCAGATCAAGGCCACGGAATCATCAAGGTAGATAGGTTGGATCAGGCCACCTACAATCTGCTGCATAGTTGTCAGGGAATCCTCGATCTCCCTCACTTCCGGCCTGTGCTCTGGTTCAATTACCAGGATACGCATATCAGCTTTCCTCCCTCCAGTTTAGATGTCGCTCTAACAGAGTGCAGTAGCCGTGGACACGATCAACAGGCAGGTCCACCCACTCACCACAGGCGGTCTGATCCCCACGCACAGGCTCCAAGTGAACCTTTCCATCCTCGTAGGATTCATGGACCCGGATACAGGTGTCACCGAAGAAGTAGCAGACAGTCCCGTTGCCCTGCTCTGTGCTGGTCAGGTTGGGAATAGCTGCCACATCCCGCATCTGTTCCAGGATGTAGCAGTCCTCTACCTTCCAGCCATCGGCGTTCCCTTCCTCAGCCATGTACCAGTCCAGCCGGACACCCTGATCGGAGGTCTTATCCAGGCAGTAGGCAAAGATAGAGTTGCTGAACATACGAGGACGGAACCCTTTGTTGTCGCTGTTGAAACGATAGGTACGGCTCAACAACGGATACTGCGTGGCAAAGCTGTCCTCAGTGAAGATGACGTGCGCCGTCAGATCATCCCTGGGAGAAGTAGCTTTCAGCTCCCGGAAGATCTGTTTCAATTCGCTATAGTTCATAGTGGCTCCTCCATAAAATAAATGACCCGGCATCCCTACCGCAAGGCAGGGACACCGGCCATCATAGCGTATCCTATCTTAGCTTGCCTGTGCCAGCTCCGGCACCATCTGGGCGGCGTTCACAATGTCCATGAACTGCTGCCCGAACGCTTTCGCCTGGGCCGCTTCCTCCGGACTGAGAGTGCTGACCGTCTGGAAGTTGAACAGGGCGTAGGGCTTACCCTGTTTGCTGGTGGCTTTCTCCAAGGTGATCTTTGTGACCACGCTGCTGATCGGCGTCAGGGTACTCAACAGTCGAGTGGAATATTTCAGGAAACGGGGTTTGCTGGTCACGGGGACACGCACCAGCAGAGGAATGATGCTGTTGGGCCGCAGCAGGAACAGCAGAACCGATTCCTTACACGCCTTGGCGTTGCTGTCTCCGTCCTTGGAACCGAAATCGTTATAGGGGCAGTGAGCGCAGGCTTTCCCATCGTGGGAAATGATGCTATTCTGGCTCATGCAGACGGGCGGCGTACCCTCCACCGGATCGGGCGTATCCCAATAGGCCCTAGGAGTGGTGTAGTCCAGCACAATGCCCGACAGCTCCATTGCGGCCTCGGTCCCTGCCAGTCCCGGCACTTCAAACACGGTAGCACCGCCAGACGGGGACTTGACCAGATCGAACAGGTCGAGGGTCAGGGGCTGGCTCTTCAAGTTGGCCCGAATGATGTCCAGGGCGTTGTTCGTCAGGGCCAGATAGGTAGATTCTACTGCGGCCAGAGAGGTTTCCGGCGCAGAGGTAACGGTGATAGCCTGATTTCCAGTGGGCTGCTGCAACTCCTGCACCTTGCCGCTCATACGGCCTTTGAGTTTCGTGTTATCCATGATGAACCTCCATTCAGCTTGCCGCTTTGATGGTGAAGCGGCGGTAGGGCGCGATTTCGTCCCCGGCAATGATGTAGCGGTGGGGCATCCGGGCCAGCATCCAAACCTTGCGGCCACCCTGCAAAGCACCGGCAGTCTCGTAGGTCACGCCAGCCCCCAGCAGGTCATCGGTGAACTGGAAGGCATCGCTGTTCTGCACGACCTTGTAGCGGTCACTGACGATACCCAGGGCGGCGCTGTCGGTGCTGCGGGTGTTCACTTTGTACCCTGCGATCAAGGAGCCATCCTCGGAGTAGACGTTCTTCTGGATGACCTCCCAATCCAGGCCAGCGTAGATCAGAGCGTCAGCGGAGGTAGGGGCCTCCTGCACCTCAGTACCCAGGCCGTGCCAGGGCTTTTCGCGGACATAGAACATAGTTTCAACATTAGCGGGCATAATTGTACCTCCTAGATTTGATTTAGTGGGCTGCACTCAGCCCATGCCGGACAGAGAAATAGAGGGCCTCCCACACGGGAAGCCCTCTATTCCAGGTACGTGTCGGGGTCATCATCGAACTTGGCAGGTTCCTCCTTTCCATCGTTGCTCTGCGCCGCCGTCAGCAGGACAGAGAGGGCGAGCAGGATCGCTTACAAAGAAGATCAACGGCAACAGCTATGAATACGATGCTTCTATCGACTCCGAGAACGACCGAATTTTGCGGAACTATGCCCGGATAGGTACATACTTTGCCTATTTCGCTTCTATGCAAGACTTGCGCGGATCTAAACGGGCCGGCGGCAAGTTTGACAAAAATAACGCTGTGTTTGAAATAGATTGGGACTTAATCATCTACGACGAAGCCCATGAGGGAACACAGACTGATTTAGGCCAGATTGTGCAAACACTTTTGGAAACTCCAAAAAACGGAAAAGCACCTAAAATCCTCTCTCTGTCGGGCACGCCTTATAATCTCATAGGTCAATATGAAGAAAATGTCTATACTTGGGATTATGTGATGGAGCAGCGCCGGAAGAAGGAATTTGCCGAACAGTACCCTGACCTGCACAATCCATATGCAGATTTACCGGAAATGCGGATATACACATTTGACCTGTCAAAAACAATGCCAACAGCGTATCGCTATGAAACGGAGGATATGGCGTTTAATTTCCGTGAGTTTTTCCGCACATGGACAGGTGATCCAGAGCAGGATTTTTGCCCCATTCCTGCGGGAGCGTATAAGGGCGATTTTGTGCATGAGACTGATGCGCGGAGTTTCCTGGATTTAATTACGAAGGAAAGTGAGGACAGCCATTATCCGTTTTCCAATGAGGAATACCGGGATATGTTTCGACATACCTTCTGGATGGTTCCTGGCGTTAAAGAAGCAAGGGCATTGAGTACGTTGTTGAAGGAGCATACTGTATTTCGCCATTTCTGTGTTGTGAATGTTGCCGGGGAAGGCGACAAAGAGGAGGATTACGACAACGCTCTGGCAAAAGTCCAGAACGCAATCAAAAATCATCCTTACACAATTACCATATCTTGTGGCCGGTTGACCACTGGCGTCACAGTACCAGAGTGGTCAGCGGTGATGATGCTCTCCGGCTCCGCGTCAACGGCAGCATCTGGCTATATGCAGACGATTTTCCGAGTTCAATCTGTCGGTAGCGTAAACGGCAAGCAAAAAGAACTGGCCTATGTCTTTGATTTCGCACCTGATCGGACATTGAAAGTTCTTTCAGAGGTTCATACGCTATCCAGGAAGGGCAAAACGGGAGATAGCGATCCCAAGACAGCTCTGGGCGAATTTCTGAACTTCTGTCCTGTAATTGCCATAGACAGCACTCAAATGCTAAAGTATGATGTCCCGAAAATGATGCGGCAGATCAAAAAGATCACAGTTGATAAAGCCATTAAAAGCGGCTTTGACGATGAGTCTATTTACAATGAGGGCGTTGGCATTATCATGGACGATGCCGATATAAACCTTTTCAACAAACTAGCCTCCATCATCCACGGACAATCAAAGGCCAAATTGCCAACCAAGGTGGCAATCAACAGGCAAGGGTTGACCGGCGAAGAATACCAGGCAGCGGAAAAGGCAAAAAACAAGCCTAAACGGGAACGCTCTAAGGAAGATTTAGAAGCCATAAAAAAGCAGCAGGAAATGAAAAAAGAGCAGGAGAAAGTCATTCGTCTGCTCCGAGCAGTTTCTATTCGCCTGCCAATGCTCATATATGGTGCGAGAGTTGACCTGAACGAAGATATTCATCTTGGTGACTTCATTGATCTGGTGGATAATGAATCCTGGATCGAGTTTATGCCTGATGGTGTCACCAAGACTATTTTCAAACAACTCTTGAAATATTACGATGAAGATGTAGTCGTTGGTGCAGGGCTGCGTATTCGCCGTATGGCGAGAGCGGCTGACGAACTGCCGCCAACACGCAGGGTGCAGCGTATCGCTGAGATTTTTTCCCTGTTCCGCAACCCAGATAAAGAGACAGTTCTTACCCCATGGCGCGTGGTCAATATGCACATGGGAGACACTTTGGGCGGATACAACTTCTACGCGGAAAACTATCCGCAGGACGGTGTTTTGGACGAGCCTCGCCTTATTGACAATGGCGATGTGACTGTCACCCTGTTCCTTAACCCCAATGCAAGAATTTTGGAGATGAACTCCAAATCTGGTCTCTATCCGTTGTATCTGACCTACAGCCTATATTCCATGAAACTTCCGAAACCGGAAGCGCAAATGGAGTTGGATGAGACGCAGCGACTGTGGCAGGAGACCTTAAATGCAAATGTTTTTGTCCTGTGCAAAACCCCTATGGCAGTAAACATTACCCGCCGTACTCTGGCGGGCTATCAGGACACTTGGGATGTCCATGCGGTCTATATTCCCCGGATTCTTGACCGTATGGAGGACAAGCCCAGGCTGGCAAGAAAACTGTCTAACCCCAAAACTTGGATGAAGGAAGGTGAGCGCTTGAAATTTGATGCGGTTGTCGGAAATCCACCTTACCAACTAATGGGCGGTTCTGGCGGTACAAATGATGCACCAATCTATCAGCATTTTGCTGACTTAGCAACGGAATTGAATCCTACTTATATATCATTGATTATTCCGTCCAGATGGTTTTCAACTGGTCGTGAAAATCTCCTCTCGAATTTCAGAAATGCAATGCTGACTGATTGCCATATCAGTAAAATGGTTGCCTACACAGACTCAAGAGATATTTTCCCGACAGTAGAAGTCAAAGGCGGTCTATGCTACTATCTTCGAGATGAAAAGCATTTGGGCGACTGTGAATATTCCCTTGTTAAAGATGGGCAAAGACAAACGGCTGGGCGCAACCTTGGAGATTTTGACATACTGATTCGGGAACCGAAACTTGCTGACATAGTAAAAAAAGTGATGATGCAAGTTAAGCCGAACGAAACAGTTGATACCATCGTTTCAAACGACACTCCTTTTGGAATCCCTACCAATCCACATACAAGTGGAAAAAACAGCGTTACAATATACCATACACTTTCTGCCGAACACGATGTTAGTGTTTTATACTTAGAGAAGATGACAAGGACAACAGCCTATGTTTCCCGCAATAGCATCAAAAAGAATGCCTCAGATATTGATAAGCACAAAGTTTTTATTCCTGAAGCTGCTGGTTCTGGCAATGATCCATATGTTGTCGGAAAACCGGAATATGCTCCAATAGGTTCAGTGTGTTCGCAGACCTTCCTCTATGTTCCATTTGAAACTGAGCAAGAAGCTCGTAACTTTATCTCATACTTACGAACCAAGTTTTTCCGTGTATTGGTGTCGGCCTGTAAAATCTCTCAACATACTCCGAGCAAGAACTATCGCTTCGTTCCGCTTCAGGATTTTTCCAAGCCATGGACAGATGCGGAGCTTTATGAAAAGTATGGGCTGACCGATGAGGAAATTGCGTTTATTGAAGCGACGATTAAACCGATAGAGTGAGCGTGACAAGTTTGAACTAAAAAGGCGGAAAAAGTAATATGCCAATATCACCAATATTCAAAATTCAAGTAGAACAGGACATTGAAAGATGTGAAGGTCAAAAAGCGGTAACCGGCAGTGAGGAGCTTTATGTCGAGCTTGTTAATCGTTACAGAACACTGATAGAAAATTTTATGCGAAAACTCCCTAAAGTTAGGAAACCTCCAACATCTATCTGTGGTGCTGATTATCGACCAGAGCTTCAGTTGATTGCCTCAAAGCTGAGGATATATTTGTTTGCGCAAGAACGAGGAGGAAGTGAAATGGCAGATAATCCGATGAAGCAAAAAGTGGACGAATTCGTTTGCCGTGGCGTAGATATTGGAAAGGTAGAATTTCATCCGGCCAGTGAAGGATACCCCTTTTCATATGTATCTGGCCCTTTGTATGATACTTGGATGGGCGAAATCAATATTTTCAACGAGCGGCATCTGAAAGAGCATCCTTTGCATGACAGTATAGCTACTACATATTCTCGTTACAGGAAAGATTCATCATCGTATGACGAAATGATGGGGCATCTTCGGGCGTTATTAGCAGATGTAGAGTTTTTTGAGTCAAATCTCAGGCAATCACAAAATTGCACTGAAAGGAATGCTATGGGGAATAAAGTTTTCATCGTTCATGGTCATGATGAGACTGCAAAGCTGGATATGGCAAGAACTCTTGAACAAGCAGGATTTGAAACTATTATCCTCCATGAACAGCCGGATGCAGGACGCACCATCATCGAAAAGTTTGAGAATTATGCGGATGTGAGTTTTGCAGTAATTCTCTATACAGAATGCGACGTGGGACGAGACAAAGAAATGCCGATAGGTTCTGAGAAGTATCGTGCGAGACAAAATGTTGTATTTGAGCATGGCTTTTTTATCGGGAAATTAGGCCGCGACCATGTTTGTGCATTAGTAAAAGGGGAGGTTGAGACGCCAGGGGATCTTAGCGGGGTTGTGTATGTGTCCATGGATAAAGCAGGAGCTTGGAAATTGGATTTAGCGAAGAATATGAAAGTTGTAGGGTTACCTGTTGATATGAATAAATTTATCTGATGAGTAAGACAACTGTGATTCTGTGACATTCAGTGCAATTTTATTGCAGGAGGTGAATACGCCAATGCCAAGATCATCGAACGCAACTGCGTCCGCTTTTGGATGGGAGTTTCAGAGTAATGCAGCAATTATGCTGATGCTGAAAAATATTGAAAAAGCATCCAAAGTTAAAGTTGAAGGCGAAAATGAAGATGTTGAGATTACATTTTCAAACGGAAATATGCTAATGGCACAAGCAAAAGCAGTCGAAGATCCAGATGATTTCAGGAATGTAAAGGGAAAACTGGAGGCAGGGCTCCGAACTTTAGACGCAGCTTCTAAGATTGCCAATGTTGAACAGCTTGTTTTTGTTACAAATTCACCCAATCCATTCAACAATATGCGGACAATGTATAAGTTTAGTAGTCCCCTTAATATGGTTCCATTTTCTGAGTTGCCATCAAACTGTCAAAAATCAATAACCGATATTTGCTCAAAAAACGGATATAGTATTGATACATCTATGTTGACAGTTTGCGTGATGCAGTTTCATGGAGAATCTGAGGATGAACGATATAAAGTATTGCAATCGCACATTACGGAGTTTCTCAATGAACTCAATGCCAGAAGCGTATCAACAAGGCAAATACTATTATTGTGGCAACATTCATTTGCAGTGAATGCCACGCAAAGAACGGCTGTGATAACAAAGGAAAGTATGGTATGGCCAATTATTGCTATTCTCTGTGAAGTGAGCGAGGATGATACCGAATTGGGAGATTATGATTCGTCTGACGTTGCAGAAATTTTGCAGAAGTATAGAGCAGTAATAAATAACAACAGTGAGCGGTTTGAATTTATTTCCAGGATACTCAGCGATTTTAATGAGTTTCATTCTGAGCTGACATCAAAGGAGCGAGTAAACCGTTTCATTTCTGAAAAATGGATGGAATATAAAAGTGACTTTGACCTAAAAAATACAGATTCCGCTACGGAGAAAACGGTGATTTCCCTTACGATTTCAAATGTCCTTAAAAAGAGGAAGGAAATTACCAGAATAAAGAGCAGGGTAAAGTTATGAGAATAGTTTCATTGCAGGTTAATTCGATGCAACAAACAATCTTGGGTGATAATCAAAAGATATTTAACTTCACTCCGGAAGTGAATGTTGTTTATAGCAAAAAGAACAGTGTTGGCAAAACCACTTTGCTGAGGATGCTTATGTATGCCCTGGGCTACCCGATACCCAATACACGCGGCATCCGCTTTTCGGACTACGAAACTGTTCTCACAGTAATGGGGACGACAGGAAGCGAGTTCATTCTAACCAGAAATGGAAACTATATTGAGATTACGCATGAAGGAACCGAAAGTGGATATTCTCTCCCTGCCGAACAGAGTGAAATGCACGCTTTGATTTTTGGCATTGAAAATCTTGAAGTTGTTGATAATTTGCTTGGTGCATTCTATGTTGACCAGGAAAAAGGATGGACTCTGTTGAATCGTGGAAAGGCTATTGGCAATATTCATTTTTCCCTTGAATCGTTGCTCAGAGGTTTGTCTGATAAATCAAATGACGAATTATCGCAGAGGCTTTCCGTGGTCAGACGGGAACTTCAGAAGTATAGGCATATGCTGGATGTAGCCAAATATAAAGCCGAGATAAATAAACTTGGAGAGACTCTCTATTCTGATTCTCCGGCGGATGAAATTGATACCGCATTAGAAGTGCTATACTGCGAAAGGAAACCGATTGAAGAAGAATTACGCCGCATAAAAAGTGTGATCCGCAAAAACAGCAGCTTTGAAAAATACATTACTTCTTTTCGACTTCGGGTAAAAGCACCAGATGGCAGTGAAATTCCTGTCAATAAAGATACGCTGGTCGGCTATGCTGACACAACTCACCTTCTTGTTGCAAAACAGAAGATTGTGTGTGAACAACTTGCAGTAATTGATCGTAGAATACATCAGTTGAAAGCCAAGCAGGATAAGGAATCAATGCTGTTTGATGTGAAAAGCAATTTAGAGCAATTTGACAGTGAAATATCAAAAATAGATGTTGATGCTCTGGCTACGCAGAGGATTATTGCAAAACTAAAAAAAGAGCAGAAAGATTTGAAAGAACAGGTTATTACAAGCGTCAAGCAGAATAATCCCCTTGTCACTGAATTACATGACCTTATTTCGCAGTATGCTACTCGTCTGGGCTTGGATGAGAAGTATGTGAGTGCGCGAAGTGATTACATTTTTACAGATGATCTCAAGTCGTTGTCTGGAGCAATATTTCATAAGGTCGTATTTGCTTTCAAAACATCTTATGTTGCTTTAATCCGAAATCACACTGGAGTATGCCTTCCAATTATTCTGGATTCACCAAGTGGACGTGAGGTAAGTGAGGAAAATGTAAATGAAATGATGGCGATTCTGGCGGAGAATTATGCTGAACATCAAATCATAATTGCGTCCATTTATAATAATTATGACTTCTCCGATAAAAACATAATTGAATTGCAAGATCGGCTTTTGCCATTTTGATATGAACTGGCATATTGCTTCTGACTCGTTGCATTTTTCAAAAAGAGAATTTAGTGTTTGAAAACCGGACACATAGCCAGCCAGCGACAAAAGAGTGCTCACAAGGAACTTGAATCCATCTGATTGAAATCTTTATTTTCGCAAAAATAGCCCCCGTGCCGCTTTAAGGGCGGCACAGGGAGACTTTGCACCTATTTGATTAAGCGGTATGCTGTAAAAATTCTTCTGGTGTAATTGCCTTAACACGCGAATGCTTAAAGTCATCAACATTTCTCGTCACAATGTAATCTGCGGATACTTCCTGCGCGCATTCATCTTGCAGGCAGTCTTCAAAATCCGAAAATTCGCCCCGCGAAATCGCGTCACAGACTCTCTCATGACTTGCTCCCGTCACCCGAAGGATCAGGCACAGCTTTTCCAGCATGAATCGCCTGTCCTCATCAGAATAGCTTTTACGGAGAATGTAGAAGATATTGGGCAGGGAATGAAAAGCAATGTAGCCTTGCATATCATCGCTGGCACAGGCTTGCAGGATCGCCTTTGCGCTCTGATAAAACGGCTGCCTTACCGTCAGAAAGTCCAGTGCAACATTTGTGTCAATCAGAACGACCATATTTCTCATCCCTCGCATCTTCCAATTCTTTCTTGTAGTCCAGCTCTGGTATAGGTCTGACCATTTTCTCAAGTTCCCCAAATGCTTTCAACTTTGGAGAAATGTTGGCATCGTTGCCAGTGGAATGGTCAAATCCCACTTTTCCTATGAGGGAATGGAGATACTGGATGATGTTGGGCATCTGATCTTCCGGAATCTGTTGAACGAGCTGCACAGCCTGCTGTCTCAATATTGTCATCACCTTCACCGCCTTTCTGCTTACCTATAGTATACCTCTGTAATGGGAAAATTTCAACCGGAAGATGTTGAACTTTCCTTGCTTTTGCGCTATAATGATTGTATATGAGGCCGAGAGAGATGTGATGAGCTTGCCCAAGTCATGCCCAGAATTTGCCCAACGCAGAGAAAACCAGCGGGTACTTATGGCGGGTTACTGACCGAAAAGAGTTCCTAAAAGTACGATATATAGGCATTTATAGCAACTTGTAGGACATCATTTTTGGTGTTCCACTGTTCCCCACGATGAAACCGATTGATTGAGTAACCCTTTATAAGTCTGTATGCGTGAACTGGTAAGAGCAGGTGTGAGGTCTTACGCCAAAGGTTTACGCCAATTCACGCCAGACTTACGCCAAAAAGTGTTCGGAACTTATGCGATTTCCCGCAAGTTCACGCCACTTCACAGGAGTTCTTATTTACCCCACTGAGTGCGAACTCAGTGGGTTTTTTTCTTTTGCGCCTGTCCTACTTCAAAACAAGTAGGGCAGGCGCTTTTTTGTTGCCTAAAAAAGCGCTAAAAAGGATTTCAAAAATTTTTTTGGGAAGGGGGTTAAGATTCGACCCTCTTTTTGTGCTGTTGAGGGGTGTGAGGCAATCCAAAGATTTCTGAATAGATTGTTGACAAGCAGTCCACAGTAAATCAGAAGAAATTTGCTCGATATTTTTCTGCTGGGATTTGCCGTCCTGGTCGGTGGCGTTATCCACCATCGTCCCCTGCCCGTCCGGGGTAAAGGGGTTGGGCTCGGGTTCCGGCTCCGGCGCGGGCTCCACGGGGTCAAGCCCCTCCCACTCCGGGCCGCCCGTACCGTCCTCCCATTGTGTTTCTGTTCCAGCTCTTTCAGCCGGGCCTGCTGGTCGCTGATTTTGGCCTTGACCTTTTCCATCTCGGCCATGATTTTTGCGCTCTTGCTTATCGCCATTGAAAACCTCCTTTTCATGGTAAACGCCCGTAGGCGTAGAAGTGGGCCTGCCAGTAGCTGCTGTTTAAGTTGGCGTAGCTGATAGGGTCGCCACAGTGTATCATCATCCCGTCCCCCACATAGATGCCACAGTGGGAGACTCCCGGGGTGTCATAGGTTCCCTTGAAGAAAACAAGGTCGCCGGGGCGGGGGGAGCTGGTGCGGGTGCAGATGTTGTAAAGCCCCTGGGCCCCCAGCCGCCCCACGTTCCAGCCGGAATGATTGACTACCCACGAAACAAAGCCGGAGCAGTCAAAGGACGTGGCCGGGGAGCTCCCGCCCCATACATAGGGATAACCGAGGTATTTCTCGGCCTCGGAGAGCATCGCCGCGAATGTTTCATCGTCCAGATATTCCCCCGGCACTTCGTAGCCCTCCGGCGGGCTGGTGTATTTCCCCACATAGGACGAGCCGGGAAAGAGGTCGGGGCGGTTCCCCAGCGTAGCCATGTAGAGGGAATACCGGGAAACCTTGTCCTCCCCCATGATGTAGATAGGGAGATGGGAAAGGTTGAAGTTATCCAGCGTCACAGTGCAGATGTAGTAATCGTAATACACCCGGTAGCTGTCAGTGTGGGTATTGCCGTCCTCGTCCGTCCATGTATCCGTTTCGATGTAGTACCGCCGCTCCTTTACCACGTTTTCGGTCAGCGTGTACTGGCGGTCAAAGAGCATCTGCAAGGTGGGCTGGACATCCGCCAGCGTCCACTCGCCCTCATGCCATGCGCTCAATAAGGAAATCAGCACATAGGGGTCGTGCTCAATAGCGTCCAAATCAAAATGGTACTCGTCATAGTCGTGTGTGCTTTCGTAGGTATCCAGATAATGCTGGAGCTCCGCCTCCAGCGAACAATAAGCGGCCTCGGCCCCCAGCATATCCCCGTCCTGGGCGGGGTAGGTGGTGGCCCCAACCGCGCCTGCGGCGGCGTTCCCCAAAGTGATAAGGGAGGACGCGCAGGACTGGAGGGATAAAACGAGCACCACGCAGGCCAGCGCGATAAGCGCCCCCACGGGATGCCGTTTCACGAAAGCCACGGCCCGCTCCGCCAGCTTTTCCGTGGCGGCGGCGGTTTTCCCGGCGGCCTTGGCCCCTTGTTTCGCGGTCTGCTTTGCCGCCTGCCGCGCTTGTTTGGCGTACTGCTTTTTCAGCTTTTGCTTGTGCCAGTAGCGGGTGACAACATTCTTTGCAAGCTCCGGGTTCTCCTGGGCGGCCATGCGGAACTGGTAGTCCGCCCGGGCCTTGATGTACTGCGCCTCGGCCTTGTGGACGGCCCGGGCCGGGTGCTCCCGGATGCGCTTTTTTACGGTATGCACTGCCGCCCGGCCCACGGCCTCGCCCACAAGCTCCGAGCGGTTAACGTTTTTCAGAATGCGGCGCG
>OFFB01000385.1_pt1 | contig 43696 bp, 37 predicted proteins | sample 1521281 | NCBI WGS metagenome assembly OFFB01 (sample SAMEA3504109, study PRJEB24116) | mouse gut metagenome | biome: mouse gut; feature: mouse-associated habitat; material: faeces | place: Denmark | collected 2011
CTCTTACAAAAATCCCCACAACCCCGCCGGAGCGAGGGCATCCTGCCCTCGTACACCAGACACCCACAATCCGAATCCCGTCAGGGATTCAATATGGTAGCCGTGGGTGAAACCCACGGTTCACGACCATCCCACACGACGACCCTGTCAAGGGTCGAATATCACACCCCGCCACAAAAATTCCTCATTCCAAATTGAACTGGCAAGAGCACATTGACATATTTGATTAAAACCAATAATAACCAAACCGCCGCATAAAAAAGTTCCGGCTAAACAATAGCCGGAACGGTGATTTCTACGTGGTATTCGCAAAAAGGTTTTCTGTACGCTAATTCTTAAAGTGCTTTAGAACGTTTCTGTAATTGTAGTAATGTACTTTGGGGATTAGACCGGAGAATGAACATTCTCCTTATGAGTTAGTTGTTTTACGAATAATTTGTACTAATAGTAATTGTACTTATGATAGGTTAGTGTCCAAGGGTAATTGTATTTTGGATAACTACCAAGTAATTAACTTACTTTAACTAATCTATCTCGTTTGGACTAATCGGTTTCGGATGCGAGTGCTACGGCGAATATGCGGTCCACGAATTTGAATCGTATGATGTCCATGGCATATAGGCGCGATATACACTCTTCGGCTGTGCGGCGTGATATGTGGCACTGAAGCATGAAATCCTCTATGGACACATGGGGCATATCACGCAATAGGTCGAGCAGGCTTTGCTCGGCGGTGTTGAAGGTGATGAGATTGAAAGTACCGGTATTTTTGTGTCGCCATGATTTTACCATTATGGCGGGAGCGGCAATATTCTCATCGGCAACACGGTAATAGGCGTGCCATGAGCCGTCGTGCTCCTGCGCCATGACCGGGGGAGCGTCACAGCGGTCTATATCAGCCTGAATCACCACGGCTCCTTCGGCTGCACGGTAGGCGGTGAAGCGGAGCTGTTGCGCCGGGCGGCAATATAGGTGTGCTGCCTGTTCTATGACGTAGATGTCCTCCTCGTTACGCACGCCGGCTATCACACCGTTGTCCTTTACGCCTATCAGCAGGCGGCCGCCCGAGTTGTTGGCGAATGCCGATATTGAGCGGGCTATCTTGCGGGCGTCGGATATGGCGAATTTGAAATCCTGATGTTCATGTTCGCCCTCTGCTATTGCCTGTTGCAGATAGTACTTACCGCGTATGGCATGGATATCTTTCATGTGTGCGTGACCTGCTGTGCGGTAAGTGTGGCTACTGCGGGTATGATAGGTTCTTGTCGGTGGCGTGGCGCAGAACCTCAAGATATGCCGCGGCTTGCTTGCGTGCTTCGTCGAGGTCCATGTAGCTGTAGTTGCCGCATTCCACAGGCGATGCTCCGGGTATCTCTCCGTCAAATCCTGCTATGAAACTGAATGTCTCTATCATGAGCGGAAGCACGTCGGATGAGTTGTAACTGCCTGCGACTATGAGATAGTTGCCGGTGCGGCAGCCCATCGGTCCCCAGTAGATTATGCGTTGGCTCCACTGAGGATGGTTGCGCAGGAACGTTGCGGCAAGATGTTCTATGGTGTGGAGCGCGCGTCCGCTTATTGCCGGCTGGCGGTTGGGCTCGGTCATGCGTATGTCGAAGGTGGTGATGACATCACCCGTGGGGGTGAGGTCGGTACGCGATACGTAGATACCGCGCAGGAGCTTGTTGTGGTCCACTGTGAAGCTTGCTATCCTTTCCATATCTTAGGGTAGTTTTGTGGGTTTGTCAGGCGGTGAGCTCGTGGATTATGTGGCGCAGCATGTCAAATGTATGGCGTGGCGCTTCCTCCCAGAAGTTCTGGTACTGGGCTATGTTGTCATCGGCTCCGGGGGTGTCGGAAATCACACGCATACAGGCGAACGGCACATTACGGAGATAGCATACCTGCGCTATTGCAGCCGATTCCATGTCTACGGCGTCGACCTCGGGGTAGAGATCGCGTATATGCTGCACTACGGCGGGGTCGCTGACAAAAATGTCGCCCGAGCATACCAGACCGTGCTTCACGGTGTCGCCTTCATGCAGGCAGGAGAGATTGTTTACGAAATCTGCTGTGTGGAAGAACCGCGGACATCCTGCGGCATCGCCCCATTCCGTGCCGGGGCCGCACCATACGTCGTGATAGGCTATGCGTGTGCCTACCACTATGTCGAGTATGCCGGCATTGCCACCGGTGCCGCCTGCCACTCCGGTGTTGATTATCAGTTCCGGCTCAAAGCGGTCTATTAGCGTCATGGTGCCCATGGCGGCATTGACTTTGCCTATGCCGCATTTCATGGCTATGATGGATGCCTGGCCTATGTTGCCGCAGTGGAACGTGAAGCCGTTGAATGTGCTTTGCGACTGGTTCTCGAGTAGTGGCATTAGCAGGGCAAGCTCCTTGTCCATTGCCACGATGACGCCTATTTTCATCTCTGTGTCGTTTTTTTGTGTTTGATGATGTTATCGGATTGCAAAATTACAAAATTCGATGTGATTATTTTGCCGCCTATTTGTCGAATGTGGCTATATTTGCGATTATTAATATAATTTCTGAAGATTATGAAGCTGATTCGTGTTGCCGTGATGACGGCTGCTGTAATATGGGGCGCGGTGATGCAGGCATCGGTGGTGCGTGATGTGGAGAGTGTCAATATCCCTTCGCCTGCCAAGGTCACGGTGGCTGTGCCGGAATGTTACGATACCGATACTTCGGTGCGCTATCCGGTGGTGTATCTGCTCAACGGTCATGGCGGTGACCACACCACATGGGGGCGCCTTGTGGATCTCGACAGTCTTGCCACGGAGTATGGTTGCCTGATAGTGTGTCCGGCAGGGTTGAACAGTTGGTACTGGGATTCGCCGGTCGATTCCACCCTGCAGATGGAAAGCTATATTATAGAGGAGCTGCTGCCGTGGGTGGATGCGAATTACCGCACGCGCACCGACCGGATGGGACGTGCCGTGACGGGATTGAGCATGGGCGGACATGGCGGTCTGTGGCTGGGGCTGCGCCATACGGAGCTGTTCGGCTCGGCGGGTTCTACGAGCGGTGGTGTCGACATCCGTCCTTTTCCCGGCAAGTGGAACATGGCTGACCGTCTCGGACCGCTGAAGGGCAATGAATCGGTGTGGGACTCGCACACCGTGATGGAGCTTCTGCCGGATGTGAAACCGGGTGTGACCAACATAATATTCGATTGCGGCACGGAGGATTTCTTCTATGAGGTGAACAACAGATTGCATCGTGAACTTACCCGACGTGGTATCGCGCACACCTATCTCACCTCGCCCGGCGCGCACAATGGTCAATATTGGAGCCGCTCCATAATACCGCAATTGCAATTCTTCCATACCGTATTCTACATCCCCGGCGAAGCGGGTAGCAATTGAGAAGCAGGTAAGGTCAGTTGAATAAAATGCGCCGACCATCCGTCATGACGGATAGTCGGCGTGTATTATCGCTGTCGGTTATGTTTAGAAATTGTAGCCGAGTGTGATATCGAAGAGGTTGGAGTGCATCGAGAGCTTATCCTTGGCAAGGTCGCACATGCCGGCTGCTCCGGATATGGCTGCATAATAGTGGTGCATGAATGTGGCTCCTACACCGAAACGCCATTTGATGTCACAGCGGTTGAGCATACCCTCCTTACCGTAGACGGAGCCGGAGGTATGGAAGTTGTTGATGGTTATGTAGGCGTCGGCTGAGAATCCGATGTTCACTTCCGGACCTGTGAACACTGATATCTGAAGGTCGGGGAGCACATCGAAGTGATATCCCACGTTAAGAGGTATGCGTATGCCGAACTGGCGTATGGACGCGTGGTCGAATCCACCGCGGATAGGTTCGCCGAATATCTCCTCCATCTCTTCCTTGATGAGGGATTGGTTGAGGGCGTAGGTATTGTAGTAGAATGAGAAGCCGGGTTCAAAATAAAGGTTTTTCCATACGGGCATGTGGTAGATACCGCCGAAGCTCAGACCGGAGCCATTGTTGAGTATATCGGCCTTGAGGGTGGAATTTATCTTGAAATCGCCGGGGCATGCGAGCTCGTAGGAGATGCGCGCACCGAAGTAGGCTTTGTTCTCGCGACTGTCGAATATGTCCTGTGCCGAAGCGCACAATGTGGCGACTAAGAGCGATGCCACTACAAGAATCTTTTTCATCGGATGTAAGTGTAAAATAGTTGATAATGCTTATTGAACTCATTTAAACTTTTAAAGAAAGTCTTGCAGTTCAGTTTTAACATTCGGTAAAAAGTTTAATTGAGTTCATTAGACAAATTTACGTCTAACCAAGTTAGCATCCCGCCTACTCATAGTTAAAATATGTCAACAGTCCCCATTCCGACCAACATCCATCCCCCTCCGCCCAACTCACCCCCCCAACCTAACCGCCCCTAAACCTGGATTCCTCAAAACTTATTATCCGCCAAGAATTTCTTCGCTTCCTCATCGCCTTGCTCCGCAGCTTTTTTCAACCACTTTTTCGCTTCCGCATAATCTTTAGCTACACCATTGCCATAATAATACATTAAACCGATGTTGTATTGGGCGTTTGCATCTCCTTGATTGGCAGCTTTGCGGTACCATTTCATTGCTTCCACGTAATCCGTAGTTACTCCATCTCCATCGTGGTACATCCCACCGATATTGATTTGCGCTTTTGCATCTCCTTGTTCAGCAGCTTTGCGATACCATTTCAGCGCTTCCGCGTGATCCTGGATTACCCCTTCTCCATTAGAGTACATTACACCGATGGTGTTTTGAGCTGCTGCATATCCTTGATCGGCGGCTTTATGGAACCATTTCATAGCTTCCGTGTAGTTCTTAGTTGCGCCTTCTCCAAAATAATACATTAAACCGATGTGGTATTGAGCTGCTGTATGTCCTTGTTCCGCAGCTTTGCTAAACAAGGACATAGCTTCCGCGTAATTTTTAGTTACACCATCTCCATGAAAATACATTAACCCAATTTTGTATTGAGCTTTTGCATATCCTTGATTTGCGGCTTTGCTGAACCACTTCATTGCTTCTGCGTAATCTTGGGTAACACCTTGTCCATTGGAATACAATACACCAATGCGGTATTGTGCATCATCATCTCCTTGTTCCGCAGCTTTGCGGTACCATTTCATAGCTTTCGCATAATCCTGAGTTACTCCTTGTCCATTGGAATACATTACACCAATGTATAATTGAGCTATTGCAATTTCTTGTTCCGCAGCTTTATGGAACCACTTCAAAGCTTCTGTGTAATCCTTAGTTACTCCTTCTCCATTGTAGTACATGATACCTATGAGACATTTGGCTTCTGCAACTCCTTTATCTGCGGCTTTGCGGAACCAATTCACAGCTTCCGTATAGTTCTTGGTTACACCCTCTCCAAAATAATACATGCTACCGATGCTGAATTGGGCACGTGCATATCCTTGATTTGCGGCTTTGCGGTACCACTTCGTAGCTTCCATATAATTCTTAGTTACACCGTGTCCCTCATGATACATAATCCCTATAAGATTTTGAGCTTTTGGATTGTCGGGAATTCGTAGAAGTAGTTGCATGGCTTTCTGATAGCTACCATCGTCGTAAGCCTTATTGGCTTGCTCCAAGATAGATGTGGAAGTCTCGTTTTGGGTGGAGTTGTAGTTTGGCGGGTTGGCGTCTGAATTGTTTTTTTGCGGGTTGAACCGGAAGTTTTCGATTAGGTTTCCTACTTGTACGGGATACTGCTTTTTGTTTGTGGCGAAGTAGGTGTCGCGGACTACGGATGTCATCATTTCAGAGAATGAGATATTGGGGGTGCGCATGTTTTTCATGAGCATTTTTGCAAAGGGGCTGTTGTCGCCCCGTTCTCCGTCGGTAGCTACTTTGCCGGACTGGGTGGCGAATGCTATCACGGTGCCCACGGAGCCTTCCATGGACGACAGTCCGTTGAGCGCGGAGCGGCTCCAAGCCGATTTGCGGTTGCGGCAAGCGTCGAAAAAGAATATTTTTGACGGGCATCCTGAGTTTTCGACTCTGTCTACAATATCGTTGCAGCTAAGGCAGTAACGGAGGTCGTCGCGCCGCTCAAGCATGTTGTCGACAGGGATGAGATAGTTTATGTCATCCTCCTGAATACCATGGCCGGCATAATAAAAAAATGCCACTTGATAGTCCTTGGCGAGTGTGGCGAATCGGTTTACAGCCGTGGACATATCGGTGTAGTTGCATTCGTATGTGTGAATTACATCGAATCCTAAATCGAGCAGTGTTTCAGATATGTCCTCGGCGTCTTTTTGCGCGTTGGCAAGCGTAGGTATATTGTCATATATGGAGTTGCCGAGAACCAATGCTATGCGCCGCTCGGGATAGTTCGAAGCGTTTGGGCTTCGTTCCAAATCTATGTCAGATTCTATGCCGCGTGTCGATGCTTTATTAGTTTGGAAAAGGAAGTCGAATATGCTGGAAACATTTCTTTTCTGTTTTAATACCGTTCTTGAAAATCGAAGGTGTTTGAATGTGTTCAGGTCCTTTACAATCATGTAGTGTTTTTTTGTAACCCATTTGATTTTTGAGGAGCCTTTGAATTTGTCTCCAACTTTCAAAGTGTCTTTTCCGATTACTATCGTGGGCGTGGAAAGTTTTATAATCTGATACCGGTCATCCTTATTGAGAGTAGCGGCTTGGATGCTTATTATAGATAATGAGATGAGCAGTAGTGATAACAGTCGGTTCATAGTATCGTCATTTTGATATGTCAGACTTGGAGGTTATATGGATTGTTAGAAATCCCAATACTGAGAATATAAATGCAGGTATGGTGAATATGAAAGTGGAGTGGCATATAATGTAGATTATAAGTTCAAGGATATAAAGTAGGCTTCCCCATCCCAATAGTGATAGAATAGATATAGCTATGGGGTGTTTTGCAGCGAAGGTTTTGAATTTTCCGGCATCGTGGCTGTCGTTGAAATACATGCATAGGTAGGCTATTGCGGTATACACAAGGAATAGAACAACCGTGATTAACCATTTTATGCGGTGATTGCCATTGTGTAGCGTGCGGTAGGCTTGATATTGTATGATAGGGCCGGGAATATCACCGACATAAGAGGTGTGTATATCGTTAGTGTAGTCACCTATCAGTATTATTTTGCCGGAAAGTAATTTAGTCACCTCTTCCGGGCTTTTGCGGACAAGCATATCGATTCCAAGCCGATATTTGTCCTTGTCAGGTATGGAATCCTCATAGTTGTCATTTATTGAATCGTTTGATAATATGGCCTCAGATAAAGTGTCGTCATATTGTACTTCATAGAATATCATAATATCATCTTGTATTTCTTCAACAAATGTTGTATCTACGTATTCTACGGGGGCAGTAAGCGGAATAGACTGAGCATTGTTGCACAGACTGCCATGGGAGGAGTATATGAAGCCGTGTTTGGCTATATTGCCGCCGTCGAGCTCGCGGTACATGCGCATCGGTACAGATTCCTGTCCGTGCTGGATGTATTCGTATTTGGTGAATCCGGAGAATAAGGTGGACTCGAAGTCAGCGTATGCGGCTTTTTGTAGGAGTGAACTGTCGGCTATGGTGTAATTGTCGTCGGCATGGGTGGATATTACAAGTCGCGGCATGGATGTAATGAGACTGAACAGGGCTGAATCGATTGGGGTGTCGGTGCCTTGTTCGAAGCGTATGTCCATGAGTATGTAGCGGTAGTCGGCTGTGCGAGCTATGGACAGGAAGTCGTAGAGTTTCTGCCGGTCGGTGATGGGGATGTAGCCGATGGTGTCGTTATATTCGAGTACGGGTGCCAGTTGTTTGTCCAAACTGACGTCGATATGGAGCACGTCGGAATCATCTGTGTCGTCGTGGGGGAAGAAGCGTTCTGCCAGGGCGAAGGTGAGTGAATCATCTAATAGGGTGTAGCAGTATCGGGAGTTCCCAATATAATAGTCGAATACCAATAAGCCCACAGCTACAGCCATGGATATGCACAGGCGCTTGATGAGGGGCGTGAATTTCAATGGATAATGACGGTTAGTGTGTTATACGTCACAAATTTAACGCATAAATTCCGATATTCCAAATCGGACTCGAATGTGGCGTGATGAAAGAAACAGGCAGGGTGGCTGATACCGTTGCCGGTGTCGCGCCGCCCTGTCCGTAGTCTATGGATTGTGCTCCGGTTAGGGAGGGGTTATGATTCCTCTTGGTTACGATGCTTGGCTTTGTGTTTGTTTTTTGTTGCCGCCGAATCGATGTCTTTTTCCTCTTTAAGATCGATTTCGTTGTGTTTCGAGTCTATTACTTTATATTGCAGATAGGCAAGCGACTCGTCGGGCAGGATGCGGAATTTGCGTCCGAGTTCCATGCGCCATTTGCGGTAGACCGACAGGAGACCTTTTTTGATATAGGCGTCAACGAAGGGGTGCACGTACATGATGAAGTCGGTGACTTTGAGGTCGTCGATGAGGTAGTGCAGTTTTTCCTTGAGTGTGTCGGTGAACAGGAGCGATGGCTGTACCTGCCCTTTGCCGTAGCATGAGGGGCATGCCTCGGTGGTGACGATGTCGAGCGCCGGGCGTACGCGCTGGCGTGTAATCTGCATCAGACCGAATTTGCTGAGCGGTAGTATGTTGTGCCGGGCGCGGTCGTTTGCCATAATCTCGCGCATGTGTTCGTAGAGTTTCTGCCGGTGCTCAGCTTTGCCCATATCTATGAAGTCAATCACGATGATGCCGCCCATGTCGCGCAGACGTAGCTGGCGGGCTATCTCGTCGGCGGCGCGCATGTTGACTTCGAGCGCGTTGCTTTCCTGGTCGTTGGCTGCTTTGGAGCGGTTGCCGGAGTTGACGTCGATGACGTGCAGTGCCTCGGTGTGTTCGATGATGATGTATGCTCCGCTTTTGAATGATACGGTTTTGCCGAACGATGATTTGATCTGCCGTGTGATGCTAAAGTGGTCGAATATCGGTTCGTCCTTGGTGTAGAGCTTGACTATGTCCTTGCGCTCGGGGGCTATGAGGTTGACATAGTTGGATATTTGCTCGAATGTTTCACGGTCGTTGACGTAGATGTTTTCAAAGTTGGGGCTGAATATGTCGCGCAATACGCCCACTATGCGGCTTTCTTCTTCGAAAACGAGCGCGGGGGCGGTGGCTGTACGTGCTTTGGCTACGGTATCTTCCCAGTATTTGACGAGTGTTTTCATCTCGTGGTTTAGTTCGGCTACGCGTTTTCCTTCGGCGGATGTGCGTATGATGACTCCGAAGTTTTTCGGGCGTATGCTCTCGATGAGTTGTCGGAGCCGCATTTTTTCTTCGGTGGTTTTGATTTTCTGGGATATCGATACTTTGTCGCCGAATGGAATCAGCACCATGTATCGTCCGGTGAGGGTGATTTCGGTAGTGAGCCTTGGACCTTTGGATGAGATGGGTTCTTTGACTATCTGCACCATCAGTTCCTGACCGGCGGTGAGTACATCGGCTATGGAGCCTTGCTTGTCGATGTCGGGCAGGAGTTTCATTTTCGACAGTTGCGGTACTGTGCGTTCGCTCTTGTCGAGTGCTTTTTTGAGGAATGAGGAGTAGGAGGAAAATTGTGAGCCAAGATCTAAGTAGTGGAGGAATGCGTCCTTGTCGTAGCCTACGTTGACGAAGGCGGCGTTTAATCCGGGCATAAGTTTCTTGACTTTTGCCAGATATATGTCGCCTACGGCGTAGGAGATGTTGCGCGCCTCTTTCTGGAGGGACACGAGCCGGGAGTCCTCAAGTAGTGCTATTGACACTTCGGAGGGCTGCACGTCGACTATTAGTTCGCTTCGCATCAGGCTTAGATTTATTAAAAAAATTGGGTTGTTGATGTTTTTGAAAATACAAAGAACAAACTTCAATGGGGCGCTATGTTAAGCAGTGAGCTTGGCCGCATCAAGTTTGTTCTGTGTATAGCGTGTCAAAAAAATCGGGTCAGATATCTCACGGTTGTAAAGTGAATGATTCTGAAGTGATAGTCCGTCAAAGGAACGGATTATTTCTTCTTATGACGATTTTTTCTGAGACGTTTTTTGCGCTTGTGAGTAGCCATTTTGTGGCCTTTTCTTTTCTTTCCGCTAGGCATGTTACTCTAAGTTATATGATTAATAATTATGTTGGTGTCAAAAAAATATCGGTGAAGCGGGTTATTTAACCTCTTCCATGAACACTTTAGCGGGCTTGAATGCGGGGATTTTGTGCTCGGGGATGATTATGGTAGTGTTCTTAGAGATGTTGCGGGCAGTTTTTTCCGAACGTGTCTTAACGATGAAGCTACCAAAACCGCGCAGATATACGTTTTCGCCGTGAGCCAAAGAGTCCTTAACAACTTCCATGAATTTTTCGATAGTGGCAAGTACGTTGGCTTTTTCAATGCCTGTGGTCTTGGCAATTTCGTTTACGATGTCAGCTTTAGTCATTTTTATTAAGCTTTTAATATAAGTGATTAAATACGTTGAATATCAAAATATTGTGCTTCCGCGGACGATGGTTGCGGTTTAGCAAGTGCAAATATCGTACTTTTTTTTTAAATAGAAGCAAAAGGTGCGTAACTTTTTGCAATAAAACGTACTTGCGCTATCGGTTGATGGTGGGGGACGGTGACGGGTCGTCCCATATCCTTAGTCGTGATATTTAATGTATAGAGGGTCGTTGCCGCACCATTGGCAGTGCGGGGTGGGGTGAGGATGTCATGGAGTGATGATTTTAGATATCTCCGTGAGGTCGGATGTTCCGGTGGCTCCGTGAGGGGGAGCTGTGGCGGCTCCACGTTGTGCCGGATGATACCAGATGGCGCTCCATCCGGCGCGTATGGCACCGGCTATGTCGGTGTCGGGGTTGTCGCCTATCATCAGATGGTGGGTGGGGTCGAGGTCGTCGACGCGTTGCATGGCGTGGTGATATATGCGTATGTCGGGTTTGTTGATGCCTATGTCGTCGCTGAGCACTACGATGTCGATGTATGGTTCGAGTCCGGCTGATTGGATTTTACGGAATTGCACTTCTTTGAATCCGTTGGACAGTATGCCTATGGTTACGTTTTGCGTGCGTAGGTATCGGAGCAGTCCGATGGCGCCAGGCATGAGGGCTTTTTCGCGTGCGAGGTAGTCGAGGTACAGGGTGTCGAAGCGCGCGGATGTCGTCCGGGCTTCGTCGTCGGGCATGCCGGCTTGGGTGAGCGGACGTAGGAAGCGTTCCATGCGCAGGTATTGACGGGTGATGTTGCCTACGTTGTATTCGGCCCATAGGGCTATGTTGTGTTCTTCGTATGTCCGTGCCCAGATTTCGGGGGTGTCGAAATATTGGCGCAGGCATGGTTCGTCGTGCCACATTTTCACGAGTGAGGTGTGGGCATTGGTGGTGAAGTCGATGAGGGTGTCGTCGAGGTCAATCCACACTTTGGTTATGTCGCGGTCGTTATATTTCATTTATTTTCCACCATTTGTATGATATACCGGCGTCGGATACGTCTGTGCCTTCAATCTGGCGCAGTCGGCGGACTATGCGCATGGTTACCGGTAATATCAGTATTTCGTAGAGTGTCTTGAGGAGCGCTTGTGTGATGATGAGTGTGATTATTACGCCCCAGGGTAGTGTGCCGGCGAATGCTATGGGGAAGAAGATGCATGAGTCGACGCTTTCGCCCCATAGTGTGCTGATGATGGCGCGTAATGAGAAGCCCCGACCGTCGGCTGAAGCGGTTTTCATGCGGCTCATGACGTAGGCGTTGACCATGGAGCCGCACAGGAATGCCGTGAAGCTGGCTATGAATATGCGCGGCACGGCTCCGAATACGAGTTGCATGGCTTGCTGTCCGTGCCATTGGGTGTCGCCGGGAAGCCATAGTCCTATCTGCAACAGGAGTGTCACGAGCAAGTTCATGGCGAATCCGAGCCAGATTACGAAGCGCGCGCGCCGGAATCCGTAGATTTCCACTATGCAGTCATTGATGATGTAGGATATGGGGAATACGACTACGCCGGCGGTGATGGTGAGTGGTCCAAGCGCGACGGTCTTGATCTCCATGAGGTTGGATACGATAAGGCACACGCAGAATAGCACTGCGAGTACCAGGAATGTAGGTGAAAATGTGGCTTTGTTCATGATTCTTGTTTTTTACGAGGTAGCAAGCACTCGGGAATGTAATATATCGGGCTATTTTAAATTTAGTTTATTTAATGCTACATCAATTGCGTAACGTTTTGTAATGGCAGAAAATGCAATTGAACCGATAATAACGGTAAGGAATGTTATAAGATATAATAAATTAGAATTTGATATAAAGCGAGCAATATCTAATTTTTCAACGGCTCGATATATTACCATGTGGCATAAATATATTTCAAGTGATATGTTGCTAAAATGTAGCGAACAATGCGGTTATTTAAAATTATATCTTTGGAGATAATAGCGTATACAGTCCATATGCCAAAAACAGTTAGGCTCACGATGAGAGTGATAAAAGCTGATTTGGTAGTCAAGATAAAGGGTAGTGTAACAACAGCCATAGCAATGAAGGCTATAAAGAATCTGATGGAATCCTCTTGCCCTATCTTTTGAAGACTTTTTCGATATTTATAAAAGATGCCGCCAATTAAAAATAGAGGTAGTGTGTATGCAATGTGCTGACGTTCGAATGACGGATTTGTTGTTAGCTCCAGCCCAGCCCAAACCAAAGCCAATGATAGAAAAAATGTTATTATCGACGAGGTTTTCGTTTTTTGGAGAAATACTATAAATGGGAATAACATATAATAAACCATAACCACACCAATAAACCATCCGACTCCGATTACACTTATGTGTACGTCTGGAATTAGTCCAAAACACATTGTTAAATTGGCAAATGTTTCATAAAACGTTCGTATAGAAGGTGAATATACAAATTCTATGATACACATTAGTCCAAAAAACGGTAAAAGCCGGATGTATCGTTTTTTATAAAAACTTGATGGAGAAATAGTGCCTTTTGATATTTTTTCAAAGTAACCGCAGCTTAAAGAAAAACCGCTCACTATCATGAAGAGCAGGGTAAAATTGGTAAACCACGGTATTAGTCTTGTGGTGATGAAATTGGGCGTCGGATGTATGGATTGGTTGGTTAAGACATGCATCATCACAATTCCTATGACGGCATATGCACGTAAGCCATCAAGTCCCTGGAATCGGATTGGAAGTATGTTGTTAGACGAATCGGTCATATTAGTTCTTTATATATTTGTTCGGTCAGCCGCGCTATCCGCTCCCAGTCGTAAGGGCGGAGGTCGTAGGTGCGGGGTGTTTTAGGGTCGGAGAGTTTGGCGTTTAATCGGTCGGAGAGGTCGCGGATATTTCCTGTGTTGAAGAAATCGGTGCCGGGTTTGAGACATGCCAATTGGTTGGCGGGGATGTCGCTTGCCAATACGTCGAGATTGTAACTCATTGCTTCCAGGAGTGTGAAGGGGAGTCCTTCGTGGTATGAGGGTATGACGAACAGTGCGGCGTTGGTCATAAGCTGGTTGAGTTTCTCTCCTTTGATAAATCCGGTGAGTATGGCTCCGGCGCCGCGGGCTTGGGCTTTCAAGGATTCTGAGTATGTGTCGGGGTGGTCGGCGTCTCCGGCTATTACCAGTTTTATGCCGGCTGGTTTGAGTTGTAGGTATGCCTGTATCAGGTCGTGGAATCCTTTTTCTTTTACGAAGCGTCCTACGGCAACGATGTATTTGCCGGGCTGGAGTCCTAATGATTCGATATAATCGGTATGGGTGGATTTACGCGGTGTGGTGACTCCGTTGTATATCAGGTCGGTGTCATGTCGATTGTATTTATGGGAAACGATGTCGGCTATGACTTTTGATATTACAATCACACGATTGCTGTAGCGTGAACCTAAGCGTTCGCCTGTTTTAAGGATGGTTTTGGCAAGTCGCCCCCATTTCTGGCGATCGTAGTCCGGTCCGTGGTTGGTCATCACTACCTTTAGTCCCAATATCTTGGCAAGTGGTACCATGATTGCAGGCCCGATGGCGTGGATGTGCAATATGTCGGCTCTCAGACGTTTGGCTTCGATTACTGCCAGGAATGTATGTATTATGGCTTCGAAGCTTTTTTTTCGCGGCGTATACAGGTCAATTAGTTTTACTCCACGGTAGTTTTTGACCGGACTATCTGTGACGTATGGTTTGCGCCGGATGAGTATGACCTCGTGCCCCAACGCGGCAATGCGGGGGTATAGTTCCTGACAGTGTGTCTCGACACCGCCTTGAACGTCGGGGATTCCTCGTGTTCCGGTAACTACTATCCGCATGGGGATTAATCGTTATGTTTGATGGTGTATAGGGTACCTTGTTCGGGGTCTTGTCCTACGTCGCACCATTTCTTGTCAAGGCATGCCGGTTTGCCGATTATTGAGCGGAGCTTGTTTTTTACGGCCCATTTCAGCGGATGCTTGATATATTTGTGCATGACCGGGGATGCAGTGCCTACCATCCAGCAGTTTTTGGGGCATCGGCGGACCTGTGCCCTGACTTTTTCGGCTTGCTCGCTGTTCCAGATGGTGTCGAAGTCGGCATTGTGTATGTTGCCCATTGATTCTTTCCAATATTTTTCTTCCATGCCGTTGCAGGGGTAGACTTCGCCCCAAGGGTCGATGAAGAAGTTGGTGGTACCGGCTTCGCATGGCAACATTCGGCGATTACCTTCGATGTAGTTGATTAGCCCCATGTTGAAGTAGGCGCGGAACCAAGATTTGGGATGCGGTTCATTGAGCTGCCATTCGATAAGCTGCTTGAAGTCGTTGCATACGGTTTCGCGGTTGGTAATCGTATTGTCGTCCTTGTGGAAATAGTAGGAGTTGTGGAATGCTGCGGTGGCAAATTCCATGCCGAGTTTGCGGCTCAATTGGTAGAGCTCGAGCATGTCGTGAGAGTTGTTGTTTGACACGGTGCATCCAAACCCAATGTCTTTCAATCCCATATCGCGCAGGGTGGTAAGTGTGCGGTAACCTTTCTCAAATCCGCCTTGGCGTCCGCGTAGCTCGTCGTTTTTTGCTTGCAGTCCCTCAATGGATATTCGTATGCCTATGTTTGGAAATTTCTTGGCAAGTTCAATAACTCTGTCGTCGAACCATCCGGATGTGGAGATGACGATGCGGGGTGCGTGTTTGTAGCACTCCTCAACGATTTCTGCCAAGTCCTCGCGTATGAACGGTTCGCCTCCGGTGAGGTTGATGAATTTCAGCTGAGGGAGCGATTTAAGGTCAGATGCCTTGATTTCCTCGCGTTTGTCGGTAGGATTTTTCCATATATTGCACATCTTGCAACGCATGGGGCATCGATAAGTGAGTATTATAGAAGCGTCGGTAGGCTTAGTAATAGTCATGTGATTATTGTTTTTCTCTTCTTAAATAACGCTGATTAACGTTCTTTAGTATTATCCAAATTATTAAAAGATGAGCTATTCCATCTGCTCGACGATTTGTCTGATTCTATCCACATATCGTTCTTCGGAGCATGTATTTTGTAGATAGGATAGTAGATTCTCGGATGCTACTGAGGAATAGTGTTTATCCTCAAAGATATTCTTAATTGTTTTGCTCCATAGTAGAACATCATTGTCTAAACCAAAGCCTTTTCCATCACATAAATAGTCATGTGTAGATGCGGTATCCGTCATTATTATGCCTTTTTTAAAAGCTGCAGCTTGAAATACTACTATTAATCCGGCAGGGGCTTCAGTTTCGAGAGGCAATGCCACTACGGTAGCTTGTGATAGTAATCGGTTAAATTCAGAATAAGGGATGTCGTAGTGTAAGCTGATGTTTGATGGGATGTCAGTAAATGATTGAACTATTTTATATGGAATGACCAGACAAAATTCAATATCAGGAGTGTTTCTTGCAACTTGTATTATAAAGTTCCAATCTCTTCCGTTACGTCCACCGCAAAATACATATCTACCGTCAGATGAGCCAATTTTTATGGCATCGTTAAGGTAAGAGCTATAGAATACATCCCTAAGTAAAGGTAGGTTGCAGTCTATGTTCAGCCATTTTGAAAGCAATAATCCATATTGAGGAGTGGATACTGTGGCAGTAAAGTATTTGGATTTCAGAGCTTTCCGATATAAGAAGCGTGCTATCTTATTGCGAAAGTTGTTCTTGTTTTTTAATAAGATGTTTATTCCCAGTATTCGGCGTGGTCTAAATAATAATAAGCTAATCCAATAGCATATTACCGCTTGAAAATCATAAACACAAATGATAATATCGGATGGTTTGCTTGTAAATATAACATTCCAACTCCCTATGAACCAAGAAATATATTTATGGAACCGTTGTGGAGAATAATGCCGAACACACTCTTTTTTGAGTAGTTCGGCAATAAATGGATATCCTTCGGAGGTGTCATGAAGAATGTGTATCATCGTTTATGTCATATGATGAATGTGTGAATTCTGTCAATCGTCTGATTCTTAAGAAGCCGTTTGAGTTGATTGCGTTTCATGTCTGAAGGTATGCCCAACAATATGTTAGCATTAGAGCTGTCAATCGAGTGTTCGAACTCAAATAGCCGTTCGGGGTTGGGGATATGAACAAAAATATAATCAGCGTTATTTTCCATCCGTTTAAGTTCTTTGGCGAACTCCGGTGATAGTAGGTAATCATTTGAGTTTTGGGATTCCACAATATCAACTGAGTATCCTGCATCGATGATGGATTTAGTCAAATCATCAATATAAGAATCGGTATTAGTAAAATTAGCCGAGTATATAATTTTACGGTCTGGATTGGCAGTGAGCAATGCACGCATACGGGCTACAGAATCCTCAGACCCGTGAAATTTTACGGCATTGCCGTCTATGCCCAAGAATGCTAAATCCATAGGTGCAGCCGTTTTGTTATTGAGTAATGTCCGTACTCCGGCAATGCATAACCCGAGAAACAAAGCGAATAAGAATAATGCTATGGGCCATTTCAGCATTGCAATAAGGCCATCACCGCCTGCTACATAAGCCGGTTGGAAAATGAAACCGATGTTGGTGGTTGAATATAATTGAAGAACGGAGCTTTCGCGTTGGGAGACAAGATATTGGTACAATGAATTACGATATTCTTTATCACGCAGCAGATTCTTGAATTCCAGCTCATAGTCGGGATACTTGTCAAGTCGGTTTTGTGCAACATTGGTGAGTTCCTGTTGGTGTTGGACATCGGCGCGAGCCTTTGCAATCATTTTTTCGGAGTTCTCGATTATAATGTCGCGTAATCCGAGTATCCTTTCGTTAAGCCGAATCAGGACTTCGTTGTCGTCAGTCGCAGATCGTTTTAAATCGCGACGGGCTTGTATGGCTCCGTTGAATTCCGCTATATGGGGGTCGTTGAGACTTTCCATCTGTGGAATTATAACATCGTCGTTAAGTCGGTTGCGAAGGATATCCAGTACCGTTTCATAATAGGCAATATTGTAGTTGGCTGTCATTATTGCCGGTTTATTGCCTACGGCTGTATTTACGAGCAGTCCAAGTTCCGAATCTATGCCCATCAGTTCATTTGCACGTTGGTAATCAGACACCTCTTTCTCTATCTTTTGAAGTTCCTTGAACGCTTCTGCGATACGTTCGTCGTAATATTTTATTGAAGCAACGGACGCTTCGTGCAAACGTTCAAGACGCTTTGCGTTGTATTCAGCCATAACACCGTTAACTATGGCCATGCCGAGTGCGGAATTTGGATATTGGTAGCCAACCTCTATTACGTCAGCCAGCTTGGTGGCTACGTCAATTTCTATTTCTTTCGCCAAATTTAATGCGCATAGGTCGTTGTTGGATACAGATACGGTTATCTCGGTATATTTAGACGATGAAATTGTATCTGAGGGGAGTATCTGTACACTACCGTACTGGGTCTCGAAAAGTATGGGCAATTTCGTGTTTTTTACTTCTTTCAATGTCTTGTTAAAGAATCCTTTGGTGGCTTTTATATCAACAAGTCCGTTGTCGTGTATCACCATTCTAATTTTAAACGAGACTGAAAGAGTGTCGAAAAACTCTGCGGGAGCTTCTACTCTTATTGGGGAATTATTATAAAGTATCTCTTTTTCGCCATCTGACAATTTGCCTACATAAAATCGGTTTAACCCCAACATTCTGACAGTGCGCTTGAGTACATCGTGGCTACCCATTATTAAAATTTCATTGTCTACGGCTGCAGCTCCAAATCCACCGACGGAGAATGTTTTCATCATTTGTGATATGCCGCCGGCTTTGCCATTTTCATCATAACCGATTTCTCCAATAAGCATCTCTCCTTTGATATCATATTTAGGAAGCCGAGTCATGGATTTCCATCCTCCCACAGTTGTGAAAATTATGATTATTGCAATAATAATCCATCGGCATTGCATTATGGAGCGGCCTAATCTGCGAAAATCAATCTGTTTGTCGTTTGATTCCATATTTTGATAATTATATTTTTCGTTTGATAAGTGATGAATATGTGTTTGTGGATTCTACATGGATAGCCTTTGTATGAGTCGCATTTGCGCAAATCAATCCTAAAAGCATAAATGAAACCACGCCAATATTCTGAGTTATGGCATTACCGGCAATACATTCTATTAGAACAAAACAAATAATAAGACTGCCAATAATGAAAGGATACTTATATAATATAGGATTTTTACGTATTAATTTGCGAAGAAATCCATAAATATAGCACCAGTAAATAATAAACAGAATTAGCCCAATGAATCCGAATTGTGCGAGGGATGGATAATAGGCATCACAAATAAATGCCGGATTTTTTTGTGATAATCCATGGACTTGATTAATTCCATATTGGTAATAAATATCTGAGTACCAGATTTGTGATGCGTATGTGGCTAAGGATGCCAATCCTGAACCAAACGGGAAATAGTCCCAAAGAATAAACCATCCGGTGGTGTACAGGACGGGACGTGCGAACGAGTCGATTACGGTTGGGTCAAAACTGGTTCCAACTGCATTACCAGATATGAAGTAATAGTTTATTTTGGACCATGAAACAGACAAAATAACTAATAATAGGGTACATAAAGTCGCTATATGTGGTAGGGTTAAATGTTTTGTAACCCCTGGTTTATAAACGAAAATAAAATATAAGGATATTATAAATATTCCATAATACTTACTTCGGGTGCATAATAATCCACAGATTAATAATGTTACGACATGTTTGATTGTCGTATTTGATATCTGTCCGTGTGAATCAATGCTACAATACAATATGTAGATGGAACTAATAAAAATAATATTCCCCCCATATGTGGTATGAAAAAGAATTGGTCTTGTCAATGTTGACCCTCCAAGAAGTGCTATAACACATATTGCTGCGTTTATCCAGCAGATGATTTTGATATTCCGTCTATCTACATGATTTAATTTTGGACCGATGCCTAATAGAACAAGTAATGGAATGTATGGTTTTTGTTCGATTACCCAATCTGTTAAAATGGCTTCAGGCACATTGTTGTTTACGTAAGCAATGGAGTATATGGCGTAAAACGCTAATATTGCCATGACAATCCATAAAGCTGAATATTTACGCCATGCATTATTGAAGATGCAATCAATAAATGCTATGCAACCTAATGCCATGACGCTTAGTTCATCAAGGAATTTTATCCTGTCAATGCTCGGAATCAAAGATATGAGTCCGAAAATGATTACGTATATGCATAGCCTGTCAATGCGTAGCATGGTGTGCGGGTGCTTTTGGCTACTTGATAGCGAATGCTACAATAAGGGATGCTACTATTGATGCGGCACTTATTATGGCAGAAATCATGGTCATCTTATAGCCGTAATCCTGATTGAAATTGGTGTTTGCCGCTTTCTTATCATTTGGTTGCACAATGATGACGTCGTTGTTCTTTAGCCAGAAATAAGGAGACTTCATTATCTCTGATGATGTTACGTCTATGGTGTGGTACTCATAATCATTGTTTTCGTTACGGCGGAGAAGGAGTATGTTGTCGCGCACAGCGTATGTATTCAGACCACCGCAATCGGCTATGGCATCAAGTAAACTGTAGCGTTCAGCATTGGTATTGATAGATTTCGGACTGTTAACCTCACCCATTACCATTATTTTGTAACCTAAGAGTGTTACTGTTATTAATGGGTTTTTTACGTATTCGGAAATCCTTTTTTTAAGATAAACTTTTAGCTCTTCCTGAGTCATTCCTGCAACATGTATTGTGCCTAAACGAGGGAAATCGATATCTCCGTTTTGGTCAACTTTGTATGTCTGTTGCGTTGGAACAGAACTGGTTGATACGGTCCCTTGGGTGGCAGGATTGGTATATGGAAGATTAAATTCCGCTGATGCTTCCGGTACTTCCGATTTTACCAGAATAATCAATTCTGATTCAGGCTCTATTCTCACATTGTGTTGTTCAGTCTGAATGATACCATTAACGGCTTGCTGCAAATCCTTGAAATAGACTAAATCGTTTTTTGTACGACATGCACTTAATGTGATAAAAATGCTAAATATAATAGGGACCAGTTTGCGTAAACTCATTGTATTTGTTAATTTAATTATAACTGATAAATAAACGCAAGCACGTAAATTTTATTGTACAATGTTTAGATGTTTGTTTTTTTGATATGAACAGATCAAAACCCATATATAATCAGTATGTGTTATGGGATTATAGATAAGCAGAAGGTATCTAATGAGTCGTATGTTGCAACATACGTTTTATTTTTCGTTGAATTACAAATGGGTTAACTAACTTTGTGCATATCAATATGAAGTATTGGATATTGTATAATCGATGTCGCATAAGCCAAATCGTGAAATTTTCGTAAATGGATAATTTGAGTCTTTGCGACATTAAGATATCTAACTCAAAAGAGATCCATTTTTCGGGATTGCGAATTGGTAATGATGTGATTCTGCTGAATAGTAGTTGTTTTAGTCGACGGTCGATTGCAGATTTCCAATGAGGTTTTGTATCTATGCTATGTAGTTTTAGAAAAACATTGATGGCAGATCTGATGTTGCGGTTGTCTAAGTTTGCTGACATAGAATGCTTATTGGTACATCTGTAATAATATAGTTCTTGCGGAACGTATGCAACTTTATCGGTAGCGATGTGCATAGGTATTGTTACTGCCATATCTTCAAACAGAGTACTCCCTCTTTTAGCGCGGAACGCACCTTTGATATAAAAATCTCGTCTAATCAATCGATTCCATAAGTAACCGCCAACCTTTTTACCAGAAATTATGCCTAATACGAGTTCCTTTTGGTTAAGGGAAAAGTTGTCTGTTTTGTGCGTTATTTCTCCCGGCAATACTTGTGTATAATCGCATCCGATAATATCGGCCTGAGATTCTTGAGCCGCGTTATAGAGTAACTCGTACATGTTTTTTGCTACCCAATCATCGCTGTCGCAGTGTATTACATATTCGCCACTGGCGGCTTTCAATCCGGTGACGCGAGCTTCGGCAAGTCCTAAATTCTTTTTATGCTGAAGTATTTTTACTTGGGAAAATCTACATGGGTAATCATTTAGAACTGTCTTGAGTATTTGTATGCTTTTATCGGGGCTGCAATCATCCGTGAATATAAACTCTATCCCCTCGCTCATCGTTTGTTCAAAAAGTGAGCGCGCACATCTTTCGATATACAATTCGACATTATATACTGGAATCAGAACAGAAACTTTAATCTGGTTCATATGATTTTACTTGAGGAATGTTACTTAGCCAAGTTTCGGCGAACGCGGATAGCTTTTTAGTGGTATTGTCAATATATTCAATGGGCTTGTGGAGTAGTATAGCGAGAATCATTGCATGAAGACGTGTCGTGGTTACTTTTGAATATGGAGCAAGAAATTTACAGCCGGCATTTGTTAATGAGTCTTTAATATAATGTTTTGCCAATAAATCTATTGATAAATAGATTGAATTACGGATACATTTAGGATGTGAAATCTTACCAGCGGCTCCACAAGCTTTGTTGAAGAAGAAAAATCGTTTGGGATAATGTTCTATCGTTGGCCAATCATGGATGTCGATGTCTTCACCAATGGATGTTGGTGTGATGAGTGAAATCTCTTTGTCAAGTCGACGGAAAAACAAGTGCTTACCGGTTTCCTTATTTCGGAACTGTTTAAGACGGCAATCACTAATATAAAAGGCCATGTCTGGTATGAGCAAGATGTTATTTGCGGAGAAATTGTTCTTTAAAAAATCATAACTAAACTTGTCCCGCGCACATAGATATAAATTCTTATGTTGTGCCATCTTTTTTGCATCTTCAGCAATTAGTTCTTGGTTGTCGTACCATATTGATTGGGGAAACATGATGATACGATTATCGGGATAATGAGAAATGACTTTTAGTCTGATTTCTTGAAACCATCGCCATAGATCTCCAAAATTTCCTCCGCCCATAAGCAATATTGTGACTTTATTAGACAAATTTGGATATGCGAATGTTGATCCGCTGGAAACCGACATTAGTTTTTTATTATGTGCGGATAAGAAATCCTCTATGCCTTGCCAAATCAAGACATCACCGATATTGTCGTAATATGGGGCATCTACAAGTATGCAGTTGTCTCCAATTATGTCATTGAGCCCAGTAGATATGATGGATTTTAACGTTTTGATTTTATTTTCGTATGGCATGGTAGACTTTGCTTAATTTCTTGCGGGTGCTTCCAATGAGTATTTCTCTAATATTCCAAATGTGATTTTGTATGTTTGCTTTTTTTCGAATACGTTTTTTTTCATATTCATTAAACATGTCATCTCGGTTTAGGTGTTCAAGCTTTGAACTTAAAAATGAGTACATATCTGGTCTTAGCCAATGGTGTCCGTTTTTGTCAACCCTATCGCGCATATCTGCGTACGACGGTGTGTCGAGTTCTGGAATCATTCCTAATCCGAGCCATGCGTGTCCGTTATGACATTGTTCTTTATTGCAAACTCCAATTGGTTTGAAATTAATTGGTTTTTCTGGATTATCCAATATGTTCTGACGTAGGAATGTGCAATCGCATGCTCTTAATACGCCTGTCCCAAGTTCTAAAATCCCCCCCCACATGCCTGCATAGCAAAACTCATTTCTTTTTTGATTGAAAATTTTGATTTTAAAATCGAATAAGGGGGAGTTAAATTGGCTCCATATTTCAGTATACTTTTCTCGGGAAAGTTTGGTTAATATGCCGAAACCTTTGACGTTTTCATCGCGTGCCACAGTGATATGGCAAAGGGCTCCAAGACGTTTCATGCATTCGTCTTTCACTTCGTTGATATACGGAATGAGTTCGTCAGATGGTGTCAACTCGAGAGAAAAAGAACATCCCCCATTTCGTATGGAATTTATGTTACTGAAAAACATATCCAGAAGCTTCCGCTTTTTTAATTCAAGGTAGTGAAATGAGAATTTAAATCCGAGGCGGTTTTTTAACTCTTGTGGATATTGTTGAATCATTTCGTTTAACCGACTTGTCATAGTACCGTTATTAACAATCATGACGTAATGACCTTGTTCAAGAATTTTTCGTACTACATCCGTCATGTATTTAGGGATTAATGTTTCTCCGTAACCACATATGTTGAAATGGCAAATTCCTCCAAGCCTTTCTTTCGACAATGCTCGTCCAATTTGTTCTGGACTATATTTTAATGGGGGGACATTAGAGGAAAATAATCTGTGTTGTGTAATATAGCAATAGTGACACCTTAAGTTGCATGTAGATACAGGTACCTGAATGTCGATGAAACGTTTTATCTTGTCCATGATTGTCAAAATATAAAATTGTATTGATTCTTTTTAAGCCATTGTATACTGGCTTCAAGGTTATAGCGGTTTATATGTTTTTTTATTATATTTTTGTTAGAGAATAATGCCCATTCATGTGTGAAAATTACAATAGTGTCATTTTTGCAATTCCTAAGATGTGGTATTATGTAAGTGTGATTTACAATTCTAAAATCTGTTCTCATATAATAAATGCTATCTTTTAGAAGAATTTGGTAATTATATACAGAATCAGCCTGTGATGGAGTGAGATTATAAGAGAGTCGGCCTTTTTGATCGGCACACAACAGTTTTGTGCATTTAGTTAAACATTTAACTAATGAGTCAGGTGCATAGAAGTAATGGAGACGAAGTGTCGTGGATAAATTTGATGAATCAGCAAAATTATATATTGCTTCACATACATTGCGATAAGAATCATTAAAATCACACACGGTAATATCATGATTGAAATCCTTACTTATCCAGTGATATCCGATTTTTAACCATGATGCGGAATTTCTGAAATCTTTTTTGTACTTTAAACTTAGGTCCTTGATATTAAAAGAGTCAATCGTACTATATGTATAAAGTGTGAATTTGGCTCCATACTTACAGTGAAGAGAATGTAAATAACCAAAAAAAGGATGGTCAAATAGCGTGTCATATTTATCCGCATTCAAATGTAAATCTTTGAACGATTCTACATCATCTATGCTTAAATGTGCGATTTTATTATTACCGGACGATTCTGGCATAGTTGAGACAAAAAGAGATTTTAGGATAATGAATATAATCGCTATTGCAATACCTATCAAACTGTATTTTATCAATCTTGATTTTAAGGTCATTGTCTTGATGAATCTATGTCTATTATGCTATAATACTCAGTGACTAATTTGGAATTTTGACTTTGCAAATATTTTAGTTATTGCGTGTCGTGATATTATATTTGGAACGCACAAAATTATATAGGGTATTACGTTCGGATTTATTAAACCCACACCATAACACTGTAATAGTAATCGTAATGATAGCCAGGATAGGTATAATGAATATATTTAGGGTGTGAATGAAATTCAGGTGCAGACAGCCTATGTAAATAATGCCACACATAGCCGAAATCATGAACGCGGGAAACAGCACGATTCGGATGAATTGTTTGATTGAAAAATATGGGAGCGAGACCTTGATGATTAAAAGACGTTCGAAGATCATCGTTATTGATAATATAATAGATATAGTAAATATGGAATATGGAGCATAGTTGAGTTTTAAGAATATATATGATAAAGGTAAATTAAAAAGTTTAGTACATCCTACTATTATCTGGTACCATTTAATTTTACCGGTAGCTTGTATCCCTGTACCAAGACTATATGAAAAACTTTCTATAATAGAATCTATAATCACTAATTGGGTAAATATGACTGCGTAATCGGGGACTTCTACAAGCCAAATATTTAGTAAGCGTTCAGTTGATAGAAGTATTGGAAATGAGATGATTAAGATTAAGAAAAAGGAAATTTTAGCTCCATATATAATCAATCGTTCCATATCGTGGAATCTTTCAGCGGAATAACTTTTTATGATTTGTGGATTGATGGCGGTAGAAAAATTCTGTACAAAATTATTTACCGCGACATTTACTTGCCCTGCTATACCATAAGCTGCATTTATTGCCGGTCCGAAAAAGATATTTAGGATTAGATTACTTCCCTGGTATTTGCCTACCCATGCAAGGTTCCCCACGGTATTCCATGCCGCATATTTAGACATAGTCTTAAATAATCCGTTTCTAAATGTTAATTCAAAAACGCATTCTTTGAAATGTCGGGTACAATATATTTGGTAAATAAGGCATATTATTAAGGTGACTATTAATATAAAGATTGCATAAATCTTGAGCCTGTCATAAAATGATATTATCGGAATTAAGAGAGCAATGCCTAATTTTAAAAAGACTTCTAATATGCCCATGTAAGCGTATATCTGCATTCGTTCTCTGGCAATGATGGCGGCGTTAAATGGAACTTGTATTATTGAAATCACAAATGAAATAATTGAACACTGATATACCCAATTGGCGCTTGACATGTGTTCCTCCGGAATATTCATTATGCAGTTCAGAAACCATAACCCCAACGTTTCAGATAAAATAAGGACACCTAATGCTATTAGTATGTGTATGGTCAAGGCTGTTTTAAAGGTGTTCTTAAGATTTTCCAGATTACTCCGTCCTATCTCATATGACAGGAACCGTTGTGTGGATTGTGCCATTGCTCCGTTAAGGAATGAGAACATAACGACAATGCCACCTACTACATTATATATGCCAAAATCAACTACACCTAATGCCGACAAAACAACACGAGACGTGTAAAGAGTGACGCACATTATTAGAAGCATTCGAGTATATAGCATCAATGTGTTCTTTGCAATTCGTTTTGTGTTTGTTGTGGGCATAAATATGTGAATTTTTTTATGAATTTGTGGGACGGGGATTTTGTTATTTACAATTATGGTTGATAAGCTGTGTAATAAGGGTGCTCAAAAACGGAATATATGAGGGAAATTACGATAATTATTTGTAATATGCTGATTCTAAAACGTATGAATGTGGGGTATATTATGAGGATATGTCATAGGTCACTTTCTGGCGGTTGTTTTGTACCTAAAATGCCGATTGATAATATATTTGATATGTTTTCCCAAGAATTGTCCTTTAATGTGTTCCGTAATGATTGCTCGTTAATATTGCTTTTTAATCTAAGAAATGTCTCGAGTCCTATGCAGACCGATTCGGGGGTGTCTTGAATTAAGATGCCATTTGTGCTGTTGATTATCTCGGAATTGGCTTTAGTGGCGGTGGCAATGCAAAATAGCCCCGACCGTATGTATTCAAATGTTTTTGTCGGTGGTTGGTAATTATAGTAATCTGTGATTGGAACATATGACAGACCTATGTTGCAATTGTCGAAAAATGGTTTTAAGTGGGTCAACGGTATGTATCCGTGAAGTTTTACGATGTGTTTTAAGCCATTGTTGTATATGACGTTTTTCAGGTAATCAAATTGACCATTAATACCGTCTCCTACTATGTCAACAGTAATGCTAATGTTTGGATGTTTTTGTACGAACAATCCTATGCCGTGGAGCATTTCGTGGATGTTACGGTTGTAGAGTGTGCCAACATATAGGATCTTGATATTCGTGTTGTAATTTTTTTGTGTATCGGAAATTACATCGCTACCTAAGGGAAGTAACTGTATGCCTGATAGCCCTAATTTGTTTTTGACGCCTTCAGAGATGGCTGTAATGCGTTTAAATCGTCCACAATCTTTGATTAGTTGTCTGTCTGATGATTGACGTTGTCGCTCATCCTTTTCTACGCAAAGTGTGCGTATGTCGACAATTATTTTCTTCCAAGGACAAAAAAATTGGATAATGGAACACCATTTGAAATATTCGATTATGATATTATTGTTCGGATTTCTGTAAACGAATACAATGGCTGTAAGTATGAATAGCAGTCCTCTTAAAACGTATGGCAGTCTTTGAAAATGGACATATTTAATTTTTATGTCTGAAAGCTCAATTTTAGGCAGGTTGTGGTCTCCGGAGATGAATGTTATATCATATTTGTATCTTAAATGCTCACACCATTTAAAAGGGTCCGGTACATACCCGAACTGATTCTTGTCGATTATTAGAAGTTTTGGGCGATTATATAGACTGTGCGTCATTTTGGGTAAAATTGATTAATATAGGGCGATTGTTTATAATTTTATGGCAGAGGGTATGTCTCAATAATAGGATGTGTTTGTGAAGTGATTTTTTTACCGACCTACGGTAATCCATTCCTTTTTTTTATGGTCATATCGTTTTATTATCCGTATGGGATTGCCTACGGCTACGCAATAATCCGGAATGTCTTTTGTTACAACCGAATTTGCTCCTATTACACAATTGCGACCGATATTTACTTTTCCTACGATTACGGAATTAGCCCCAATCCAAGTGCCATCACCAATAGTTATTTTCATAAGTTCAACAGGGGTGTTGCCTTGGTGCATTATAGGGATGTCGGGGTTGGAATAGGAATGGTTGTAATCGATAATTGTAACGTTAGGTCCAGTCAGAACGTAGTTCCCTAATGTGACTGATTTACCGGCTGCGATTCGTGCGCGGTTACCGATATCGCATCCTTCACCAATGCTTAATGTCGCATCTTTGCTGGAAAAGATATCGCAATATGAGCGGATTACTACATTGCGATGTAGTAATATACGACCATGGTTATATATGTTTACCTTTCTGCCGAAATAGCAAAAGCCATTGGTTTGTACGTGGTTAAGTCGGCATTTGATTAGGGCTATGATATGTTTTAAGGTTTCTTTCATAGATGGATGCTTTTTTATATTTACAGGAGCGAAGTTATGGATATTTTGTCGGATTGGCAAATATGAGTAATTTTGTGGTTACGTATGATGATTGACGAGGTATATTATAGTTTGGAGGTGGCGCCGGTGGTTTGGGCGTTGTTGGGTGCCATGGTGTTGGCTGTGGCTGTGGTGTCATGGCTGCTGTGGCGGCGGTTGGTGCGTGTGTGCCGTAAGGTGCGCGAGGACGATGCGGCTGCTGCGGAGTTGGCTTCCGGTGGTGATGGAGGAGCGGAGTTCCCTTCGGTGTCGGTGATAGTCTATTCGCAGGCCGATGGACATAATCTGCGCACTTTGCTGCCTCAGATTCTGGAGCAGGACTATCCGGCTCCGATGGAGGTGATAGTGGTCAATGACGAGAGTGGCGACAATACGGAGACTATCGTGTCGGAATTGGAGTTGCGTTACTCGAATTTGTATATGACGTTTGCGCCGGAGCGTTCGCGTAATCTGTCGCGGCGCAAGTTGAGCATTACGTTGGGCATAAAGGCGGCGCGCTACGATGCGCTGATGCTCACGTGTGGCAATTGCCGCGTGGAGTCGCCGTTGTGGCTGCGTGCCATGATGCGTCATATCGCGACGGGGAGCGAGGTGGTGATAGGCTACGCCGCTCCTACGGGCGACGAGCTGTGTGATGAGGATTGCCGTAAGCGTAGGCGCGCGTTTGATGATGTGTGGCATGCGTTGCGTTATCTCAGCGGCGCCATTGGCGGACATCCGTTCATGGGTACGGGATATAATCTGGCTTATGCCCGCCGGTTGTTTTTCGAGCATAAGGGCTTTTCGAAGACTCTGCATCTGAATTATGGCGATGATGATATTTTCGTGAATGAGATTGCCACCGGTGATAATACAGCGGTGGAGCTTTCAGAGACGGCGCGTGTGCGTGCGATAGAGCATAGCCCTGCGGAGTTGCATGATTCCTATAGGTTGCGTCGCGATTTTACGGCTCGTTATCTGCCGAGGACGCCGTATGTGTCTATGGCTGCGGTGAGTGTGCTTTGGTGGATGTGGCTCGTGTGTGGCGTAGCGGCTTCGGTGATGTCTCTGCCCAGTCTGATTGGCGCGGCTGTGGCTGTGGTGTGTGCGCTTGTGGCTGTGGTGCCTACGATGGTGCTGTGGCGGCGTGCATCCCGTGCATTGGATTCCCGAGGTCTTTTATGGACGGTGCCTTGGATGATATGGACACGTCCGCTGCGTACGTTGCGCCACCGCTGGAGAGGGCGTAAGGTGCGTCGTTCGCAACTCACGCATGTGATATAAAGGTGTGATAAAGAAATAAGGCGGCGTGTCGGAGTGACGCGCCGCCTGTTGTGTATATGTGTGGGGGATGTGTTTAGAGTACTTTGCGGTAAAGGGTTTCGATGTCGGTAAGGCTGACTTCGCGTGGGTTGCCGGGGGTGCAAACGTCGTCAATGGCTTGTTGGGCAAGACGGGTGATGTCGGATTCGGTGATTCCGAGTTCGGACATGTGCTGCGGTATGCCTACTTTTATGGCGAGTGCCTTGACGGCTTCCACCGCGGCACGTGAAGCTTCCTCGCGGCTCATGCCGGCGGTGTCAACGCCCATTGCGCGGGCTATATCGGGGTATTTGTCCATGCATGCGGGCATGTTGTATTCCATGATGGTGGGCAGCAGAAGTGCGTTGGCAACTCCGTGGGGTACGTCAAACAATGAGCCGAGCGGGTGTGCCATGCCGTGTACCAGTCCGAGACCTACGTTGGAGAATGCCATACCGGCGATGTATTGAGCCACTGCCATACCGTTGCGGGCTTCGGCATTGTCAGGTTGCTCCACGGCTATAGGGAGGTGGCGGCTGATCATGCGTATGGCTTCGATTTCAAACATGTCGGACATGCTCCAAGCCCCTTTTGTGATATATCCTTCGATGGCGTGGGTCAGTGCATCCATGCCTGTGGCTGCGGTGAGCCCTTTGGGGAGACTGTACATCAGTTCGGCATCGATAATTGCCACGGCGGGGATGTCGTTGGGATCCACGCATACCATCTTTTTTTGTTTCGCTTCATCGATGATTACATAATTGATGGTGGTTTCGGCGGCTGTTCCGGCAGTGGTGGGGAGTGCTACGATGGGAACACTTTTGTGTCGTGTGGGTGCGCAGCCTTCAAGTGATACTATGTCTGAAAATTCGGGGTTGTTGATTACTATGCCTATCCCCTTGGCTGTATCTATAGCCGATCCTCCGCCTATGGCTATTATGAAGTCAGCTTCTGCTTTTTTATATGCTTCGATGCCGTCCTGTACGTTGCTCACAGTGGGGTTGGGCTTTACTTGGCTGAATATCTCATATTTTACGCCGGCTTCGTCGAGTACGTCGGTGACCATTTTTGCCACACCGAATTTGATGAGTCCCGGGTCGGTGACAACGAGAGCCTTGGTCTTGCCCAGGCGGTTGATTACTTCGGGTAGTTCACGGCGCGCTCCGGGGCCGAAATACGATACTTCGTTGAGTATGAATCTATTTACCATGGTATATGATGTGATTGTGTTAAGGTTGTGTTTCGATTGAAATAAAAAGAGACGGTGTGCCGTATTGCATCACGACACATCGTCTCGTGTATGGGTTGTGTAATTAAAGCGCAAGGAGTTTTTCAATACGGGCTTTGAGTTCGTCCTTGGTAGCTCCGGTCATACGCAGGTCGCGTACCTGTTCACCGTTTTTGAAAAATAGGATTGTAGGTATGGACATTATGCGATAGTCAGTGCTGAGGTCAGATTCCTCTTCGATATTGTATTTACCGATAACCACCTTGTCGGCATATTCTTCGGCGAGTTCGTCGATAGTTGGAGCCAAACGCATGCATGGACCACACCATGTAGCCCAAAAATCGATTACAACGGGCTTGCCCGATGCGATAACTTCTTTTACGTTACTGTCAGTAAATTTGTAAGCCATAGTTTGTTATGTTGTATTAGTGTTGATGTTTATTCCATAAACACGCTTTGGCGTGCATAGTTGCAAATTTAGTGAAAAATAACGTGCATGCAAATATGTTTGGTGGTTAATTGTTTTTTTCAAGCAGCAACGTCCGTGTGCGCCAATCCGATGCGTCGTCAAGTATTTTGGTCAGAGCGTCCCAGTTGCCGGCTTTTTCGATTTTATGGTTATAGCGTTTGGTCGTGGATATTATGAGTTTGTCGCCATGGATTTTAGCTTCCGACGAGAATAAGCCTGCTTCATTTTCCATCCTGTAGTCAAGTGCCCGGAGTGATTGTTCCGATACTTTGTAGCCTGACGGGATGTTGATGGTGATGCGTGTTTCGAACTGACGCGGCGACACCATGTAAATGTCATCGGAGCGTTGCCTGTCGGATGGCATCACCTCTGTTTGAGGACTCATCAGCGAACCTACGGATAGTATCATGTTACGTCCGGCACGTTTCACCAATCCGTCTATTGAGTAATTGACGGTATATGACATTATGGCGCTATCGGGGTCGATACCGATGCTTTCGATACGGTAGTCTTTTAGCTCCACGGCGTCAGTCCCATGATATTCCTTGGTTTCATCTTTCATGGCTGCGAGTTGCATCTCGCGGGCATCGCGGTAACGTTCCTGACGTTCGGCTGCTTTTTTCTTATTTTCTTTCAGTGCTATGGTCTGTCCGTAGCGGTTGAGATATTTGAGATATCCGTCGACAAGGTCCTGCTCGGTGAGTAGACCTGCCATTACGTTCTTACGCGAACCGGTGTTTTCTTCATGGCGTGTAATGTCAAGTCCGGTGCCGTCGATAGTTACGTCGAGGGTGGAGATTCCTCGGTTATCCTCGGGGCGTGAAATAGGCATGGTGAATTGCAATTGTCTGTCATCGGAGGTCTTTTTCTTCTTTTTCTCCGGACGGAAGGCGGCGGGATTGCCCTGGTGCATTGCCGGTATTTCGCCGGGCGCGGTCAGTCCGGAAATGGGGAAATAGAAGCGGTCGATGCCTTTTATGTGCGCTAACCAGTAGATGTTGTCATAATATATGCTTTGGTCAAGAGGTTCCTTGGTATCCGTAGACACCAATCCCATCTCGGCATCTTTTATTCCAATGAGGTCCAGGAACCATCGGAAGTAGTACACGAAATCACCACGGAAGTATTTATACCCGTTTGTGTTGTAGCTGAATACAAGTAGATTGTATAGGTAGTCGGCAGCTTGCTGAGGTGTGATTTGTCCCTTTTTAATCATCTTTTTAAGATTTCCGGCTACTTTTTTGCCACCATCGAGATGCCCGGTAAGCGTTCCGAAAAAAGATTGGGAATACATGACATTGTCCATCTGGACCCACGCGTCGTTCTGAATGTCTGTGGCATCGGGATTAATCTGTATACCGTCTTTTCTGGCGCTTTTGGGGGTGTAGTCCTGCTTGTTGCGGCGGTTGTAAACAGCGATAAAAGCCAATGGGGATTGACGGCGATAATTGTACCACAGACGAGGAATTTTATTTGTGGGTTCGGTCATCTCTGCATCGATGATATAATCCTTGTTTTCAGCTTGGTAATGTTTGAACTCCGGAGCACCGTTCATGGTGCGTATCTGCGATGTGAGATTATCGTCAAATTCACAGTGGACCTTGTAGTTGAGTATGGGGTATTCGTCGCGGAAGTTTATCACGATAGGGTCAAGATGCGCGTTTTTCAGTTTTGACTCAGTGTAGTAGAATACGTCTATCTTGTCACCAATCTCCAGTCCGGGTACGGCGAGTTTCTGTTTCAGCTCTTTCTCCTTTTTCCCTTCTTTCACATCTATAAAATCATTGGTGTCGATTTCCACGATTCTGCCGTCGGGTTTTATAATCCTCACACCGAGCACGTAGTTGATATCCTCTTTGTAATATGCCCAGAAATTAAGGTAGTTACCGGTATTTTCCTTTGTGGATAATTCAAATTCTGAGAATTTCTCCAATGCGGCTTTGTCATTGATAAGAATCAGACGTCGGTATAAATCAGTGGCATGAATCTGAGGGGTAGTTTTGATGGGCGATGTGAGTATATTGGTCAGCATAGCCACGTTGAACGCGATACCGGTTTTCTTTTTTGCGTTTATGCCCCGGTAGGCTGCGAGTATTACAGCCGATTCATCCTTGTAATCTTGTGCCGATGCCGGTGCGTTGAAAGCGGGCAGCTCCATGTTCCACACTTCGGTACGTATGGTATCGGCATATTCACGATACTTTTGTGAGTTGTCGGCGAGTGCGAGCAGGCATACTGCCAACATCAGTAGGAAAGCGATGATTCTATTCATAGGGATTTGTGTATTGTGATAGTGATTGCTGTTATTTTTCGGTAAGTTCTATCTGTTGATTGCAAGCTTCGTTCCATTTGGCAAGCGCCGTATTCCAAGTGTCGATATTAGAGATGGCAATACGGGGATTGTCTATGGTCATGGTCTTGGACATTGACACTATGCCGTGATGGTGGGTGAATTTGCAGGTAAGCGTTCCTTGAGGGGTGTCGATGGTGAAGTCATCGGGTAGATAGGTCACATCATATCCGTCAGGGACAATGAGCATGGAATGTCGGGCAATCTCTGCTGGATAAGGTAGCATGTAATCATGTCGGCGTTTGTAAGTGTCGATTCTGTCCGACATGAGATCTGCTACGGAGTTCAAGTCTATGTATATATTCTTGCCCGATGCGGTGTAGCCTTGTTCATTCCGCACCGTGCCGGATATGGTGGCAAGTTCGGGGCAGTCGCTGACAAAAGTGATACTGTCGGTGTTGATTCCGGCACGGGAGTGGGGGATAATCAATGCGGCAAGTGCTTCCTGATGGCGGTCCTGTTTCAATGAGTGGATCAGGCGCATGATATGTTCCTTGGCGTCGCCTGCCAATGTGCGTGTGGCTTTGCCAATCATGGCGCCATCGGAAATAATATAGGTGTACACCAGATTGTCGGTGGCACTTTTAGCTCCGGATTCCGGAACTCTTAGCATGAGATATGAGTCGCCATTGTGTACCAACGCGTCCTTCCCCTGTATGGAGTAGGGTACATGTGTATACGGTATATATTGAGCGGTGGCGTCGAGAAAAAGCGGATTTTCACTCCGCGGATTGAGAACGCATATCATGTGGTTTTCAGCGGCAAGCGAGGGTATTTGCTTGATGTCAAATGGTATGTCGCGTGTGCCTATGGATGCCGGATGGGCGTCGAATCCCTGTCGCCGTAGCAGGGTGGATAGCAACAGCGCCATGCCCTTGCAGTCGCCGTAGCGTTTGCGCAGGACTTCCGCCGGAGTATCCGGACGTTGACCGGCATCACCTTCCTCGTAGGCGACATACCGGATGTTTGACTGTACCCAGGCGAATGTGTCGGCTATGCGCCCGCTGTCGGTTTGTGCCGAGGTGATATGGCTTATCAGATTGTCAATATCAGCCACGGAGGTGTCCACGTTGCTTATCTCGCGCTCCCATTCATACAGATGGGCAGTGTCGGAGAACCATCCGCCGACTATCACGTATGGCTCGGATAGCATGGCCGACGGTCGTGCAGTCTCATCCTTCGAAGCGTCCAAGTCGGTGATGGTGTACGTTATGATGCGGTTGCCGTCAGGCAGGGTATTGTCCGAGCGTGTGATATTGTCCGGTAGATTGAATTCGGTGAGTTTTATGCGGTTTAGCTCCGGTGGTATGCTTACGGTGATTGTCTTATGTAGGGTAGGGTAATGATTGGATAACGGAATCTTGGAAAAGAAAACTGGGTCTGTGAATGTGCGTCGGAATTCGGTGCGCGTTTTCTTACCTTTAGCATCGAGCGGTATGCTGAAGATACATATTCGGCTGTCGTCGTGGAATATGCCCTCGGCTGATGCATTGCGGTATTCAGGTTTCCCTTTGCCGGATGCTTTGTCGAGGGTTATATTGTCGGAGTAAAATATCCGGGACACAACGGTTTCTGCCCTGCGGGTGGCTTCAAATTCGTGAGTTACCGTGTTCTTGACGACAGTGCCTTTGTCTGTAACAACAAAGGTATATGATTCCTCCCCTCGCGATATCACTACATTGTCGTCGGGAGTGATGGCTTGAGTTATGGCGCATGGCAATACTGCAAGGAATGCTAATAATGAGATGGCTTTGTTCATGAATTCGTATCAACCACTGATGAAACACTATATTACTTTACGTTATGCAAAATAATAGATTGGCGGTCGAACGAAGATGAAACTATTTTCAGAATTTAGTTTCTAAGGTAAATTACCCCCTCCGATGGTTAATTAAGGTTAAAATCGTGGTTTCTGCGTGATTCTTCATTAAGCTCGCGCCGTATGCGGCTGAGATATTGCGGCGTAATCATGAGGTACGATGCAAGCTCTTTCAGGGGGACTGTTTTGATTATATTGTTGCCATTGCGTATGAGTTCGGCATATCTTTCTTTAGGAGTCAATCTGTAGAGAGTGAGGTATCGGTCATAGCAAGATTTGAACAACGTGATAGCGAATTCACAGGCGTCTCCCGGGTTGATTCGTTTTAGATATACGTCATTGAATGTTTTAACCGGGACGATAATCGCTTCCGTGCGGCATCCGGCAACAATGGATGTGGGGCAGGGTGTTTCGGTTGTTGCCGATATGTAGTGTACCACAAATTCATTTATTAGCGCGAATCCGGTAATGGCTTCGTGTCCGTCGGATGAATGCAGCGCATACTTGAAATATCCTTTGGTCACGATGCCTATGTACCTGCATCGTTCGCCTTCGTGTGCGAAAAATTCGCCTTTGTCAAATTGCCGTATCGTACCGTATTTGTGGCAAAATTCGTACAATTCGGTGGCGTTGAGCGCGTCGTAGAATGAGTTGAATTGTGTCATGTGCGCTCGATACTGAATTCCACTTCGAGATTCTCAAGTTTTTCCACAAGGTCTTTGTTGACCGGTATGCGTACGGCGGTGTCGAGTGTCACCGAACGGCTTGTGGCAGGGTCGGTGACTCTGAATCGCAGATTGCCCATATCTGTGGTGGTGGAGCGGGCGTGCTCCACGAGCACTCCGTGCAGGGCTTCATTGAGTTTGTCGGCTGCGACGTGTATGGTGATTCCGCTCACCAACTGACCTTTGATGTCGTTGAGCAGACGGATGCTGTTGATTTTGAAGCGAAGGTCGGAGTTCTGGAACCGTCTGCCGAATGTGCCCTTAATATATATAGGTGTGCCGGGCACTCCATAGTTGTGGAAATCGATGTAGTCTTGACCGAAAAGCATGAACTCGGCGGCGCCGGTGTAATCCTGGATTTTGAGTATGCCGAAATTGCCACCGTTGCGTGCCGGGCGCGATGTGAAGTCGAGCACCATGCCGCCAAGAGTGACCTCCATCCCCTCTGTCGGGGTGAGTTCGGCGTATGTTTTGAGTGGCATGGTTCCGAAATGCAGTTCCATAAAGAAGGGGTCGAGCGGATTGGCAGAATGGTATGTGCCCACTATTTCACGTTCCTTTTCCAGACGGATGGCATCGACCCAACGCAATGCCGGGACTATCGGCGGGCGTCCGGCGGTTGCCATTGCTGCATCGTCGTCGCCAAATAGCGACATGCTTTTGTTCATTTTGTCGGCTTGGAACAGTTGACCGTAGCGCAATATGCATTCTGAGAATGTCTCTCCTTTGGAATTCGGTTCGAAGAAGTCCTCACGCTGTATCGTATCCTTGAAGCAGTCAAATGCTCCTGCCATTGCCAATGTCTCAAGTATTCGGCGGTTGATAGCCGAAGGGTTGACGCGCTCCACAAAATCGTAGATGGATGTGAACGGGCCGCCGTCGTTGCGGGCTGCGAGTATTTCCGTGGCAACGTTCTCGCCGATACCCTTGAGCGCGGCGATACCGAATCGGATGTCGCCATGAGAGTTGACACCGAATTCGGCGAAACTTTCATTTACGTCCGGACCTTTCACCGGTATGTGCATCTTCTTGCACTCGTCTATGAAGTTGGATAGTTTCTCTATGTCGGAACTGTTGCGCGACAGCACGGCAGCCATATATTCGGCAGGGTAGTTGGCTTTGAGATATGCCGTCTGGAACGCTACCCAGCTGTAGCATGTGGCATGACTCTTGTTGAATGCGTACGATGCGAATTTTTCCCAGTCGGCCCATATTTTGTCGAGTACTTTCGGGTCGTGTCCGTTTTTCTGACCGCCTTCAAGGAACAGGGTCTTCAGCTCGTTCATTTTTTCGATAAGCTTCTTACCCATTGCCTTGCGCAGCGTGTCGCTCTGTCCGCGTGTGAAGTTGGCGAGCAGACGCGAAAGTAACATCACCTGTTCCTGATACACCGTTACACCGTAGGTGTCCTTCAGGTATTTCTCCATCACGGGTATGTCATACTCTATAGGGGCGCGACCGTGCTTACGGGCTATGAAGTCGGGTATATAGTCCATAGGTCCCGGGCGGTAAAGGGCGTTCATGGCTATGAGGTCCTCGAATGTTGAGGGCTGTAGCTCGCGCAGGTATTTCTGCATGCCTGCCGACTCAAACTGGAATGTGCCGGCGGTGCGTCCTTCGCAGTATAATTGGTATGTGGCGGGGTCATCTATCGGCACGTGGTCAATGTCTACATCTATGCCGCGTGTGCGCTTGACATTGGCAACGGCTTCCTTGATGATGGACAGTGTCTTCAGTCCCAGGAAGTCCATCTTTATAAGACCGGTCTCTTCGATTACGCGCCCTTCGTACTGGGTGACGATTATTTTCTCCTTGGAGTCCGATGATTTGTCCACGGCTGTGCTCACCGGTACCCAGTCGGTGATATCGTCACGGCAGATTATTACGCCACATGCGTGTACGCCGGTGTTGCGCACGGTGCCTTCAAGGGCGCGTGCAAATTTGAGCGTTTCCACTATAAGGTCGTTGTGGCTGTTGAGCTCTGCCTTGAATTCGGGCACATATTCGTAGCAATTGTCCAAGGTCGGTTTCAGTTCCTTGCCGTCGACCGTGGGCATACGTTTGGGTATCAGTTTGGCAAGACGGTCACTCTCGCTCAGCGGAAGCTGCTCTATGCGTGCCACATCCTTGATGGCAGATTTGGCAGCCATGGTGCCGTAGGTGATGATATGTGCCACCTTCTCCTCTCCGTATTTTTCGTTGACGTAACGGAGCACGTCGGCGCGGCCGTCGTCGTCGAAGTCGATATCGATATCCGGCAGGGAAATACGGTCGGGATTGAGGAAGCGTTCGAACAGCAGGTCGTACTTGACCGGGTCAATCTGCGTGATGCCAAGACAGTAAGCCACACAGCTTCCTGCCGCCGAGCCACGTCCGGGTCCCACGCTCACTCCGAGCTGCTCACGGGCTGCGTTGATGAAGTCCTGCACTATAAGGAAGTAACCCGGAAAACCCATGGTTTTCATGATGTGGAGCTCGAATTTGATTCGTTCCTTCAATTCGTCGGTGAGCGGGTCGCCATAACGTTTCTTGGCTCCTTCGTATGCGAGTTTTGCCAAGTAGTCGGCTTCAAATTTTATGCGGTACAGCTTGTCGTAGCCGCCCAATTTCTTGATTTTTTCCTCGGCGGCTTCCTGGCTTAGCACCACGTTGCCGTTCTCGTCTTGAGTGAATTCGTCAAACAGCTCCTGCTGGGTGATGCGTGCGCGGTATTCCTCCTCTGTACCGAAGTCGGCAGGTATCTCAAAGTTGGGCATGATGGGACCGTGGTCTATAGAGTAGTGCTCCACTTTACGTGCTATCTCCAGCGTGTTCTCGAGAGCTTCAGGTATGTCGCCGAATATGTCGTTCATCTCCTGCTGGGTCTTCATCCACTCCTGCTTAGTGTAGCGCATACGGTTTGGATCATTGAGATTGCTGTTTGTGCTCACGCATATCAGGCGGTCGTGGGCTTCGGCGTCTTTTTCGTTGACGAAGTGTACGTCGTTGGTGCAGATCAGTTTTATGTCGAATTTGCGTGCAATACGTATCAACTCAGGATTTACCGTCAGCTGTTCTTCATATACCGAGCGGTTTCCACCCGGGGCATTTGTGGCGTGTCGTTGTAGCTCAAGATAGTAGTCGTCACCGAAAGTGTCCTTCCACCATTTTACCTGTTTCTCGGCCTCCTCTATTTGTCCGGTTCGTATCAGACGCGGTATTTCCCCGCCGAGACATGCCGATGCTATAATCAATCCTTCGCGGTGTGCCGCAAGTTCCTGCTTGTCGGTACGCGGGTGCATGTAGAAGCCTTCGGTCCAGGCTTTCGACACTAATTTTATCAGGTTCTTGTAGCCCTGCTGATTTTTGGCGAGCACCACGAGGTGGCGTCCGGTGTCGCGTTTGTCGGTTTGTTCGGAGAGCGATTTGTTTGCCACATACATCTCGCAGCCTATGATGAGTCTGAATTCTTTCGATTTCAGGCGGTCAATCCACCGCTGTATCTGTGCGGCTTTGGCTTCATCGCCGGCTTTCTGTGCTTTTTCGAGTTTTTTCTTATATCCTTTGAGGGCACCTCCATTGACATAGTTGTACATCTCCTTCACTCCAAACATGTTGCCATGGTCGGTGATGGCTATTCCTGCCATATCGTCGGCAAGGGCTTTGTCGATTAGGGCTGATACCGACGCCTGTCCGTCGAGAAGGGAGTATTGCGTGTGTACGTGTAGGTGTACGAATGGGGTCATAGATGGATGGTGCAAAAAATGTTGAGGTTTATAATTTACCGAATATACGGCTAAGTGGGCGCAGTGCCGAATTTATTTGGGCATTGGCTTACGTGAGTATATAAGGTGGAGTCAAAGTTACTAATAAATCCCGATGTGTGTAGTGAAAAGTTATTTTACATTCGGTAAAAAATTTAAATGAGTTCATTAACTTGGCGTTGAGATGTTAATAAATGACGGTGCGCGCCATGGATTGTGGCGCGCACCTTAGTTAGGATTTAGTATGTTCGGCTGTCTGTGTATCAGTTGAGTTTGAAGTGTATGGGCACCTGGCAGACACATTTTACCGCTTTGCCGTCCTGCTTGCCCGGATTGAATTTCGGCATGAGCGATACTACCCGCATAGCTTCCTTGTCCAACGCCGGCGATACGCTCTTGGTGATGTGGATGTCGCTTATGGAGCCGTCGGTGTCGACGTTGAATCCTACGAGCACCATGCCTTGTTCTTTCTCTTTCATGGCACTCTCCGGATAGCGGAGGTTTTCGATGAGGAATTTCATCATGGCAATCTGTCCGCCTGCATATTCCGGCTTGATTTCCGGTTCTACCATAGCCTCGTCGGGCTTTTCATCCAATCGGGTGGATGTGGCAGGTGTGTTGACGGTTAAGGAAAAATCCTTAACTTTGCCGATACTTGCGGTTTCGCTGTCAAATGGCGATGCCGACATGTCATTGATTACTTGGGCTATGCCGCTGAAGCTCAATGCTCCGATGGCTAAGGCTCCAATCATTGCCGCTGACGCGATTCTGACGCGTGGCGTGCGGCGGGGCTTTTTTGATAACATCATGGTTATACGTTTATTAAGTGAACTATGATTAAGACTGTTGGCGAGAGACGCGAACCTTGCGCCGGCAGTCTTTTCTATTAGAAACATTTGGTAGTCGTAGGCATCCGCGCCATTGTCCAGGACATAGGCGTCGGCTTGGTATTCATGTATGTCGCGAAGCATGTTCAGTATGCGCCAGGCTATCGGGTTGTACCACTGTATTGCGGTGATGATACTTCCTGTAAGGATGTCAATCCAATGATGGTGTATGATGTGTGCGCGTTCGTGGGCTATGGTCAAATGGTGGCGCGGGTCGGCGGCGTCGTCTGAGTGAAGAAATATGTCGCGTCCCCAGGAGAATGGCGCGAGTGTGTCGCGATGGTGCACCATGGCAGTGGCGCCGTCTATGCTGCATGGCATGGCAGAGCGTTTCAGTATGGCGATTCTGGCTATTGACCATAGTGTGAGCGCGAACATGCACAATGTTACGATGGTGTTCAGCGTCGTTATTGCCGACGGTATGTGCCACGTCGATAGGGGTTGTCCCGCATCGGCTATACCTATGATGGGGGTACCTATCATTACAGCATTGATATTTGGGACGGTGCCGGCACATGGAGAGATGTGCGGTATGGCTATTAGTATCATTGGCAATATGAGACTGACGGCGTAGCCCGTAAGGATTATGCGCCTTGATATCCGCGGTGGTATCGCTGATGATGGCAATAGGAGCAATATGCAATAAAATATTGTAATGATTATTGCCGAGAGGATTGAGTATGTGAATAGTACGTTCATAGATGCGGTGTTATTCTCCGGTGTCGCGTGATTGTTTCACACGGGTTATTATATCGGTCAGTTCGCGTTCGGATATCTTTTCGTCGCTGACAAGTGCGCTTACCAGGCTTGGCAGTGAGTTGTTGAAATATCGCGATAGTATCTCCTTGAGATTGGTCTTTCCGTACTCGCGTTCGCTCATGGTAGGGATGTAGCGGTAGGTGTTGCCTAACTTTTCGTGTCGGAGAAATCCTTTCTCCTCAAGTATGCGCACGAAGGTAGATATGGTGTTCACGTGCGGACGTGGCTCGGGATGTGCTTCTACTATCTCTTTTACGAATAGCGGTCCGCGGTTCCAGAACATCTTCATGAGCGATTCCTCCTTTTCGGTAAGTGTTTTCATATTATATCGTTATGATTATATTGCAAATCTAAACTAAATATTTTAGTTTACCAACTAATTTGTTTAGTTGGATGTGTATTTAACATGTATTAATCTATTGGCTCCGTCAGATTAAAACAGAAGCTACGGTGCGGTATCCATAGTGGCATGCCGCACCGTAGCATTGTGTGGGTTATTTACGTATTATTTCAGTGATATGTTGTCACCTTTGATTTTAAGTGATGCGTACATTATTGCCGCAAGTGCTATGAATAGACCTATGCTGCCGGTGAGCAGGGCAAATGTCTCGAGACATAGCAGGATATAGATGAACGTATATATAATAATGAGTAATCCACCTATGGCAAATGCGATTTTCTTGGAGCGTACCACTCCGAGCATGTACACGCTTACCAGTCCTATGGTCATTACTGCGGCTATGAGGTAGCTGAATCCGAACGACATGTGTTCGGCAAGTGACAGCAGCAGTGAGTAGAATAGTATGAGCGCAAGTCCTATCAGCAGGTATTGGAACATGTGGATAGGATTCTTGGTCATGATCTCGGCGAAGAGTACGGATATGAATGTGAGCAGAATCACTATGATGGCATATTTCATAGCGCGCGACACTTTTTGGTATCTGTCTACCGGTACGAGCATATTTACCACTACGGCTGAACGCGAGATTTTGTATGACTTGTTGCCTATGAATGCCTGCGGGTATTCACGGTTGGTGGAATTCAGAAGCCATTCGGCTGAGAATTGTCCGTTTTCTACTGTCCGTTCGGTGGGTATGAACATTCCGGCAAATGACGGTGATTTGCATTCGCCTTCAAGTTTTATCACGCTTTCGCGGCCTATGGGGGTTACGCCTAAGGATTCCGACCCCTTTATCTTCATGCTTATGGAGTACGGTATGGCGGCATTGCTTATCGAGTCGATTTTTATTGCCGATTGCATACATCCCGAGCTGGTTGATGAGTCGTCGTCATCTATATATACGATTTCGTATTCGGTTTTGCTGTCAAATTCGGTGTTGTTGCTGAATGTCATATTGTCGTAGACATCGGTATCCGTCGCGCCGTTGAGGGTATATGCATCGTCGCCTAATTTGAGGTCAGTTATGGATTCCACTCCCTTGAGGTCGCCTATGCCTATTGTCACATACGCTTTGTCCAATAGTAGGGAGCTTAGGGGTATGCCTGTGCTCCGCAACGCGTTCATGTCGAAATTGCCCTCAATCTGCACGTCGGCGTTGTAGACGGTGGTTTCGTAGATGCTGCGGCTCAGAGTGCGTGATTTTATGTTGCCGGTAGCGTTGAGCTTGTTGGGGAGGAGACGCACCACGCCCGTGGAGTCTTTGTCCTTGTTGTTCTTTGTTATATATGGTATCGATATGATGGGACCTGACAATAATTGGGATCCGCTCCATGATTTCGATATTTCCTGAGTGGTGTGTCGTTGGCTTGATTCGCGCTCCTCGTTCAGCGAATATATGATCATGTCGGGAATTAGGAGCAATAGCGACAATCCTACTATGAATATAATCTTCAATGTGAGCGATTGTGATTTGTTGCCGGGTTGCTTAGGTCTGAACTGTGGTGGTGCGGGTGGCATGCCTCCGAGTGGCGGAGGTGTTTGCATGCCCATGTTTTCTTTCTGTTCCATTTTGCTGTGATTTTGATTTTCCTTTTTCGCAAATATACATAATAATATATTATATGGTCATGAAACTATTTTAAAAAAGCTCGGTCGGTAGTCTGTTTTTTATGTCGATACCTTATGGCGGTTTTTGATGTTTGTTTTTGTTTTGGAGGACTGTTTTGAAATTCCAATAGTTAACGTAAGTTAAAAATATGTTTTATAACATGTTTTTAAAATATTGACTGA
>OFFB01000388.1_pt1 | contig 43273 bp, 47 predicted proteins | sample 1521281 | NCBI WGS metagenome assembly OFFB01 (sample SAMEA3504109, study PRJEB24116) | mouse gut metagenome | biome: mouse gut; feature: mouse-associated habitat; material: faeces | place: Denmark | collected 2011
CTTCCAGAATCCGGATCGTGCCGTCTTCCCGGATTTCGATAGGCTTGTTGCCGTTCTGTTTAAAGAATTCTTTGAGTGTCATTTCACTTTCCTCATTTCCGTTTCCATTACCGAAGTCACCCAGTCCAGGGTGTCCATGATCGCAGCGTTTCGCATAATATCGCCTGTCTTGCTGAAATAGACGTGTGATACCGTTTCGTACGCGTCCATAAATTCTTCATAAAGTCTTTTTCAGCACTTCATCTTCCGTTCGCTCCTGGTGTCTTCTATACGGCATTGTCCTGTTCATCATCACTATTCATGATTTGCTTTTTTTGTCTGAATGAATGACGTTAACGATACGTTTGAGTTCATGGTATAGAAATTTGACATCTTCATCAGTAGGTCCGAGATCAAGCCGAATGTTTGCTTCGTTAGCCCACGTAATAACATCAGCTACCAAGTGAAACAATTTCTTTTCACTTTTCGTCATGCTTTATTCATCCACCACAGCTCCATCCTCAAATACTCCATGGCCTTGTGCAGGTCGCTGTCCCTGCTTTCTCCGGCTTTGTGTCCAGCTCTGGCGATGTATTTCAGAACGTTCCCCAAGCAGAACCCCAGGTCCCACGCTTTGATGACTGCAATTGGTTCGGGGTTCAGGCGATAGTGATCGGGTGTGGTGTGGGAAGGCTTTGCCGGTTCTTTGACTTTTTCGTATTCTTTCAGGAAAGACTCCAGTGAAACTGTAACAGCAACATGGGTAGCGGCATATTTCACGTGCTGCTTATCCAGAACTGAATAAACATCCAGAACGGTCACAGCAGTGCAATCGTCAGCGCCAATCCGTTTCCACATCTCACCTTTTTTCGGGATACCCTCTTCTCCCTTGGTTTCATTCATCGCATCCACAATTGCCATTTCAATAGGTTTCACTTTGTCCAACCTATCATCAAGAATCAGACAGCATGAATGAGGTTTACCCTCCAGTATGTTGAACGGGCAGTTAGCGCAATCAATCCCGTCACAATTAAGATTTGACTGCTTAATGATCGTTGTGAGCGCTTCAAGCTTTGTCATCCATTCATCCTCCTTATGATTTCTTCAACTTCTTCCAGTTCCGGGCAGCCATTCATGAAATCGTCCAGGAACCGCATTGCATCTTCCAGCCGGTCATAGAATCCGGTCGTTTCTCGGTACCACCACTCATAGGGAATCTGATCACAGCGCTGTTTGAACCTGTCCAGAATCTCCCATGCCTCCAGAAGCACCCGCTGCCCCTTTGTCTTCATCATTTTTACCATCCTCACTTTCCCATCATTGCTGTATTCGTACGGCCCGATTCGAACCCACCGTCTTACTTCTTCCATTTGATCCTTTGTCCACAGTGAGGACAGAAATCTGTCTGTGCTGCCATTCGCCTGCAGGAAGGGCATAGCCATACAGAATAGGCTCCCATTGAGGCTTTGACCGGTCTTTTCGCCGTGTCTCGGTCTACAAGTGATTTGAGTTTCATTTCATTCAGCTGTCTGCAGGCGTTCACGCGTTGTCTCTCCATTTCCACAGTCTTGCAGGACGGGTTCTTGTGTGCTGTGTTGCAGCATTCAGTTCATCCCGTTTCCTGCGGGCCATTTTTGCAGTCGGATAGGTTGCAATAATGTCCAGCGCTCCAATCTGGAACCCCGTCTTGCGTTCCCTGGATTCTGCAAGCTGGATGACACCGTACTGACCGTCAGGCATTTTCATGATTTCGTATTCAACCACGGGGTGACTCCCATTCGTTTGCGTATGATTTCAGTCGTCTGACCGCGGTGTCATCCGTTTTGATGGAATGCCGTTTCAGATACCTGTAGGCTGCCATCGCACTTTTCAAACAGTCATAATGTTTGACTGGAATCCGGTGCTTGTATAAGGTATAAATGGGATTTTTTACCCACTGTTCACGGACGATTGAATACTCATCATCCATGGGCATCACACCGTCTTTGATCATCACCGTTTTCTCATAATCAGTACGCTCGTTGTCGTCAGCGTATTTCCATCTACACCCGGCAGCGGTTGGTTTGGCTCCTCTCAAGGTATAAAAGATTGCCTGAACCGTAACGTTATGCGCCTTTGCCGCTTCGGTGATTGAGTTATATACAACGCCCGTTTCGACACATATCACTTTTCGACACATCTCACTCACTCTTCCGCTCTTCGATATAGTCGTTCAGGGTTTCCATGGGGAGCAGTCTGCACACCCATTCAGGGAAGCAGATCAGCGGGCTGCTGCTGGCTTTGGCACATTCAGCAGAAAATGTGTTTTCCATGATTCCCCTTTTCAGGTCGTATACGATTCCACCCGACGTCCTGACTTCGGAATTCAATGCGTCAATCTCGTGAGAATATTCGTCAGCGATGAATTTCCACGTTTTATTTTCGTCAATGAGGTCCTGCACCAGTTTGATTTCGCGTTTGTTCATTTTCTTTCTCCACTTTCTTTTTTGTTTTCCACTTTCTTTTTTGCATCCAGTGTCCGTACAAGATTGGACACGTCCTGTCCTTCGTACGTTTCCTGGAATCTCGTAAGGGCGATGGTCGTTATGACCGTCCCCTTACCCGTCTTGATACCTTTCAGAATGCCTGCATCCATCCATGTTGTGACCTGCTGTCGGGAACAGTGCATCAATGCGCCAACCTCATCCAGCGTGTAGGTTTGGAGCGGGTTATGCGCGCTGGTCATCCAAATACTCCTTGACTATTTCCACAGCCTCCAGAAAGCCTTCCAGACGGCCCTGTTCGTAGTCGGATGGATAATCATATTTGATATTGTCGTGTGCCCACACCACCTGCCATGTCTCAAAATCCGTCAGGATGGGGTCCCTTTGGAGTCCCTGATGCACTGCGCCAGTCTCACACCGGCTTCTTTCAGGAGTACCTGCGCTTCCTGCAGCCGCTTGATGTTGTACGCAAGGATTTCCGAGCTGTTGTCCAGGGTTCCCTGCTCGGCTTTCTTTTTCATGCTGCCTGTCCTTTCTGCTTCTTCCATTCGTCGCATGCTGCCCGGTGTTTCGGGTCTGAGTAGTATCCCGGCATATCTGCCGCGATTGCCTGCGCCAGCTGACGCAGGACTGTTTTTTCCTGTTCGCTCAGCATTTGTATGTCCTTTCTTTGATGTATTCGAGTGTTTCCTGTGGGGTGAGGTAGCCAGTGGGATCCTCTTCATGGTTTCTGTCCCAGGCTTCAAGTAACCCTTCTTCTGCTCCGTGTGAGTAGCACAGCGGCCAGTAAATCACCGAAATGGGGTCACCCTTCCCGACATCGGCCAGAATCTGCTCCTTATCCCCTTCGAAGGCATCCCAGGGGAATGAATTTTCCTTCCGGATGTACTCGTAAGGGATACCAGCAGCATCAAGCAGCTGCCGCAGCTCTGTCACCGGATTACGGTTTAACCGTAATTCTTGACCAAAAAATTAATGTCGTTGTATCCGACACCATACAGAGATTCAATTCTCTTGATAATCGGAACGTCTGGAAAGCTCAACCCGCGTTCGTAGTTCGAGAGAGTTTCCTTACTAATTCCGAGTTTTGTTGCAGCCGTTTCCTGGGAAAGTCCCACATTCACACGGCACGCCTTGAGCGTCAGACTTTGGGGCATCTCTATCACTCCTTTCATGGGTCCATGATATTACGGTTTTTCCGTTGCGTCAACGGTTAAACCGTATTTTCTTACGATATTACCGGATTTTTCTGCTTTTTTTGTCGAATTTATTCCGGTTATCCCGTATTATATAATCAGTAAGGGAGGTCTAAAGATGACAAGCCTAGGAAACAAAGAGATCATGGCCAAAAATATCCAGCGTTATATGCGTGCGAACGGTCTATCGCGCAAAGAACTAGCCCAAAAACTAAACGTTCCGTATACAACCATCACGGATTGGGTAAAAGGAAACACGTATCCGCGGATAGATAAAATCGAAGCGATGGCCAATTTTTTTGGTACCGATAAGGCTCATCTAGTAGAGGACCCAACCGCTTACCCTCAGCCTGAAACAGAGCCAAAACCAAAGTCGGCCCGTTCCGCACTTCCGCCTGGAGCCTTCCCCGTCCCTGATCTGTCCGGATTAAAAAAAATCCCCATACTGGGATCCAGTGCCTGCGGGCTGCCAATCGAGGCCATCCGCTCATACGACTACATCCAAGTCAATTCCGCTCTACGTGCCGACTTCGCACTGTTCGCAGAGGGCAAGAGCATGACCGGGGCCGGAATCATGGACGGATCCATGGTTTTCTTCCGGGAGACGGAGGCAGTCAATAACGGAGAGATTGCCGCTGTCACGGTGGACAACTCCACCACGATCAAACGGTTTTACCAGTACGGTGAGACGGTCATCCTGAGAGCCTGCAACCCGGAATTCGATGATCAGGAATATTCGGGCGACGAGCTGATGGGCATCCACGTTTTTGGTAAAGCGGTGGCCTGCATGACCGGACTGAATTAACTCTATTTCTTGACATACGTATATTTAGGCGTATAATATAGGTATAAGGAGGTCAGAGATGACATTCAGAGAAATGGAAAAAGTGATTTTGAAGGATGGATGGTACATTGACAGGCAAAAGGGGAGCCACAGACAGTACAAGCATCCTACAAAGAAAGGCACCGTAACCTTGGCGCCTCACAGCTGGGCTGACACGATATCCCGCGGAACAGCCAACAGCATCCTTAAACAGGCAGGTCTACAGAAATAGCCCTCCTGTATCTGTATGTCATCGAAATGATATGAAAACAAAAACTTATTTAGCCGTTATGGAACCGTGCACAACTGGTTATGATGTATTCTTCCCCGATTTTCCCGGTTGCGTGGCATCTGGAAAAACCATTGACCAGGCTGCACGCAACGCAAAAGACGCCCTTTCCATGCACTACTACGCTATGGAAGAAGATGGCGAAGATATCCCGGAACCTTCTGCGGCTCTTAACGCTGAGGATACAGCCGGCAATGTTGTTTCCCCTATCACGATTTATCCGGAACTGCTGCATGAGGAATACCGAAACCGCAGAGTGAAAACCAACACAACCATCCCAGCATGGCTGAAAGCGGCCGCAGAAGAACGTGGCATTAATTTCAGCCGGGTTCTGGAAAACGCTCTGATGGGGATGATCAACTGAGAAACATCCAGAGAAAGCGAAAAGAAAGAGGAAACACATGACAGAAGAAATCACAACTCCGGCTATCCCGGAGGAAGCAAAACCGGAGGAAAAACCCGCAGAGCCGGCAGCCGGGGGCCCTGATCTGGGCCAACAACTGCCATGGTACCGGCGTTTCAGTTGGTGCCTGCTCATCTCCCTGCTGCTGGCAATCGCTGAGCTGGCAGGCATTACCTACGCGATCCTGTTCATGCCAGGCATCGCAGCGTTCTTTCTGAGCGGAGTGCTCCTGTACGGAGTGATGCCATTCTTCTTCCTGCTGGGTGCAGCTCTCTGCTGCAATCTCGCAGCGCTCGGATACTGGAATCGCTGGACGGCTCTGGTGTCCGCTCTGCTGTATATTCAGGCCGGCGCCTGTCTGGCAATCACCACGGTTTTTACAGCAATCCCCGCGGCCCTGTGCCTGGTATCCATGGCGTGGAGCGTCAAGCATGGGCGATGAATCAAGTTTTTAGCATAAAACTTGATTGAAAGGAGGACCATGAAACAAAAAAAAGGCCCCGCAGCTGATATACGGGGCAAGGGTGAATCCGAAGAAAGTATAACACGAAAAGCCAGGGCAGCACTTTATTTGCGCTACTCGTCATCATCTCAGACGGAGCAGTCTATCGAGGGACAAAACACCGTTTGCACTGACTATTGTGACAGCCTCGGCATTAAAATCGTGGCCACTTATATAGACCGGGCGAAATCGGCAAGCCACGACACAGCAAAAAGGACTGAATTTTTACGCATGATCGAAGATGCAAAGAATGGCGCCTTTGACACGGTCGTGGTCTACAAGCTGGACAGATTCGCCCGAAACCGTTATGACAGCGCAATTTTCAGGAGAAAACTGGAAGATGCCGGTGTTAAGCTGATCAGTGCCACAGAAGCGATCTCATCCACTCCGGAGGGCATAATCTTGGAAGCCGTGCTGGAAGGCGTCAACGAATTCTACTCCGCCGACCTGAAACAGAAAGTTGAGCGCGGCATAAACGAAAGCATCAAAAAGAAAAAGAACTTGGGAGGAACCACTCCATTGGGATACCAGGTGGTAAATGGGCATCTGGAGCCTGACCCAAAAACCGCTCACATTGTGCAGGAGCTTTTTGAAATGGTGGCAGATGGCCGACCTTACTCTGAGATAATATCGGTTTTTAATTCTCGGGGATATAAGACTGCCAGCGGGAACAAATTCACGCGCTGCAGTTTTTATAAAATCATGCACAACAAAAAGTATCTCGGATACTATTGCTATAAAGACATAGAAGAACCAGGCGGTCAGGAACCGCTTGTATCCCCTGAGTTGTTCGAAAAAGTCCAAAGGAGATTGAACATGAAAGGAAAAAAGAAGTCGATTGCAGATCCGTACCTGCTGACTGGAAAATTGTTTTGTGGCCATTGTAGTGCCCCGATGGTCGGAGAATCGGGAAAAAGTGCAACCGGCAAAGTCCATAAATACTATAAATGTGCAGAGAGAAAAGCCGGAAGCTGCAGCAAAAAGCCGGTCCGAAAGAACACAATCGAGGATCTTGTCATCTCTGAAACACAGAGCCTGTTGACTGGTGAAAGGCTCGAAGAGCTGGTGTCGATGGTCATGGAAGAGCTCAAGACAATCGAGACGCAGTCCCGGATCCCGGCAATGATGGAAGAGCTGAAAGAGATCAACGCAAAATTGGAGAATGCTGTGAATGCGGTCCTGGCTGGAAACAATTCCGCCGTTCTGGCTAAAATGATGGCGTCGCTAGAGGAAGATAAACGAATCCTTGAGGACGCAATCGAAGACCAGAGAATCAAGGAGCGGATCCAGAAGCTTGACGCTGGCCAAATCGAATACTATATAAGAAACTTAGCGACGATAGACCCCGCCAGGCTTATTGATACATTCGTGGAGAGGATCTATCTTTATGATGACGCTGAAAGTGGAGAAAAAAACCGCCGTCTAAAGATCATTTACCGATTGAGCGGAGAGCCGGAAACAGAAGTCGATTGTTCGGAAAATGTTTCCCTTAGTCCACCAGAGAATACATCTCGAAACCAGTTCGAGTTATCTTAAAGAATGGTCCCATTTGGGCCATCGTCACTGTGGACCCCGGAGAAATCCGGGGTCTTTTTGTATCCGGTTCTGTCAGCGTCCTCACTGTGTATCCGTCTCTTCACCGCCATGACCCTCGCCACAAACCGAAAAAGCGGAGCACCATCAGGCACTCCGCAATTGTAAGATTCGGAATCTGTTTACTTTTTGTCAAAGGCGTCCTTGACTTTGTCACCCAGTTCGTCAGCCTTGGCTTTTGTTTTGTCAGCCAGGTTGTCGATATCGGCCTGGGCCTTCTTCAGATCGGCTTCTGCCTTTGCCTGCAGGGCTTTGGCATCCACTTCAGCCTTGTCGCCGGCCTTTGCCAGACCTGCCCGCACATCTTCGTTGAATTTGTCCAGAGCGGCTTTGGCATCCGCCATTTCCTTTTCTGCTTTTGCCTTTGCAGCTTCTGCATCAGCCAAGACCTTTTCCTTCGCAGCATCGGTCTTCACTTCCAGACGTTCTTCGGCTTGTTTCAGCCCGGCATCAGCCTTTGCAAGTTCTTCTTCCGCTTTTTTCTGAGCTTCCTTGGCGTCTGCAACAGCCTTGTCTTCCACCTTCAGGGTGCCGGCTTTGATCTGTGCTTCCACCTGGGCACATTTTTCCTTCGCAGCTGCCAGATCGGCTTCTGCCTTTGCCCTGGCTGCCTTTGCTTCTTCCATGCGCTTTGCGCGTTCAGCGGTTTCTTTCGCAGCCAGTTTCTTCTTCTCGTCTTCGAAGGAATCCTTGATGTGGTCCCCTGCGTCTTCAAATACGTCTTTTACCTTGTCAAAGCCTTCAGCGACATCCTTCTTGAATGCGTCCCATCCTTTTTCGAAATCGTTTGCCATAGTGTTTGCCTTCTTTCTGTTCTGTGTAATTGTAAATCTTCTGTTGTAAATCTTCTGAGCCTGTGGGCTGTTATTCCGGTTTCACCGGTCCGAAGATGCGGATGATCCGTTCCGGTTCACCATCAGGTCCCTGCATGAGTTCAGGCAGTACCAGATCTATGGTGCAGCTGTTCAGGGCCTCCTGCGTGAACTGCATCAGCGGGGTTCCCCTGGAAACCGGCTGTCCTTCCGTCACCAGCACCTGAATCTGATCCTGCAGGTTGTCCGGCAGGGCGACAATGACACCTTCCGAATTGGCCAGCGTGAGACCTGTGTGACCGGGGGTTCGTGCAATGGTTGCCACCGTGGATGCACAAGGGCTGCACAGTGTGCTGCCTTTCAGCATGCCTTCCACGATTCCGGCCGCTTCCGCTTCCTCCGCTTTCATGACCGGAGTGGCGTCCACACGTCCATCCAGGGCCTGTGCCCCTTCTTTCAGGTCAGCTGCGCTGTCTTTCACGGCATTCTTGATGTCATCCCATCCATCTTCAATGTGCTTTTCCAGATTCTTAAAAAAGTCTGCCATCTGTTGCCTCCAGAGCTTTCGCCTGTATCCATCGTACGTTTTTGCCCCGCTGAAAGCCATTGACGTGCCCGGATTGGCAAAAACGCTCACTCTGTGAGCGCTTTGGAATGGAATGTGACTTTTGTTATTCTCTGATGGACAGATGTTTTTTGCAACTCTTCTGCTTGTGCTTGAATTCACAAAGTGTAAGCGTATAATAAGAGTCCTATGAAAGGAAAGGTGGAATTTTTCACCGAGGTATGAAAACAATGTCAAAAGTTTACAATTTTTCAGCCGGACCTGCCTGCCTGCCTGAATGGGTGCTGAAACGGGCCGCGGAAGAAATGCTTGATGCCAACGGAAGCGGCATGAGTGTGATGGAGATGTCCCACCGGTCCTCTGACTTCGAAAATATCCTGAACGGCGCAAAGGACAGACTGCGCCGGCTTATGAATATCCCGGAAGACTACGAAATCCTGTTTCTGCAGGGCGGAGGCAGCCTTCAGTTCGACATGATTCCGATGAACTTCCTGAAAAATGGCGCAGATGTGATCAATACAGGTCAGTGGACCAAGAAAGCCATCAAGGAACACGAAAAGTTTGGAAAAACACACATCGCAGCGTCCAGCGCTGAAGACAACTTCACCTACATCCCCAAAATCACGAACGAGGATCTGGACCCTGATACCGATTATGTATATATCTGTGAAAACAACACGATTTATGGAACCAAGTACAAGGAGCTCCCTCCGCATGACGGCAAGCGCCTGATTGCGGACCTGTCTTCCTGCATTCTTTCCGAACCCGTGGATGTGACAAAATACGACATGATTTTTGCCGGTGCCCAGAAAAACATCGGCCCTGCAGGCGTAACACTGGTCATCATCAAAAAGGATATGATTGAAGACCGTCCCGACCTGCCGACCATGCTGTCCTACAAAACACATGCAGATGCCAACTCCCTGTACAACACACCTCCCTGCTACGGCATTTATATGTGCGGACTGATGTTCGAGTACCTGGAAGACGTGATTGGCGGCCTGGAAAACATGCAGAAGATCAATGAACGCAAGGCGAAAAAGCTGTATGACTACATTGACAGCTCGAAGCTGTACTCCAATCCTGTTGCCGTGGAAGACCGGTCACTGATGAACGTGCCCTTTGTGACCGGCAACAAGGAGCTGGATGCGAAGTTTGTCAAGGAAGCAAAAGAAGCCGGGCTGGTCAACGTGAAGGGTCACCGCACAGTTGGCGGCATGCGCGCTTCCATTTACAACTCCATGCCGGAGGAAGGCGTGGATGCACTGATTGATTTCATGAAGAAGTTTGAAGAGGAGAATGCCTGATGTATACCGTTAAGCTTTACAACAACATTGCGCAGAAAGGCCTGGATCAGTTCACCGAGGCGTTCGAGGTCGGAGAACATCTGGGGGATGAAGATGCCATTGTGGTCCGCAGTGCAAACCTGCATGATCTGGAGTATGGCAAAAACCTGAAAGCCATTGCCCGTGCAGGCGCCGGTGTCAACAACATCGATCTGCCGGCGTGCAGTGAGCGGGGTATCGTGGTGTTCAACACACCGGGCGCCAATGCCAATGCAGTCAAGGAACTGGTGTTCGCCGGTCTTCTGCTTGCCAGCCGCGATATCTATCACGGCATTGAATGGTGCAAGACGCAGACAGACAACCCAAATCTTGGCAAAGATGTGGAAAAGCAGAAAAAGAAATATGCCGGCAATGAGCTGACGGGCAAGACACTGGGTGTCATCGGCCTGGGTGCCATCGGCATTGAGGTGGCCAACCTGGCCATGCGGTTTGGCATGAATGTCAAAGGGTATGATCCCTATATATCGGTGGACAATGCCTGGAAAATGTCCAAGTGGATCGAACACGCAAAGGACCTGAAGGAGCTCTACAAGGATGCGGACTTCGTGACCCTTCACCTGCCCCTGATGGATTCCACAAAAAACACCATTGACAGGGAAGCCATCAGCCAGATGAAGGATGGCGTAAAAATCCTGAACTTCGCGCGCGGTGGACTGGTCAATGACGATGACCTCCTGGAAGCGCTTGATTCCGGCAAGGTTGCGCTGTATGTCACGGATTTCCCCAGTGCCAAACTGGCTGCACATGACAAAGTGATCCCGATCCCCCATCTGGGTGCCAGCACGGAGGAATCCGAGGAGAACTGTGCAGTCAAGGCCGCGCAGGAAGTCATGGACTATCTGCAGTATGGAAACATCACCAACTCGGTGAACATGCCCAATGTCAGTGCTTCCATGTCCACACCCTACCGTGTGGCGGTATTCCATGTGAACAAACCGAAGATGATTTCCCGCATCACCGATGCATTTGCACAGGAAGATGCCAACATCGAAAACCTGATCAACAAGTCCAGAGATCAGATCGCGTATACGATGCTGGACCTGGATGCACAGCCCAGTACCGATGCCCTGGACAAAATCCGCGGTCTGGACGGCGTGATCCGTGTGGAAGTGTATGAGGCCTGATACCGACGGTCACGTCCATCTGGAAAACGGTCCGCTGAGTGTGGACTATGTCTGGGAATTTGTCAATGCGGCAGCGGACAAAGGTCTGAAGCATCTCCAGATCCTGGACCATACGCACCGTTTCTATGAATTCGCTCCGATGTATAGGGATGTCATTGAGGCAGATCCGCGTCAGAAAGCCTGGTTTGAAAAGAAACAGGTCAATTCCATTCAGGACTACATCGATCTGATTGAAGCCTGCAGACAGGAAGAGTTTCCAATTGACGTGACATTCGGGCTGGAGGTCTGCTGGGCGGATTTTCGGAAGGATTTTCTCAAGGACCGGCTGTCTGTCTACCCGTGGGATTTTCTGGTGGGAAGCGTCCATTCCGTGCAGGGACGACTGTATGATATGGATGGCTGGAGCCGCGAAATCCTCTGGGACGTGGAACCATCGGAATGGATTTACCGGCAGTACTATGACCAGCTGGCATCGGCCATCACGAGTGGGCTTTTTACCCAGATCGGGCATCCGGATGTGGTCAAAATGTATCAGTATGATCCGGGGTATGACCTGCAGGAAGAATATGACCGCATCAGCTGCCTTGCGAACGAATACAGTGTAATGCTGGAGGAGAACACAGGCGCCAGCTATCGATACGGTCATCCGGACGCGGGACTGGCCCCTGCTTTCAGGGAAACCGCCAGGCGTGCCGGAGCCAAGACCATTACAGCCAGTGACGCCCACTGGCCCGGTCACGTGGGAATGAACTTTGACAGGCTGGAGGACCGCTAACTGAGTCAGGATTTCGCAGTCCCTTCTCACCTCCCTGCCGAAACAATTACGCGAAATCATGAATCACTTGAATGAGGATTCGCTGCAGAAGAGGTTGACGCCTCTTCTTTTTTCATGCTATGATAATCAGGCAAATGGCGCGTTCGGCAAGCGGTTAAGCCACAGCCCTCTCAAGGCTGTATCACGGGTTCGAGTCCCGTACGCGCTACCATGGTCAACAAAGCCCCTGTTTCAGGGGCTTTTCTTAAATCGTGTAGCATTTTAGTAAAAGCGCCTCAAAGGGCGCTTTTTACTGTTTCGGCTTGTGAAGGCACTTTCCGAGAACTTCGCATGTACGGACACGATCGTCCAGAGTTCACGGCTCACAGAACGCAAAAAGGCTCAAGCCCTGGTCTCATCTCGAGAATCCAGTGGCCTCAGCCTTTGTTCCTGTACAGCAAGTCGCGCACGATCCGGCACGACCGTATCCTCACTCCACTTCCCTGTATGCACCATACACCAGCAGTCCTGCGCAGATCACACCGGCCACCATCCGCAGCCAGTAGAACTGCCCGTTCTGTGTATAGAAGGCAAAAGCTTCCAGCAGGAACAGAAGCAGGAGAGTGCCACCGACATACATCAGTGTCCGTGCCTTTTTCGGCTTTCCCGCCCAGCGGATGGCCGAGACACCAGCCAGGATCTCAAGGCATCCCATCACCACGGAAATGGCCATCATGTCCAGGTTTCCGGCCAGTGTCTGCACCCACAGGGCCTCTGCAGGCACATTTTTCAGCATCAGAAACAGGACATCCAGGAAAATCGTGGCGAACCCCCAGACCAGAAAAATCCATCCGGTGGCTTTCAGAAGTGTTTTATCAGATTTCTGCATTGTATCAACCTCTTGCCACCAGTGTACCGTTGCCCTGCAGGAGGTTCAAACCATCAGCCCTGCTGAATTATTGATGCTTAATATCCGAATAGAGATCCTGGCTGTATACCCCCTGGTCATACAGCGTTCTGAAATCCTTCAGAACCTGCGGCAGGTCTTCCTTGAAAGTGATTCCAAACCACCGGTCGTGACTTTCCAGGACCCGTACCTTTACTTTGTCTTCATGAATCAGATCGTTGGTGAAAATCGGAAGCAGGAATTCATCCGTCATCGGGTCTTTCATGTGATCCAGGAAATCCGCAAATCCTTTCTCCAGCAATGCAGTATAAGCTGGCTGGAATCCCCACATATTCATGGACACATGCGCATCCAGCGGCAGGATCTGCCCGCCGGCTGCCACTGCGTGATCCCCCTCCTGGCGAATGTCTTTTGTTTCCGCAATATCCGTGACAAATCCTTCCGGATCCACCTTGATGATGCCCCGGGTCACACCACCGTTGGCAGAGAGTGTGTTCTTCAGGATAAACCCGGCCACCGCCTGATCATCATGGTTATGAACCAGAAACTCATGCACTGTGCTGAAGGCGTCGACTCCGTAGTAGTCATCCGCATTGATGACCATATACGGCAGATCCAGCCAGGCTTTGGCAGCCAGTACCGCCTGTCCTGTCCCCCAGGGTTTCGTTCGCCCTGCCGGAACAGAACCGGGGATATCATCCAGTGCCTGATAGGCATAACAGATTTCAGCGCCCACCTGACCTGCAAGTTTCTCCATCCGACTGCCAATGGCTTCCCGGAAGTCCTTCTCAATATCCTTTCGAATCACGAAGATGATCCGGTTGAATCCGGCTTTCAGCGCATCATGGACCGAATAATCAATGATGATTTCCCCGGATGGACCAACGGGCGTGATCTGCTTGATCCCGCCTTCGTACCGGCTGCCGAGTCCGGCGGCCATGATCACCAGTGCTGTATTCATATCAGTTACCTCCAAATTCAGTGCGGTCTGCTGCCACGATGGCAGGATCCGCTGTAAACCGGTCTGAAACCATCCCGGTTCATTCATCATATCGCATCTGTTTCAGTCCGTCACTGCCGCTCAGGCCACAGGCGGCTCCTGTCGTGTCCGGTCAGAACCGCGTGACAGGATCCAGACAAAGAAAAAAGGGGAATCCCCCTTTTTCCCTGCGGATCTGCGCCGGATAGTTCAGATCCTGTGCAGTGAGTAAGACGGATGCGTCCGGTCATAGCTGAAAACAGTATTATCAAAAGTATCGCACCAATAGCTCCCATGTCCACTTCATCGGCAATGTTTCCCAGTATCCGACGACCAGGGCGTCCCTGGAGTCCTGCTCTGGACTCATTATACCTGTGACTGTACCTTGATTGTATTTAGATACTCATATCATTTGAACCATCTGTCACACTCAGCAAGTATACATTCGCCTCAGCTGCTCCTGTTTCTCCCTGTCCAGACCCAGCTGGTTTTCCACATAGGCATCAAATCCTCCGAATTTTTCGTCGATGACATCCCATGCAGCCTGAAGAAACGACGGACGGGCTTCAAACAAGAAGCTGAAGTCCCTGGCAGTCTTCTGTGACAGATGCAGTTTCTTCGTCAGCCAGGCTTCGGTCTGGTCTTCCTGCATATGAAGACAGGGATTGGTCTGAAGGTAATCCTGTTCCACCACCTGTGCATCACAGCCCAGGATCCGCTCCAGAATCGCCGCTGCAACACCTGTCCGGTCTTTGCCCTGTGTGCAGTGCCACAAAACAGAACCGCTGCGCTGTGCCAGGAGAATCTGGAAAAATTTCTTCAGTCCGCGGATTCCTTCCGGTGCACCTACAATTTTCCTGTAAAGCCGGACCATCATTTCCGGTCCCTGATTCCGCATTTCCTCCAGCCCTGACTCCGTCAGAGTCCGCAGCCCGATTTCCTCGTACTCCCAGGTATCAAGCAGCGGTACATGAACCCACTGTGCCCCTGGAATGGCAGGATCGGGTTTTGCAGCGATCTCCAGATCCGTCCGGAGGTCAATGATTGTTTTCAGCCCCATGGTTCCTGTCAGATATTCCACATCATGCGGTGTGGCATCATGAAGAGCCCCGGAACGGATCAGCTCATGATGTCCAATCACCGCGCTGCTTCCCGCTGAAAGACCTCCAAGCCCCCGTGTATTTGGCAGTTTGTTCAAAGGAAGTCTCTCGCCCTGAAAAGCACCGAACCAGATCGGCGATCCGGAAGCCTTCAGTTCCTTTTTCAATACGGCTGTCTGCCTGGAATCCAGGGCAAACGTTGCCAGCTGCCTTTCCGTGTTTATGATCCGCACAAGGCCTGGCCTGGTTTCCTCAAAAAACCAGAGAATATCATCCGGGTCATATACATGCCGGATTCCATTGATGTCTGTCAATGCAATGCTCTCCACACCTGCATCTCCCTTCGGTTTTTGCTCTGAATACTGCCGGACAGGATACCCTGCACTGTCATGCGGCTATCCGGATCCCGGTGGACTGGAGCAGATTGTCCTGTCTTCAGTATACGTCCTGCAGGGGCTCTGAACGGTCTGTGAGAATCTCCCGGAATACCCGTTCCGCATTTTCGTGGGAAAACTTTTCCACCTGGTCTTTGGTGAAGCCTGCTTTCAGCATCCGGTCTGTCAGCCTGTGGAGTCCGGCAGCATCCCTCAGTTCCAGGCGGGAGGTGATGCCGTCAAAGTCCGATCCCAGCGCAATCACATCTTCGCCTCCCACTTCCATGATATGGCGGATATGACGAATCATTTCTTCCACCTCGGAATAGTCTTCACCGTCTTCCTTAAGAAACCGGGCATAGAAGTTCAGACCAATCACCCCGCCGTGATCCGCCACAGCCCGGATCATGTCATCTGTCAGGTTCCGGCTGACATTGCACAGACTGCGGGCATTGGAGTGACTCGCTATGAATGGCCTGGAAGCAATGCGGCATACATCCCAAAAGGCGTTGTCGTTGAGATGGGACACATCCACCACGATCCCCAGCTCCTCCATACGCCGGATGTACGCTTTTCCAAACTCAGTCAGTCCCTGAGGTCCGGCAATCCGGTTGGGATGGTTCCAGGTCAGGGTGATCATCCTGACTCCCAGTTCATACCAGGTATCCAGAAACCCCAGATCTCCGAAAACCACATCTCCTTCTTCCAGTGTCAGCAGACCGCCGATCAGATTTTTCTGACGAAGCGTGATGAAATCCTGCCAGGTGAGCACTGGCACGATCCGGCTGCGATTGGCCTGCAGAAACGTGCGATAGGTTCCATACAGTTCGAAGGCTCTCTTTTCCGGCTCCGGATAAGAAGCCAGATCTGTAAACAGGGCAAAGCACTGCAGTATGACCCCGCCGCACTCCAGTTTTTCCAGGGTGATGTGGTGGTCTGCATCCGGATGATCCCGGATCTCTGAAATTGTGTCACAGTGCAGGTCCACAAAGCGCAGATCTGCTGTGGTATGGCGGTTGCCATTGGTCATAGACAGCTCCTTTTACTATCAGTATAGCCCAGAGACAAAGCCAGGCGCCGATCCGGGCAGAAGACAAAGGCGGAAACCGGTGACCGGCAGGATCCGGAACCTTGCATGCGCTGTTCACCGGTCCTGAAACCGCTGCTTCAGGATCTGCAGAAGGGCAGGCGACAGGAACAGCTGCCGCTGCCGGGATTCATAAGCCAGGTCCCGGTCATACAGCAGGGAGAGAAACTGATTCAGATCCGGGAATTCCAGGATCGCAAACCGGGTCACCGTGAGGCCTTTCTGCTTCTGGCTGCCTGTGCAGACTGCAGTTACAACCGTCATGCCGGTATCGGTTTCCAGCCGGATTTGACACGGTGTGCTGTCGCATGGAAAGGCGGAAGCACCGTGGAACACCACATCCATTTCCTGTTCACTGAGTCCCACGACCACCCCCTTGAGAACCTCCCCATCTCCTGGAAGAGAAAGCTCACAGGAGATGACGGATTTTCGCAGTCCCACCTTTGTTTCATTCTTTCGGCCAAGCACAAACAGCAGGCAGATACACAGAAGAATGAAATTGTACCCAAGCCAGAACAGTGTCACCACCCCGCCTGAACTGCCGCCGTGGAAAAGATCCAGCAGGGCAGCAAGCAGTCCGGCTGCATCCAGCAGTGTCAGGACCAGAAACGGAAGCATGTACCGCCAGGAGAAGTGGGTTCCTCTTTCCTTATCCTTGTCAGTGACTTTGAAGGTTTTCAGGGAAATACCCAGAATCTCCAGGAGCACAGGTCCGGCGAGGAACGGGCACAGCACGGTTTCGTAAATGTTTGTCCATGGGCTGCTGCGTCTGGAACCGGTCATGGCGAATTCAAACACATACTGCATGATCAGATAGGGAACCCAGAAACAGAGCATTGGACCGATGGCACTGTCCACAAACGGAATCCGGAAAAATGCCGCAAGGATCGGAACCACCAGATACACCATCCGGATGCAGCTGCGGATCCAGAAAAAGATCGCGGTTCCATAACTGATTTTCTGTCCTGCCGAGAACCGGTTCGTAAAGAAAATATTGATCTGGTACAGGACATTGATCACTCCCCTGGCCCAGCGGATCCGCTGCTGGATCAGAGAGGGAAAATCTTCGGGGGACAGACCAAACGCCAGGGGTTCCGGCAAAGCCAGAGAAACATACCCGTTTCCTTCGATCAGCAGACCTGTGGCAAAGTCTTCCGTGATGGCTTTCGTGAAGAATCCCCCCACAGCTTCCAGTGCCGCCCGGCTGATCACTGTGTTGCTCCCGGCGTAAATCACGCTGTTGGATGCGGTTTTGGCCGGCTGGATCTCCCGGAAAAAATAATCCTGTTCGTTGCCTGTCAGGTTCTCCTTGTACAGATGATGCTGAAACAGATCTTCGTTGTAAAACGCCTGAGGGGTCTGTACAAACCCCAGGGGGATCTGCTCTTCTTCAGGAAGACCGGCATTGCGCCTTTGTGCATGCATGAAATATGGAATGGTTTTCTTCAGAAAATCCCGCCGGGGAATCATATCGGCGTCAAAGGTCACAACCAGCGGAGAGGCGGTATGCTTCAGGGCATTGTTCAGATTGCCGGCTTTGGCGCCTGCCCGCGAGGTTCTGGTCAGGTATCCCACCTGAAGATCCTGGGCAAGCTTTCGGATTTCCGGGCGGTTGCCGTCATCACACAGGTAAATATGGACCCGGGAAGGATCGGGATACTCCATGTTCAGGCAGCCATGAAGGGTTTTGTAGAGCAGTGTCCGGCTTTCATTGTAAGTCGCCACAAACACATCCACCTCAGGCCAGATCTCGCCTTCCCCGGTTTCCGGCAGGGGGTAGGCGGCCCTTCGGCTGACAATCTGATTGTTCAGAATGGAATCCGCAATGTCCATCGTCTCGCATGCAAGAAGCAGCACGGCGAAGACAACAGCCGGTATCCCCTTCCCGGCCGGGACTGTGAACAGAATCCGCCAGAACAGATACAGCAGTGAAACATAGATTGAAAGGATCATCACACCCCGCCGCACGCTGTGTCCCGGAACCGGTTTCTGGATATTGGCATAGGTTGGATAAGCCGGCCTGTTCCGGGAAAGATACTGACGGATCATTCGGCTGACCACAAACTGAACACAGAACAGGACAATGCACAGCCCCATGGGCACAGAGAGCTGCCGCAGCGCCCAGCAGCAGACAGCGCACAGGACCAGGGTTTCCGCAACGGAACCCCACCGGTTTTCCGGCCGGCTTCTGCGGCGGCTGCCTGAATCGTTCAGGATCCGGAGGATCCCGTAAATCACAGTTCCCAGCACAAAGGAAAGACTGAAGAGCAGAACATACTGCACCAGAGGCGATACAGACGATCCCATGAAATGCGTGAGCCGAAGCAGCGGCATGGTACCGGCTGCCGCCAGCAGCATGGTCAGAATCCCCGGTCTTTTTTCAAGTCCGGACAAGCCAAGCAGAACCGCGCTTGCGGCAGTCAGAAAATACAGAAAAGCAAACACACCAGCTACCCGGGGTTCCGGTATTGATGCTGGCGGCGGAAACAATACAGCAAAATCCATTTTTTACCTCTCCAAACAGGAATCGTTCCTGTCTGCTGCCGGATACCGGCCGGACAGACAGAAACAGATTCTCTTTCTCGAAGATACCGTACTTGACCGCAGGGGTCTAATGTATCGCCTGCACTGTACCTTCCGGCTGTCTGGAGGCCAAAAAAAGACAGGCAGGAGCTGATCCTGCCTGTCGGAAATCCAAAGGATTACTTGTTGAGATCTTTGATGTTGTAGAAGGCCTTGATGCCAGGGTAGCGGGCGATGTTGGCGTTGCCTCTCTGATCCAGTTCGTCTTCGATGCGCATCAGACGGTTGTACTTCGCGATGCGGTCTGTACGGGACAGAGAACCGGTCTTGATCTGGCCGCAGTTCAGACCGACAGCGATGTCTGCAATTGTGGAATCTTCTGTCTCACCGGAGCGGTGGGAAACAACACATGCATAGTTGTGCTGTGTAGCCAGCTGAATGGCGTCGAAGGTTTCGGACAGAGTACCAATCTGGTTGACCTTGATCAGGATCGCGTTGGCAATGCCCTTTTCGATGCCTTCTGCCAGGATTTTCGGGTTGGTTACGAACAGGTCGTCACCTACCAGCTGTACACGGTCGCCAATGGCGTCTGTCAGCTTCTTCCAGCCATCCCAGTCACGTTCGCCCAGGCCATCTTCAATGGAGATGATGGGATACTTGCTGATCCATTTCTCGTACATGGCGATCATTTCTTCGGAGGTCTTGTTGCCTTCGCCGGATTTCTTCAGCTCGTACAGGCCTGTTTCGTGGTTGTGGAATTCGGAAGCAGCCACGTCCATGGCAATCATCATGTCCTTGCCGGGTTCGTAGCCTGCTTTCTGCATGGCTTCAACCAGCAGTTCCAGGGGTTCTTCGTTGCCGCCGGTGCAGGAAGGAGCAAATCCGCCTTCGTCGCCGACGTTGGTGTTGTAGCCTTTGGCTTTCAGGACAGCCTTCAGTGCGTGGAATGTTTCAGCAGCCATGCGGACAGCTTCCACTTCGTTCTTGGCACCAACCGGCATGATCATGAATTCCTGGAAGTCAACAGTGGAGTCTGCGTGAGAACCGCCGTTGATGACGTTGCACATGGGAACAGGCAGCGTGTTTCCGTTGAATCCGCCGAAGTAGTTGTACAGCGGCATGCCATAGTAATCAGCTGCGCAAAGAGCACATGCCATGGATACACCCAGAGTGGCGTTGGCACCCAGGTTGGATTTGAAATCTGTGCCATCCAGCTTCAGCATAGTCTGGTCGATCAGGTTCTGATCCGTTACATCCATGCCAATGACAGCCGGGGCAATAATTGTGTTGACGTTGTTGACAGCCTTGGTGGTGCCTTTTCCGCCGTAGCGGTTCTTGTCGCCGTCACGCAGTTCCAGCGCTTCGCGCTCGCCTGTGGATGCGCCACTGGGGACCATGGCACGTCCATAGGCACCATCATCGGTCGTAACTTCCACTTCTACAGTCGGGTTACCACGGGAGTCCAGGACTTCGCGTGCGTAAACATCTGTAATAATAGGCATTGATTCGTTCCTCCTTGATAGCTTATCGCTCCCTTATATATTACTCTGCCAGGTATCCGTTTTCAATCACAGCTGCGGGATGTAACCCCTTGCAGCCGGGTGATTTCTGCCATGACGGCAGCCGCCTCCTGCGGGGTTTCGGTCGTAAAGCGGACCACTTTGAAAGGCAGATCTGCGAGCTCTTCCAGGCGGTTGTCAGCCTCATCGGCAAACACCTGCATGTGGCAGAACGGATTGCCATACAGCTGCTGACTGGTCCCGTCCATACCCTGCAGGACATAAGAATGGCGTCTGCAGAGACTGCACCCGGTTCTGGACCCGTCCCGTTCCAGGGTGTTCACAGGGCAGTGGTCCATGAGCATCAGCCGCCGCTTCTGGTACACCACAGCAGCTGCCGGAGCCGGGGTTCCGTATCGCTGCTCATAGCCCTGGAGGGTGGAGCGGATCTGTCCTTCCGACATTTCTTCGCTTAGGACCACCCCCGCATATCCCATTTCCTGTGCTGCCGCAATGGCCCAGGAATTTGAAATGTTCATTCCGTCCAGGATCCTCCCCTGTCCCAGATGTGCCGTGATCTCTCCGCTGTCTTCGGTCAGGGCAGCTTTGTGCACTGTACCGGGAATGGAAAACTCACTCATCCATACCGCATCTGTTTCCAGGCGCTGACCTGGTTTCTGGATCTGAACCATCAGTGGGGGCAGGGTGTCTGAAACCACAGGCGGCTGCCAGAGACAGCCGGTTTCTTCCGCCTTCCTGGGTGCAGTCAGAAGCTCTCGAAGATTCTCCAGTGCCTGTCGTCGCAGTCTGTTGACGGCACTGACCGGCAGAAAGATGCCATCAGGCACATTCATCCGGTGTACGCGGATGTCAGCCCAGGAATCTCCGGATTTTTCTGTCTGCTGCCTGAGCCTGCCGGCATCCAGTCCCCGCCCGGTCGCTGCCTGCACCGGATCGGAAACAGCCTGCACCCGGTGTCCATCCGGCGTAGTGAGTGTCAGAATCAGCGGGTGTCCCGGTCCGCTGTTTTCCAGCTCCGCCTGTACCATAAGCCTGCGCCCGGGATGCAGGGACTGCTCCTGGACCATTCTAGTGCGTCTGGCATCCACGGTCAGCCGAACATCCGCTCCCGCAGGAATGAAAGAAGACAGCGGAATCTCTACTTCCTGCCCGGGTGCGCCTTCCCGGATCAGACGTCCTTTTCTGTCATACAGGAAATTGGCATGACCGCCGGCGCTTCCCTGCTCCCAGACAAACCGCAGTCCATCCTCCTGATGCAGCGGCATGGAAAGCCGGATGCGGACACGGTCTCTCGAGCCGCCGGAGACGGTTCCGATGGAAACCCCCTGGTGATTTCCGGCTTTCATGGCCATGAGTCCGGAATCGTGTTCATCCATCATGCGGCCGCGGGTAAATCCCCGGCTGAAGGCTGCCGCCAGTGCGAGTCTGTCTTCCCGGGACCGCTTCTTTCCCAGACGGGCGTTTTCCACTGCCTCATAGACATACAGCGGGCTTTTCATACGACCTTCGATCTTGAAGCTGTCCACACCGGCTGTCTGCAGAAGATCCAGGTCATCCAGGACAGACAGATCCCTGGGGCTGAGCAGAAAGGAACCGGGGGTCTTCACAGGGTGACCATCTTTCAGCAGTTCATACTGCATGCGGCAGGGCTGAGCGCATTGGCCCCGGTTGCCGGACCGCTGGTGGCGGACGGCGGAAAACTGACACTGCCCGGACCAGGAGATGCACAAAGCCCCATGCACAAACACTTCCGTCTCCATGTCCTGCACCCGGGCACAGGCCCGGATCTGTTCCAGGGAACACTCCCTGGCCAGCACCACACGGCGGACATTGAGTTTCTTCAGCTGTTCCATCTGAAACGGCCGGTTCACAGACAGCTGTGTGCTGGCATGCACTTCCAGTGCAGGAAGTCTGTGTTTCAGCAGATGCATCAGGCCCAGATCCTGAACGATCAGTGCATCCACCCCGGCTTCATACAGGTCCCGCGCCTGCCGGTACGCGGGTTCCATTTCTTCTTCGAAGAGGATGATGTTCATGGTGACGTAGACTTTCATTCCGTGCAGATGGGCTGTGGCAATGACCTCCTGCACTTCCTCCAGCGTGAAATTCGCGGCATAGGCCCTGGCGCCAAACCTGGGAAGAGCCAGATAGACTGCATCGGCTCCGGCTGCCAGGGCTGCATCAAAACTGTCCCGGCTGCCGGCCGGAGCGAGAATCTCGGGCATGGTGATCCCTCCTTGCATGTACAGAGTTAGATTTGATAAACTTACGGTATGAAACATATTGGAGAATCCCTGGAAGATTATCTGGAGTGCATTCTGGTTCTTTCCCGGCAGCTTCCTGTGGTCCGCAGTGTGGATGTGGCCAGCTCCCTCGGGTATTCCAAACCCAGTGTATCCCATGCCGTCAAGCTGATGCTTGAGCAGGGATACATTGAACTGGATACAGGCAAGACGCTGCACCTGACCGAAAAAGGACGGGCCATTGCCTGCGAAACCTGGCGTCGGCACGTGTTTTTCACCAACATGCTCCAGCAGATCGGTGTTCCGCAGGAAATTGCCCAGGAAGATGCATGCCGGATGGAACACGTGGTGTCTCAGGAGACCTTCGATGCCATTCGCAGATATTTCGACAACAACAAAGAAGCCGGTGAGTGACCGGCTTTTTTCTGTCATGAACCTGTCTGTTCCTGCCATTCCCGTTCCGGAAGACTGCAGGCAGCAGGCGTCAGAGTTCCAGTTCCTTGATGGTTTCCCAGGGAAGATCCGGATCCCCAAAGTGGCCATAATTCGTTGTACGGGCATAAATGGGACGCCGAAGATCCAGCTCCCGGAGGATATTGCCGACTTCGAAGCTGAAATTCCGGCTGATGATCTCCAGGATCTTCTCATCGCTGACTTTTCCGGTGCCAAAGGTGTCCACAAAAATGCTGACTGGTTCCGGCTCGCCAATGGCATAGGAAACCTGTACCTCGCACTGATCGGCCAGACCCGCTGCCACAATGTTCTTCGCAACCCACCGGGCATAGTAGGCTGCTGAGCGGTCCACTTTCGTGGGGTCCTTGCTGGAGAAGCAGCCGCCACCGATCCGGCCGCGGCCGCCGTACGTATCACAGACAATTTTCCGTCCTGTCGTTCCGGAATCCCCGAAGCTGCCGCCCACGACAAAACTGCCTGATGGATTGATGAAGTACTTTGTCCTGTCATCCAGCATGTGGGCCGGAATGACGGGATCGATCACTTTCTCGCGAACCAGTTCATGGATTTCCTCCTGAGAAACATCCTCCCTGTGCTGGGTGCTGACCACAATGGCATCGATCCGGACAGGTTTCCCGTCTTTGTACTCCACGGACACCTGGGTTTTGCCATCCGGACGCAGGCGGTCATCTTCCCGCCGGATCTTTGCCAGCTGGCGGGAAAGAGCGTGTGCATAGTAAATGGGAGCCGGCATGTATTCATCCGTTTCACTGCAGGCAAACCCGAACATGATGCCCTGGTCTCCGGCACAGACTACATCCCGGTTGACGGCATTGTGAATCTCCGGCGACTGTTCATTCACTACGACCTTGACATGATAAGGCTCTGTATACCCGATTTTGCGGATGGTATCCAGCGCGATTGCTTCATAATCGAGCTTTGCGCGGGTATTGGCCTCTCCATAGATCAGAACAAAATCATCTTTGATCGTTGCTTCCACTGCCATGTTGGATTGCGGATCCTGGGCAAGGGCCGCATCCAGAATGGAATCGGCAATCAGATCGCAGACCTTGTCCGGATGACCTTCGGTAACACTTTCACTGGTAAAAATGTATTCAGACATAGTTCCCTCCTGTACTTGAACCGGCTTGAAAAAAGACGGCCGAAAGCCGTCTGCTGTTTCCGTCTTCCGCATCGAAACCGGCTGGACCACCTTAACCTCTGGGTCAGGCTGGTGCAGGATCATGGAGCCGGCTCTCTCCCCTGTCTCTTGATCACGATTGACCTTATTAAATCAGGAACACCACCGAAGAGCAAGCTGAAACATCCGTTTCCGGCACCGCAGTATGCCAGACTGCATGCTTTTCTGCTCTTTCCGTGACCCGCAGGGCAGCTGTCTGGAACAGCCATGGAAATCCGGATGATTTCTGTACTTTTTCGTTCAGTTGTGTATCATTAGGTATAGAACAGGATTCCTGGCAAACTGGCCTGTTTCCTGTCTGCGAAAAGGAGACCTCATGAAGACAGTATCTGAAAACAGAAAACCTGTGGAAGTGGACATGAAAGAAATCGGCAGCCGTCTGCGGGCCATGCGCAAACATATGGAACTGACGCAAAACCAGGCGGCCGCCCTGGCTGGAACGACTGCAAAGCACATATCTGAAGCCGAGCGGGGTGTCTGTGGAGTCAGCATTCAGGTTCTCGCTGCCCTGACCGGGCTGTATGATGTCTCCGCAGACTACATTCTGTTTGGGAAAGTGGAACAGGATCAGAGTCCCTGGATCACACATGCCTACAACAGGCTGAGTCCTGTAAAAAAGCGGTTCTTTCAGGAGCAGACCGAGTTCATGCTCGAAAAGCTGAACACGATGGACGATGCAGAGACAGACCGTCCTTCACAGGCAGAATAGACAAATGTCCGGCAGGTCAGTCAACGCAGACTGTATCCTGCCGGACATTTTTATTCGGACTGACTGTCCGGTGCCTGTGATGATGCAGACGTTTCCCGACTGCTGTCCTCCCACTGTCTGGAACGGCGGATGAGTGCACGGATCAGGAAAAACCGGATGAGTCCCAGCATGAAGATGAACAGGCCGATCCACGGCAGCCAGGGATGCTGCGTTGCCAGGCCGACTCCGCCCACCACGATTCCCAGCCCTGCCAGCTGTGCCTGTCTGAACAGGGCTTTCTGTTCCCGGTTCATTCCGGATGCTGCATCAGCAGACGACGGCGCCTGCAGGCAGTTTTTCATCCGGACTCACCAGAATCACCCGGTCTCCCTGCTCGGCGCAGAGAATCATGCCCTCACTCACCTCTCCGGCCATTTTGCGCGGCGCAAGATTAGTGACAACGATCACCTGTCTGCCAACCATGTCCTCCGGAGAATAGTATTGGGCAATGCCGGAAAGAATCTGGCGGGTTTCCGTTCCAAGATCCACCTGGTTCTTCAGAAGCTTTTTTGATTTCTTCACTTTTTCGCTTGCTGTCACGGTCCCGACACGCAGTTCAATCTTCGCAAAATCATCAAAGACGATTTCGGGCTTTGCCGGCTGAGGTGCAGCCTGCGCTTCGTCAGACTGGGCCGGCTGCGACGGGTTTTCGTCAGCCTTCTTGCTTTGTTCCTTTGCCTCTTCCCTGGCAGTCAGTTCATCCATGAACTTCTTTTCATCAATCCGCGCAAACAGTGCAGGTGCCTTGCGGATCACCTTGTGGCCTGTTTCCAGATTGCCGAAAGAATTCAGACTGTCCAGGGAACGCTGTTCCGTCCCAAGCATGTCCAGGATCTTCCCGGCTGTCTCGGGCATGAAGCTTTCCAGCAGTACAGCACTGATCCGGATGGACTCCAGCAGATTGTACAGAACAGTAGCCAGCCGGTCCCGGTTTGCTTCATCTCTGGCAAGAACCCAGGGTTCTGTTTCGTCGATATATTTGTTTGTGCGGCGGAGCAGGGTGAAGATCTCGTCGAGTGCATCCGTTACACGCAGTTCTTCCATCCTGTTCTCGACTTTTTCCTTTGCAGCCAGAGCCGTCGAAATCAGCCCTTCGTCCACGGGGTCGTATACCCTCGGATTGGTGACGGTCCCGTCAAAATACTTGTTGCTCATGGCAATGGTTCGGCTCACGAGGTTTCCCAGTACATTGGCAAGATCCGAATTGATGCGCTCGATCACCAGCTCCCATGTAATGTTGCCATCCTGCGCAAAGGGCATTTCATGCAGACAGAAGTATCGCACTGCATCCACGCCAAAGGCATCCACCAGATCTTCGGCGTAAATCACATTGCCCTTCGATTTGGACATTTTGCCGTTGTCAACCAGAAGCCAGGGGTGACCGAACACCTTGCGTGGCAGGGGTTCCCCCAGCGCCATCAGGAAGATAGGCCAGTAAATTGTGTGGAAGCGCAGGATATCCTTGCCAATGATGTGCGTGGCCGGCCAGTACTTTTTGTACATTTCCGAGCTGTCACCCTGTGCATCATACCCGAGACTGGTGATGTAGTTGCTCAGTGCATCCACCCAGACATAGATGACGTGTTTCGGGTCAAAATCCACCGGAATTCCCCACTTGAAGCTGGTCCTGGAAACGCACAAGTCCTGGAGCCCGGGCCGCAGGAAGTTGTTGAGCATTTCATTCCGGCGGCTTTCGGGCTGGATGAATTCCGGATGTTCCTCGATATAGTCGATCAGGCGCTGTTCATATTTCTTCATGTTGAAGAAATATGCTTCTTCTTTCTGCTTCACCACCGGGCGGCCGCAGTCGGGACAGTTTCCGTCCACCAGCTGGCTCTCCGTCCAGAAGCTTTCACAGGGAGTGCAGTACCAGCCTTCATACTCGCCCTTGTAAATGTCTCCCTGTTCATAGAACCGGCGGAAAATGTCCTGCACCCGGCGAACATGATCTTCATCTGTGGTCCGGATGAATTTATCGTATGTTGTATTCATCAGGTCCCAGTTGGAACGGATCTGAGCAGCAATGTCGTCCACGAACTCCTGCGGTGTCACGCCGGCTGCTTCGGCTTTTTCCTCGATCTTGATGCCATGTTCGTCGGTTCCGGTCTGGAAAAAGACATCATAGCCCTGTGCCCGCTTGAAACGGGCAATGGCATCCGAGAGGATGATCTCGTAAGTATTTCCAATATGCGGTCTGCCGGATGTATAGGCGATCGCGGTTGTCAGATAAAACGGTTCTTTCATCGATCAGTGATTTCCTTTCCTGTTGTCTGTCTGCATTCCGGCAGGTGCCGGAGTCTTTCCCGGGTTTCCCGCGGCGCTGGTGAACAGCCGGACAAGTCCTTCCGCTTTTTCCGGCAGCCCTGTCACACCCAGCTGCTCTTCACGCCGGGCGGGACCGTGGTAATCGGAGCCGGCTGTCACGAACAGCTTTTCGCGGTTCGCCATGTCCAGCAGCCGCACAGTCAGATCTTCCGTGGTGCCTGTCATGAACACTTCCACCCCGTCAATGCCCAGCTTCACAAGCCGGTCCAGTTCCTGACGCGACAGGCTGTCCAGATGCCAGTTGGCCAGGACAGCCAGGCCGCCGGCATCGTGGATCGCACGAATGATGTGCGAGGCCTGCGGATAGGAGGGCCGTACATAGCAGGGGCCTCCCTTTCCGAAGATGTCATGCTCGAACAGCCGGCGGGCTTCCCTGGCTGAAACAGCCGTATCCAGGTATCGGCGGACAAACGGAAGCTGCCTGGTTTCTTCATTATGGAAAACCATGCGGGTGATGTCCCTGCCTGAGATCACCTGAAACCGGCTGGATTCCAGCAGGGAACGGATGTCGATCTGAATGCCGGTGGTTTCCTGAAACAGCCGGGCACGAACCATGCTGGCATCCTTTTCCCGCTTGAGGGAATCCCGCTCCAGGGCATCGAAGACAGGACTGGTCCAGTCTATGTAGTAACCCAGGATCCTCAGCCGCGTTCCCTCCAGTTCACAGTCGAATTCCACACCGGGAATATACTGAATGCCGTAAAGTCCTGCGAGCCGGTTTGCCGGTGCGTTGGCCCTGGCACAGTTGTGGTCGGTGATGGAAATGATTTCCATGTTTTTCGCCCGGGCCTGCTTGAAGATTTCCTCCACATCCAGCTGCGCATCATCACTGTAATTGGACCGGATGTGCAGATCGATGGGAGACACGGCCTGCGGTTCCTGCCGGACGGGCTCCCTGACCTGGACTGTTTTCTTCACAGGTTCTTTCACCGGACAGGCAGCAGTCTCCTGTGTCTGTCCTGCGCCCTTGAGCAGATCCGCGTCATCAGGCATGCGGACTGTGACAAGGCGCAGCAGCAGATCCATCAGATTCTGCTGGTGCGGTGTGGCCAGACAGATGCACATGTGGATCACAAGCCACAAAAACATCCCCCAGATTTCGAAGACGATCCCGAATACCATCAGCGGCACGCCAATTCCCAGCGCCTGCCGCAGGATCACCTGGATGGCGGGAGCCGGGCGCTTGTCGCGGCGGACCAGTTTCAGCCCTGTATAGGCATAGCCGATGGACTGACCGTGCAGCCGGGCTGTCACGAGTCCCAGACCGATCACGGAGGTCAGGAACAGCAGGCCATACATGAGGTAAAACAGGAGATCGAATACATGCGGCGGAAGAATGCCGCAAAGAATCAGCAGAAACTCAATGATCCATATATATACAGGAAGCAGGCAGATATTGAGATCGATGAGGAACGCATAAAAGTGGCTCTCATAGTCTGGACGTGTCCGCTTCAGGACACGGGCGTACTGCCAGCCTCCGTTTCTGTACAGCTGGGCCTTTTTCAGGATCAGCGCGTAGGTCTTGCGAAGGGTGTTCACAGTCTCACGATCCTTTCGTCTGTCCATTATATCAGATTCAGCAGGTGTAAAAAAAGGAAGCGGTCTGCTCCCTCTTTGTGAACTGCCTCAGGCTCTGCGCTCTTTTTTCAGACGTCCTGCCAGTGCGGCAAACAGCGCCCCGGAAGCGGTCATGAGTCCGACAAAAAAGCCGGTTTCATCTCTGGCAGCCGTATGCACCCTGGTGTTGTTCCATGCCAGGGGTTTGCCAAGCTTCAGCTGCTGGGCTTCGCGGACGAGTTTCTGGAATGTTTTTCCATTGACTGCCTGCAGCCGCTGGTTGACCATTGCTCTTGCTTCCGGGCTCAGGCCATTCCAGCTGGGCATCGCTTCCAGGATCCTGGACTGATTCTGTTCAGTGGCTGTGGCATAGAGGTTTCCCTGTGCGCTGGTCAGCCAGGTGCGGATGAACGAAGCCGCTTCATCGCTCAGGCCGGCTGGCTGGACCACAGGATTTGCCTGTGCTATTTGAGCGGACCGGGCTGTCGGGACAGCTGCCGTCACTGCCTTTGCTGTCGCCGGCTGCTGTACGGCCGATGCCTGTGGGGATTCCACCTGACCGGCTGCGCCTGTCAATGTCAGACCGGCTTCCCGGTCTGTGTGGCTGGCTGCCGGTGCTGCAATAGTGTCTGTCTCTTTGCCTGTGTCCAAAGCCGGATCATCCGGCTGTGCTTCTGAAAGAGACGGGGTTGCCTTGTCTTCACCGGAAGGCAGAACATCGCTTTCCTCTGTTCCGGATCCGGACTGCGGTTTCTCTCCGGATGTATCCGCGGGCCGGGTATCAGCATCCACCGTGTCTTCTTTGGAACCGGAAGAATTCTTCCCGCCATCAGCATCCGGCCCGGAATGAGGCTGTTCCTGTTCTGTGGAAACCGGCTTCTGCGCCTCCTGTCCGGCAGGATTCGGACTGTCCTGACTGTCAGTGTCTTCATCCGGACTGGCTTGCTTGTCTCCGGCTGCATCCGGTGTCGCTGTGCCGGTATCAGATGAACCGGTCGCAGCCGATGCATTGCCGGCGGGAGTGTCAGTCGCCGGCTGGTTATCCTGCTTCTGGGACTGGCTGTTTTCTGCCGGTTTTTCTGTCTGCAATGCACCAGGAGTCTGCGAATCCGGCTTCCCGGTCTGTCCTGTCCCAAGGGCTGAATCCTGGTTCCTGTCTTCTGTCTTCGGCTCTGACTCCGGCTGTTTGTCCGTTTTTTCCGGTTCCAGTTTCTTCCGCAGGGTTTCAGCGGATTCACACCAGGCCTTCCAGTCGATCTTTTTCTGTTCCAGACCATCTTCGATGGTTTTTTTCAGTTTCGGATCTGCTGTTTTCAGAAAATCCCGGCCGGCAAGAACCGATGCATAGTTTGTCTCGGATACCGTTTCGATCTGCCTGGATGTTTCCTTTCCGTCCCTGCCGATCAGCTTTTCTGTCAGAAACACCTTGATGAATTCATCTGTGCTGCTGACCTGTATCCTGGGTGCTTCTTCTCTGACGGCTTCCGGCACTGCCTGACTCATCTGCGGCACCACAGTGCCAAGCGCCAGTACTGCGCCTGTCATCATACAGACTGCTTTCATGATCTATCCGGTCCCTCCCTGCTTTTGACATGTACAGTCTATTCTACCTGAAAACCATGAGACACGCCATATCGAACCGCCTCACGGGCCAGCCTGTCACAGTCCCGAAGCGCCTCATAATCCGGGTCCTGGACAAAGGGCACCACCTGGAGCGCATAGCGGATGGCATCCTCGATTCCCAGAAACGGCAGCTTTCCCTCAAGAAACAGCGCCACTGCCTCCTCATCGGCTCCATTGAACACAGCCCCCGCGCTGCCGCCGGCTTTTCCGGTTTCATACGCTGTCTTCAGGATCGGGAACCGTTCCATGTCCATTTCCCGGAACTCCAGAGACTGTGTCCGGGTCATGTCCAGCCGGTTGTCTTCCTCCAGACTCGGTCTGTCCGGCATCATGAGTGCATACTGGATCGGGAGCCGCATATCAGCACTGCCAAGCTGCGCCATGACTGCTCCATCCTTGAATTCCACCATACTGTGCACAATGGACTGGGGATGCAGGACCGTTTCGATTCTCTCGAAGGGGACATCAAAGAGATAATGCGCTTCGATGACTTCGAATCCCTTGTTCACCATGGTGGCAGAATCAATGGTGATTCGCTTCCCCATGGCCCAGTTCGGATGTTTCAGGGCTTCAGCCGGTGTGGCGTCTTTGAGGGACTCCCGGCTGCGGTCCCGGAAACTGCCGCCGCTTGCGGTGATGATCAGACGGTTCACATCTTTTTCCCGAGACCCCTGGAGACACTGCCAGATGGCACTGTGTTCGGAATCGATGGGATACAGCCTGCGTCCGGTTTCCGCAAGAGTCTTTTTTACCAGCGGTCCTCCTGCCACGAGGCTTTCCTTGTTGGCCAGCGCCACATCATGTCCGGACTCCAGGGCTTTGAGAGTCGGGGCCAGTCCGGCAAATCCGACCACGGCATTGACCAGCAGGTCATACTCCACCCGGTCCATGAGTCTGGCTACATGATCTGCTCCTGTGATCAGGTCGGTCTGCCAGGGCCTGCCGTCAGTGGATTCCACGCTCGCTGCCTGGATTTCCGGAAACTCCTGTGCAATTTCCTGCAGGGCGTCTTCGTTGTGACCGGCGCTGATGCCTGCCAGCTCAAATGTATCCGGATGACGTCTCAGTACATCCAGGGTCTGCCGGCCGATGGAACCCGTGGCCCCCAGAAGAAGGATTCGTTTTTTTTCGCTCATGATCTGCTCGCTTTCTCGATCCTCTTTCCTGGCAGAACACGCTGGCCGCAGTCTGTGAACTGCCTGCCATACAGCACCTTTCCCTGACTTCAAGGCAGGGGTCCGCAGGAAGGAGGATGTCTGTATATCGAGCATACCACCATTGGACCCGGGTCACAGAACAGACTGTTCCGTTCTGGCCACGACGCAGACAGTCCTGGAGAAATAAAGAAACCTGACTGGCGTACAGCAGCCGGAGACGCGAAGCCGGGAACACCGACTCAGAACCGCTCAGTATAACAAAGGCGTCCAATATAAAGGGAGCCGTCAAAGCGGCCCCCTGTCTCGATTTGTTATTCAGCTGTCGTCATTCTGCCGGGCAGTTCTTCAGGCTCTGCCGGTCGTTTCAAAAGGAATGGGCGTCAGGCCCCAGATTTCTCTGGCATATTCCTGAATCGTCCGGTCACTGGAGAAATAGCCGGATTTGGCGATGTTGATCAGCATGATTCTCGCCCATGCCCTGCGGTCTTCATAGGCGTTCGCCACAAGGGACTGGGCATAGAGATAGGCTTCGAAGTCCGCCAGAACATAGAACTCGTCGTTTCTGAGCATCAGGTCGTTGTAGATATGCATGAACGCATTGGAATCGGCATCCCAGGTCCCGTTTCGCAGGGACTCGATCACCATTCGAAGGCGCTCGTTGTGCTCGTAGATGTGCCAGACATTGTAGCTGTTTTCGCGTTTCAGCGCTTCAATGTCTTCCACGCGCAGTCCAAAAATCTCTGCGTTGTCGTAGCCGACCTGTTCCACGATTTCCACATTCGCACCATCCAGTGTTCCAAGTGTCAGGGCTCCGTTCATCATGTATTTCATGTTGCCTGTACCGGAGGCTTCCTTGCCGGCGGTGGAAATCTGCTCGGAGATGTCCGCGCCCGGAATCAGCACTTCAGCAATGGAAACAGAATAGTTGGGGATGAACACCACTTTCATGTATCTGGAGATTTCCGGGTCCCCATTGACTTTCTCGGCAACGGAATTGATCAGCTTGATGATTTCCTTTGCCAGGACATAGCTGGCAGCTGCCTTTGCCGAGAAAATGAAGGTCCGGGGTCTGATCCGGAAGCCGGGATCCCGCTTCATGGCCAGATACAGGTACATGACATGGAAGATGTTGAGCAGCTGCCGCTTGTAGGCGTGGAGCCGCTTGGACTGGCAGTCGAAGATGGAATCCGGGTCCACTTCAATGCCGAGGGTGCTGCGGATGTAATCAGCCAGAATGACTTTTCTCTCCCGCTTTACGGCCAGGAACCGGTCCTGAAGGGCAGGATCATCCACGTGCGGCATCAGGGCTTCCAGCCCGCCGGGGTTGTGGTGCCAGTCTGTGCCAATGGTATCGTCAATCAGCTGTGTCAGCTGCGGGTTGCAGTACATGAGCCAGCGGCGGTGGGTGATGCCGTTGGTTTTGTTGTTGAAGCGGTCGGGATAAATCGATGCAAAGCTTGCCATCACGTCGTTGACCAGGATCTGGGTATGGATCTTCGCCACGCCATTCACACTGTGACTGCCCACGATCGCCAGATGTGCCATGTGCACCTGTCCCTGTCCCAGGATGGAAACCTGCGGGAACAGATGACCTTTCCCCTGGTGGTCGAGTTCGTACTTGAACCGCCGCTCGATTTCTTCAATGATCAGGTACAGACGGGGGAACAGCCTGCTCACCATATCCTGCGGCCACTTTTCCAGGGCTTCCGCCATGACGGTGTGGTTGGTGTAGGCCACGGTATGCGTCACAATGTACCAGGCCTGGTCCCAGCCATAATTGTAATCATCCATCAGCACGCGCATCAGTTCCGGAATGACCAGGACAGGATGCGTGTCATTGAGCTGGATTGCCGCTTTCTCGTGCAGGTTGTCCAGGCTGGGGTAGGTCTGAAGATGGCTTCGGATGATCTGGTCTACACCGGCACATACAAAGAAATATTCCTGTTTCAGCCGCAGCTCCTTGCCTTCAATGGTGGAGTCATCGGGGTATACATTGGCTGTCAGCTGTGTGACCAGCCGCAGGTATTCGTTAAGACGGCCTGCTGAAACCGAATCCTCATCCACTTCGGCATCCCAGAGCCGCAGGGTGTTGGTCGTCTGTGTGTGGTAGCCGATGATCGGTTCGTCGTAGGGGACAGCCCGAACCACAAACTCCGGGTGGTAGTCTGAATGGAAACGTCCTTCGTGGTCCATCCAGGCGTGCATATTGCCGCCGAACCGGACCTTCACTTCATGATTGGGTTTCCAGACCTCCCAGATATTGCCGTTGCGCAGCCAGCAGTCAGGCACTTCCACCTGCTCCCTGTTTTCGATTTTCTGCCGGAACAGGCCATAGCGGTACCGGATGCAGTTGCCGTTGCCGGCAAGGTCCAGGGATGCGAGCGAATCGAGGAAACACGCTGCCAGACGTCCCAGGCCGCCGTTGCCCAGTCCTGCATCGGCTTCGAGAGATTCCATCTCGTTGATGTCAATGCCAAGATCGGCCAGCCCTTCCTGGACTACATCATAAATGCCCAGGTTGCGCAGGTTGTTGGTCATGAGACGTCCCATCAGGAACTCCATGGAAAAATAGTAAAGCTGTTTTGTCTGGGACCGCCTGACGGCTTTTTTGGTTTCCTTCCAGTTGTGTCCGGCATAATCCCGGATCAGGGAACCCAGTGCCTGATAGCGTTCGACTGGATACGAGTCCTCAAAATCATGGCCAAACTGGCTGGCGACCCGTTCCTTGTAGCATTCTATGAATCGATCTTTTGAACTGAAGCAGTCTTGCATAATCATCCCTCCGATTCTTTGATTATAAACAATGTCATGCCATTTTCAACAGAATGGAGTGGGAGAGATGAAACAATTTCCTGCATTTTTGTAAGCGCTTATATAGATGCGTGTTCTGTTTTACAGCTTCTTCATCACAGGAAATGCCCATCGATACCCCTTTCCGGGTTCAGTCGCGATATAACTCTTTCCCTCATGGATCCCCAGCGCCTTTCTCAGCCTGGCAATATGAACCGACAATGTGTTGTCCTGCATCATCTTCCCTGTTTTGCGTTCCAGAATCGTCAGAAGGATACGCCTGGATATACAGCTGGTGTCATTGAGAAGCAGAATCTTCAGAAGAAGGAGCTCTGCACCGGGAAGATGCAGCATTTCCCCGTTGATCCATACCAGCTCCTTGTCAAGGTCCAGCCGAATCCCTCCGGAGCAGATCACGCCGTGGAGGTCTTCCAGGGACTGGTTCATGAACCGGCCATTCCGCCTGACAGGGATGGATCTCAGTCCCTTCTCGCTGAATGCCGGCACGACATAGCAGTAAAATACATCCACTCCGTTGGTGATCCGCTCAACGCGGCCAGCCGGATAATTGCGACGGACATCCTCAAGGGTTCGGCTGTCTGCCGGAAGCAGTACATGTGTGAGATTCTGTCTCATGGATTTTCACCCTCTTTTCTAATGGGCCCTTTATTTAAAAGGCACTTTGAGGATAGCAGATATAAGAAGTATGTAACGTTCCGGATGACTGAGAAATTTAAAAATGGACTAGATAATTTAAGGTTTTTGTCACCTTTCCAGTCCATTTTTTGTAATTAAAACGTCATAGTACAACAGCAAACCAAATGGTTCATTCTTCGGTTTCCTGCAGCGTCGGGAATTTGAAAACCTGTTCTCCCTCTTTTGTGACCAGATACCGGCCTCGGGCAATGTACTCGATGTAGTCCGGATTGTCCAGATTCTCCCGGGTGGTTTCCAGATCATCCTGCCGCTGTTCAAGTTGCGCGGCTTTTTCTTCATTGTCTTCAATGCTCTGCCGGATTTCCAGCATGTTCTGCACATCCTGCCAGCCGCCCCAGAGCAATGCCGCACTGGCGACAAGGCAGGCGACGCAGAAGAGCAGGTCCCGGCCGAGCTGGCGTTTCCTGGACTTCTTTCGTTTCATTTGCTGTCCCCTTTTTCAACCGGTGCCAGCGATACAGCCAGCACCGCAATATCCGCCGGATTCACTCCGGAAATACGGCTTGCCTGCCCCAGCGTCTCCGGTCTGACGGCTGACAGTTTCTGTCTGGCCTCAAGACTCAGATTGCCGATGGCACCGTAATCCAGATCATCCGGTATCTGCCTGGCCTCCATGGCCGCCAGACGGTCCGCATCCCGCCGGGCTTTCGCGATATACCCCTCATATTTTACCGCGATTTCCAGAGCCGCTGCAGCTTCCCGGTCGCTGACCGGTCCGATCAGGTCCTCTGTTGTCACATTCGGACGCTTCAGAAGATCCAGGCCGCTGGCTCCCTGCCGAAGCGGGTCCAGATGCAGACGATCAAGGACAGGATGTGCCGTGGCGGGCGGAATGTGGAGGTCTTCCAGTTCCTGCTTCAGTCGTTCGGATTCTGCCTGCCGCTGCTCGAGGCGCTCCATCCGGTCCCGGCTGATCAGCCCGAGACTGTACCCTTTCCGGGACAGTCTGTCAGCGGCATTGTCATGACGGAGAAGCAGACGGTATTCCGCCCGGCTTGTCAGAAGTCTGTAAGGTTCCTGCGTGCCTTTGGTGACCAGGTCATCGATCATGACGCCAATATAAGCTTCGTCTCTTCGCAGCACAAATGGCGGCTGGTTTCTGACCTTCAGCACCGCATTGATTCCCGCCATGAGTCCCTGACCTGCGGCTTCTTCATACCCGCTGGTACCATTGACCTGTCCGGCAGTGAACAGACCGCTGACAGCCCGTGTCTCCAGGGAAGGCCTGAGCTGCAGCGGGTCAATGGCGTCATATTCTATGGCATAGGCGTATTTTTCAATCACAGCATGCTCCAGACCAGGCAGGGAATGGACCATCTGTTCCTGGACATCTTCCGGCATGGACGTGGAAAACCCCTGTATATACAGCGTGTCCAGATCCCGGGATTCCGGTTCCAGAAAGAGCTGATGCCGTTCCTTGTCCGCAAACCGCACCAATTTGTCCTCGATGCTCGGACAGTACCTCGGTCCCTTTCCACGCACGAGGCCCGAATACATGGCAGAGTCCGTCAGGTGTTCCCGGATGATCCGGTGGGTTTCCGGCCGTGTCCAGATCAGTGTGCAGCTCTCCTGTTCATCCGGCCGCAGCACATCTTCCGGTCGTGTGTCATCGGAAAAGTGAAGAAACTCCGCAGAGCCTGTCTGTTCCTGGCCGAACGAAAGATCCACGCTGTCAGCCAGAACCCGAGGCGGTGTTCCGGTCTTGAGCCGGAATGTGTGCAGTCCGGCATTCCGCAGACTCTCCGAGAGTCCCTCGCTGGCAGGCTGCCCGTCAGGACCCGAGGGCGTCGCCGTGTGTCCCTTCAGCACAACAGACTGCATATAGGTGCCGGAGGTCACGACCACTGTTCTGGCACAAAGCCGTGTACCATCCCGGCAGATGGCACCCCGGACGGCACCCTCTTCAATGTCCAGAGACTCCACACGGTTTTCCACTACAGTCAGGTGCGGCTGCTGTTTCAGAAATGCCGCCATCCACCGGCTGTAGGCGAGCTTGTCGCTCTGCACCCGCAGACACTGCACGCCGGGACCTTTGCTGGTATTCAGCATTTTGAACTGCAGCGCCGTCGCATCCGCAGCCCGGGGCATCACTCCCCCAAGTGCATCGATCTCTCGCACCACGATTCCCTTTGCCGGGCCGCCCACACTCGGATTGCACGGCATGGATCCGGCCCTGCTCAGATCCATGGTCACCAGACAGGTGTTGGCTCCCATTCTCGCAGCCGCTGCTGCCGCTTCAATCCCGGCATGCCCGGCGCCGATCACCAGAACATCAAACATGGGATCTGCCTCTCAGTCCAAACACAGTCTGGGGAATCTGGAAAAACCACGTCACACCCAGATACACGCCCAGGCTCACCAGCCCGCTGACCATCAGCTGCAGCAGACACACAAGCTTGCTGCCGGAATCCGCCGTAAATCCTGCCGTCTGGATCAGCCATGTCACGCCCCACATGCAAAGCAGTCCCGCCACGATGAAAATCATCTGATGTGACAGGGCCCTGAAGCTGATGCGGTACCGGTGCCGGATTTCATGGAGGTTCGCAAAAAACACATACAGTGCCCCGGTCAGGGAACTCAGCACCGCTCCGGGAAATCCCAGCCACATGACCATGGGCACAACCGTCACGACCTTGAACACTGAATAGATGGCGAGACTTTTCAGTCCGGCCCGCCGCAGCCGCAGGGCCATCATCATGGACGTGATCACCGGCAGGACAGAACCGGCGACTCCTTCCAGAGAATTCCAGGCAATGGTGGATGCAGCCAGATTCAGGTCCTCTGTGTAGTACAGAATGTAGTAGATGGGTCTGGCATACAATGCCATGCAGGCGCAGACCGGCAGAGCCACATACAGGACGATGGAGATCACTTCCCGGACATTTTTCCGCACACCCCGCAGATTCTGCTCAGCCAGCATGCTGGTGATGTGGGGAATCAGTGCCGCGGTGAAGCCAGGGCCCAGGATCATGGGAATCGAAATCAGCTTGGACCCGACGTAGTTGACTGCAGAAAGCACCACATTGACCTGATCCGGCGTGTACCCGGAGTGATTCAGGGCATACGGCAGGAGGATCGAATTGATGGGATCGTCGATGTATCCCAGAATGGCCATCACAAAATATGGTACGGCAAGAAGCACAAAATCCCGGACCAGCTTCCGTGCCGGTATGTCAGGAGCATCTGTGTCCGCAGCTGCCTTCTCGAGCCGATGCCTGGACCGTCCGGTATACCTCGCGATCTGGAACAGTCCGGCCAGGGCTGCCACGCTTGTCGCAGCGACAGATGCATACAGAGCCCAGACCCGGTCGGCGTGAAATCCATAGACCAGAAGGCAGGACACACCCAGCAGGAATCCCACCCGGACAAACTGCTCAAAGGTTTGTGAAAAAGCATATTCTTCCATCTCGTCCATGCCCTGGCAGTACCCGCGGTATGCCGAAAGCAGCGGAACCAGGAACACAGCCGCTGACAGGATCAGCAGTACGTTGCGCATGACAGAGCCGTTTTCCTGCCCCGCGACGACAGAACCGAACAGAGGTGACAGCAGCATCATGAGCAGCATGCCTGCAGCACCCATGACTGCCAGGAACCGGATGGCGATCCGTCTGACTTTCAGCACGGTCCGCGGATCTTCCAGCGTGGCATAGGTGGCGATCATTGTGGCGACAGCCATGGGAAAACCGGCTGTGAACACCTGGAGAATGTAGCTGTAGATCCGGTAGGCAGTTCCGTAATAACTCAGGTAGGCATCGCTGGCCAGGATCGATGCCAGCGGAATGGTATAGACAAGCCCCAGGAGCTTCGCAATGAAAAAGCCCCCCGTGCTGATGAGCGAGCTTCGGATCAGTGATTTCTTTTTGGTCTTGGATTCCATGGACACCCCTCATTTCAATCAAAAATTATATCATGCGGCTGTAGGCCGGGGATATGAACTGCGGTATGATTGGGAAAAGGAGCAGGAAAATGACACACATTGTTTTTTTTGAACTCAAAGACCCGACCCCGGAAAACCGGGAAGCACTCGTGAAGATCCTTCAGAAGCTCAACACAGAGGATGTGCCCATGGCACAGTCCTTTGAATGCGGCGCAGATATACTTGGCTCGGACCGCAGTCTGGATGCGGCTCTGGTGGTGAAACTCCCGGCAGACCAGCTCGAGGCCTATGCCAATGATCCGTATCACTGCAGGATCAAGGCAGAAATGGCACCGCTGCTGCAGCGGTCCATGACGGTGGACTTTGACTGAAACCCTGCTGGAAACCGCCGCACAGGCACAGGAACGGGACAGGTATACGATTGAACAGGAAGGCATCCCCTCCCCTGTTCTGATGGAGACCGCAGCCCGCGCCCTTTGTTCCCTGCTGGAATCCCGCCTTGTGGCCGGAAGCCGGATCCTGATTCTGTGCGGCCCCGGAAGCAACGGGCAGGATGGACTTGCCATGCACCGGATCCTTCAGGAACACGGATGGGACACCGCGGCTTACTGTCCCCCCGGCCAGTCACTGCAGCGCAGGATCCTGGAAAACCGCGGGATTCCGGTACTGACCAGTCTGACGCAGATCTGTGCATTGGCCGAATCTCTTGGACCGGATGACTGGATCGTGGATGCCATGTTCGGCAGCGGCCTGTCCCGACCCCTGGAAGGCACCTGGCACACGCTGACAGAAGCCGCAAACGGGTCTGCTGCAAGGATCCTCGCGGTGGATGTCCCCAGCGGCATGGACGGAGAAACCGGACCACTGCCGGGAGCGGTCATCCAGGCAGACCTGACAGCCTGTATCGGCACGCGGAAACTTGGAACGGTTCTTCCCGCCGCCCTGCCTCTGACCGGAGAAGTGACCACACTGGATATCGGTCTGGGAAACCCGAACACACCGAGAACTGTGTTCGAACTCACTGCCTCGAAGGCACGCACGTGTCTTCCGGTGCGACCGCTGCTGTCATGGAAGGGCACATTCGGGAAAGTGCTCATGGCCGGTGGCAGCAGGCGGATGCATGGAGCCGTTGAAATGAGTGCCAGAGCCTGTTTTCATGCAGGACCGGGGCTGCTGACGGTGGCCGTGCCGAAGATACTGCAGCCGGCAATGCGCTGTGTCCTGCCGGAGGCCATGCTTCTGGATCTGCCCGGGGACCCGGACTGCATCAGCGAGGAAGCTGTACCCGCCATCCTGCACGCAGCCAGGGACATGAATGTGGTTTCGGCAGGAAACGGTATGGGACGACAGGAAGGCACCCGCACACTGGTGCAGGATCTTCTCCAGAAAACAGATGTCACCCTGGTGCTGGATGCAGACGCTCTCTCGGTTCTTGACCCGCACTGGCTGCACCGGCCGGGTGGACAGACCATACTGACACCCCATCCCGGAGAATTCAGCCGCATTACGGGCTGGTCCGTGTCTGATATCACAGCCAATCCTGTCAAGGCAGCCCAGGAATTTACACGGGCGTATCCCGATACCGTACTGGTCCTGAAAGGCGCCATCACCTGTGTCAGCGAACATGGACAGGTCTGGGTGCTGGCCCGCCCGGATTCTTCCCTGGCAAAAGGAGGATCCGGCGATATGCTGTGCGGCATCATCACGGGCCTGGCTGCCAGCCAGAACCCGCTGGAAGCGGCGCTGTGCGGTGTCTGGGCCCACAATCAGGCACCTCTTTGCAGCAAAAAAGACCCTGCGGCGTTCGGACCGCAGGATCTGGTGGATGCCCTCTCGGATGTATGGAAGAGTCTGCGCGAAAGCCGGGACCTGTAACGGATCCCGGCTTCTGTTTCAGAACTCCAGGCGGAAGTAATAAATGGCCGGATCTGCCATACGGGTATTGAATCCATACGCCCAATACTCTCCGTCTTCTCCATCCGGATCATTGTTCAGCCAGTGAAGGAATGTTTCAGCCTCCTGGCCGGTACAGTCAGCAGTTCCGTGAAACTCCAGACAGTTCTCCAGAGACTGCTGTTCAGCTGCGGGAGAAAAGGACAGATCCGGCAATGCCTGCCGAAGTCTTGCCTGCACCTGGTGTACTGTCTGTTCCAGCGCAGGGGTCACCACAATATACAGATGAAGTTTCATCCCAGCTGACTCAGGACATAGGTGCCCAGTTTGCGCAGGTTCTCATCATTGGACAGAGTGATGACCTTCCCCAGTCCCAGGTTCATGGCCGCGATCCGGATTTCCCCGTCTTCCACTGCCATATTCAGCGTCCCGGATACATTTTCGTAGAATACATCGAAAATATAAGAGGTTCTGGTTCCCTCCTGTTCTTTGGACCGCAAATCAAAATGAAAGTCCTTTTTGTTTTTCAGGATGATGCGGACAGCGCCGGCTCCCGACGCAGGTATGCTTTTTCCCATATGATTCTTTCCTTCCATGCACTCTCCGGGTATTGATCAGACAGGCTGCACCAGCCTCAAAGAAGCCCGGAGACGGTCTCCCGTTTGAGATTCTTTTGCTTTATTATACTTTGTCAGCCTCAAATGTCGTCTGGATTTTCAGGGAACTCAGGACTGACTGATCGACCTCCGACAATGCGGACGTGATATGGCTTTGTGTGCCCGCCAGCGCGGGAAGCTGCTCCAGTGCCCGCCGTGCCTCCGGATTGCTTCTGGCTGTCATGGACAGCGCGATCAGCATTTCATTGGTATGAAGACGCGGATTCTGGTTTCCGAAATAGTTGACCTTCAGCCTTTGGATCGGTGCGAAATTCTCCGGGTCGATCAGATGCCGGGACGGATCTATACCCGCTTTGTATTTCAGCGCATTCATGATCATGGCGCTCGCCGGACCCATCAGCTCCGAGTTTTTTCCCGTGATGATGGTGCCGTCTTCAAACTCCAGCGCCGCCGCAAAGTCCCCGGTTTCATCCTGCAGGGCACGTGCCCGGCTGAATACAGGCCTGTCGCCGATGGTCACTCCCGCCTGCTTCATCACCATTTCCTGTTTCTGCAGCTCCTGGGGATCGCAAAGCTTGGCAATCACCCGGTTTCGGGTGGAGAAATACCGGCGTATGATTTCCTGTCTTGCAGCTTCGGACACCGTTTCTTCGTCATCGATGCAGAAGCCGGCCATGTTGACCCCCATATCTGTGGGGGAGGCATAGGGACTGCTTCCATAAATCTCACAGAACATCTGCCGCAGCACGGGATAGATCTCCACATCACGGTTGTAATTCACCGTGATTTCCCCGTAGGCCTGCTGGTGCCAGGGATCGATCATGTTTACGTCATTGAGATCCGCTGTGGCTGCCTCATATGCGAGATTCACGGGATGATTCAGAGGCAGGTTCCAGACCGGAAATGTTTCATACTTTGCGTACCCCGCTTTGATCCCTCGCCGGTTTTCATGGTAGAGCTGGGACAGACAGGTTGCCATCTTGCCGGAACCCGGTCCCGGAGCCGTGACCACCACGAGAGGTCTGGTGGTCTCGATATAATCGTTTTTGCCAAATCCATCCTGGGACAGGATATGATCTGTATCCGTGGGATATCCGGCAATCCGGTAATGGTAATACAGCGGAATGCCCTTCTTCTCCAGTTCTGCTTTCAGCCCCGCAGCCGCTTCCTTGTCACTGGTGTGTGTCAGGACGACGCTGCCGACATACAGTCCTGCCTGTCTGAATTCGTCGATCAGACGTAGCACATCCTCCTGATAAGTAATCCCCAGATCCTGCCGTACTTTGTTGGCAGCGATGTGCTCCGCGTTGATGACAGCCACGATTTCGGCCTGGTCCTTGAGCTGGAGCAGCATCTGGAGCTTGGAATCCGGTGCGAAGCCCGGAAGAACCCGGCTTGCGTGATAGTCATCAAACAGTTTGCCACCGAACTCCAGATACAGCTTATCGCCGAATTTATCAATGCGCTCCCGGATATGTTCCGACTGCATCTGCAGATATTTTTCATTATTGAATCCTGTTTTCATTTCGTCCCTCTTCCTGGAAATCCATGCACATTCCGCAACATTCTACCACGAAAGAAACAGGCATTTGAATAAATCAGACAAAATGAGAGGGCTGCAACCCGACCGGCTCCGAGACCCGGAAAGAGGGCTGCAGAATCGAGTAGGTGTCATCTGACCCTCTCACACCACCCAGCATGCCGTTCGGCACT
>OFFB01000408.1_pt1 | contig 41579 bp, 35 predicted proteins | sample 1521281 | NCBI WGS metagenome assembly OFFB01 (sample SAMEA3504109, study PRJEB24116) | mouse gut metagenome | biome: mouse gut; feature: mouse-associated habitat; material: faeces | place: Denmark | collected 2011
CCCGCCGCCGATGAGCAGGAAAAACAGCGGATAGCCGCAAAGCACCTCGGCAGCATTGATTATGAATTGTCCTATTTTATCCAACATAAGTGCAAAGTTAATGATAATTCCCCACACCTTGCACCTCTTTTGCGATTTTTAGGAATTTATCCCCCCGAGGGGGCGTGGTTGGTGGGTTGTGGTTGGTGGTTGGTAGGCTGTGGGCAGCGAATTAGTTTTTATGGATTGCAGTAAGTAACTCGCTGCCCACAACCTACCAACCACCAACATTAAAGCTGTCCACCAACCACAGCCCACCAACTGCCAACTATTCGTAGCGAATGGCTTCGATGGGGTCGAGGCCGGCGGCTTTCTTGGCCGGATACCACCCGAAGAATACTCCCGTGATGGTGCACACGGCAAACGACAGCCCCACCGAATAGAGCTGAATATATACAGGCCAATGGGCTATCACCGTCACCATCCACGAGGCAAGAAGCCCGATGATGATTCCTATCACACCGCCGGTGACGCTGATGATTATCGCCTCGATGAGAAACTGCGACAGGATATCCACTCCGCGCGCACCTATCGACATGCGCAGGCCGATCTCGCGGGTGCGCTCCGTTACGGATACGAACATGATGTTCATGATACCTATGCCGCCTACAAGCAGCGATATGCCGGCGATACATGCCAAAAGCACCGTCATCATGTCGGAGGTCGAGTTCATCATCTCACTCAGTTCCTGCTGCGAGCGTATCTCGAAGTCGTCTTCATCGCCGTCTTTAATCTTATGCTGTGACCTTAGGATTTCAGTTATCTCATCGATAGTCTCGTCGGTCTTGCTCTCATCGGCGGCGCTTGCGAAGAGCCCCTGCAGATAATCGATGGCAAGCATACGCTTCATCACTGTGGTATAGGGAGCCAGCACAACATCATCCTGATCCATACCCATCGAGTTGGTGCCTTTCGATTCGAGCAGGCCTATTACGGTCAGCGGTATTTTTCCGAAACGTATCACCCTCCCCACCGGGTCCTCTCCATTTGGGAAAAGATTGTCGGCCACAGTCTTGCCGAGTACGCACACCTTGGCCGCCGACTTGATGTCGTGCTCGGTAAACATCGCGCCCTCCTTGACCTTGAGCTTGCGTATATCGAGGTAGTCGGGCGTAATGCCGTAGACCGTCGACGGATAGTTGTTGTTGCCGTTTACAAACTGCCCCGACGAGTTTACCGACGGCGAGATGGCCGTAATTCCCGGGAGTGATTGAAGAGCCTCGTAGTCGGCGATTTTCAAGGTCTGCATATCGTCGGCACTCTGTCGCACACCTCCGCGCTGCATATTGCCGGGGTGAATCATGATCATGTTGGAGCCCATCTCGGAAATCTGCTCCTTTATGCTGTTTTTGGAGCCCTGTCCGATGGCAAGCATGGTGATTACTGAAGCCACTCCGATTATTATGCCCAACATTGTCAGAAAGCAGCGCAGCTTGTTGTTGTTGAGCGCTTTCAGTGCTATTTTCAGAAGATTGGCGAAATTCATCAGTCATTGTCGTTAGGAAGTGCCTCGAGAGCTTCTCGGGCCGACTTCACATTATTATTAAGCGTATCGGAAATCACCTTGCCGTCGCGCAGCACGATGTTGCGCGTCGAATAATCGGATAATTCCGGGTTGTGGGTGACGAATATTATCGTGCGCCCGCGGCTGTGGAGTTCTTGAAAGAGCGTGAGTATGCTGAAAGATGTGCGCGTGTCAAGGTTGCCGGTGGCCTCATCGGCGAGGATTATCACCGGGTCGTTGACAAGAGCGCGGGCTATCGCCACACGCTGCTGCTGGCCGCCCGACATCTGATTGCTCTTGTGGTAGAGGCGCTCTTTCAGCCCTACTGCCTCAAGAGCCTTTATAGCTTTCTCGCGCCGTTCTTTAGAGCTTACGGCAGAGTTGTAGAGCAGCGGCAGCTCTACATTCTCTATGGCTGTGGTCTTGGGTAGCAGGTTGTAGTTCTGGAATACAAACCCTATCTTGCGGTTGCGGGTCACGGCTCTTTGATTCTTACTCATCGACTGCACCGACACGCCGTCGAGCTCATATACACCCGATGTAGGCGTGTCAAGGCAGCCGAGTAGGTTGAGCAAAGTCGATTTGCCCGAACCTGATGTGCCCATGATGGTCACAAATTCACCTTCGCGGATTGAAAACGACACGCCCCTGAGAGCTTTCACCTTCTCTCCGCCGACAATAAACTCACGTCTGAGATTGTCTACACGTATTATTTCCTTCATCTCAGTCATGCCCCCTTATTTTTTCTTGTTCTTGCCCGGCGGTTGAGGCGCGAACGGACTTTGCTTGTCGTTAGGCCCGTCGGTCGCACCCATGGCCGACTCATGCTCATAGCCGGTAGCCACGATATCACCCTCGGCTAATCCGCTTGTTATGCTCGTTTTTATACCGTTGGTCATGCCTATCTTCACGGCCTTGTTGATGAGCGTGTTGCCCTCAACAACCCACACACCTCTTTCATCGGGCGTAAGCTCTGACTTGTCGAGCGCGTCGCCGGGCTTGGGCAGATTATCTGCGTCAGGATTATCTTCGGGCTCGAATGTGAAAGCGTTCGCCGGAAGAAGCAATACATCTTTCTCGCTCATTGTATAGATAGTGAGATTCGCCGTAAGCCCCGGAATAAGTTTATGGTCGGGGTTTGCCGTGCCGACAATTACTTCGTAGGTCACCACATTGCTCTCCGTGGTAGGCGAGAGGCGCACCTGCGTCACCGTACCCTCGAACATATCTTCAGGATAAGCGTCAACCGAGAAAGTCACCCTTTGGCCTACCTTCACCTGCCCTATGTCGGCTTCGTCAACGTCGCCTACCACCTGCATGTTGTCGAGGTCGGCGATGGTATAGAGATTGGCCACATTCATGCTCGACACCACGGTCTGACCCACCTCTACTTCCCTCGAAATCACAATACCGTCGATAGGCGAATAGATCTCGGCATAGTTGAGATTCTTTGCCGCTCTCACGCGGTCGGCGACAGCCTTGTCGTAGGTGGCTTTCGATACTTCATAATCCTTTTGCGATGTCTGGAAGTCGTAGTCGCTTATAAGATGTTTGTCGTGCAGTATCTTGTCGCGCTCGTAGTTGGTCTTGTTATATTCGTAGGTATAGCGGGCAGAAGCCACATTGGCCTCTGCACTCTTATAGTCACTTTCGAGCACAGTCTTCTCTATTTCCGCTATCAGCTCGCCCTTTTTGACGATAGAGTTGTAGTCGGCATAGAGCTTGTCGATAATGCCGGTCACCTGCGTGCCGACATCAACTTGGGTCACGGATTCTACCGTACCGGTGGCGGTGACGGTTTCGGTAAGTTCGCCTTTCTCAACCCTCACGGTGTCAAGTGTTACCTTGCTTTCTTTTCCGCAGGCACTTGCCATAAGAAGGAGTGCTGCCAAAAAGCCGGTGTTTATCAATCTATTCATAGAGTTACTTTTGAAGTTCTGTAATATTCAATCATTTTCTGACCGAGCAGAGCCATGTATTTGGCCTGCAGCAGTGCCTGACGGGCTTCTGTGAGGTTGTTGTGCGCCGACATCAGTTCGAGTGGGTCTACAAGTCCGAGCTCGAATTTCTCGTTGGTGAGCTCATTGCTTGTCTCGGCAGACTCAAGTTGCACTACCGCAGCCTCGAAGCGGCTCTGAGCCGACCGGGTGTCGATATACCAGTTCTCCACCAACTGTGCGAGGTCGGTCTGCCGCTGCTCGGCGTCGAGGCGGGCGTTGATTTTCTGGAGTTCCGCACGTGCCACTGCCGTTTTGGTGCGTTTGTTGTCAAAGATAGGTATCGAGAGTGTCAGGCCTATGTTTTCGTTTATCGATTGTTTGAGCTGTTTGCCGAATGACTCACCCGGGGCGAAATAAGATGTGCCGACCCCAGCATTGAGTGATATCTTAGGCCTGCCGGAAGCTTTGGCTATGTCGATGTCGATTTCGGCGCCGTCTTCTTCAAGTTTAAGTCCCCGAATTTTTATATCCGTGGCGACGGCAAGACGGTAGCTCTCATCAATAGGAGGAAGAGCGCGCAGCACTTGCTCGGCACTTATCTCCAAGTCGGCAAGCTTGATGTCATGGTCAATGCCGAGTTCAAGCAGTTTTTTCAACTCCATCCTCCGTGAGTCGTATGTGCCCCGTGCATTAACAAGGTTGTAATAGTCCTGCTCATGCTGGGCCTTGAGCTGGGCATAATCGACTTTAGAGGCTCTGCCGGCTTCCATCAGTTGTTTCATCCGGTCGGCTGTGGCATGGCTCAGGCGTTCGGCCTCCTCATAGATGGTGATGGCCTCACGTGAGTAAAGAATATTCAGATACACCTGCAGCAGGTCGGTGTCTAAAGAGCGCAAGGCGTCTTCGGTGTCGAGCTTGCTGATTTGGGTGTTGAGTTTGTCGCGTTCGATGGTCTTCTCGCGCTCTCCGCCGTTCCACACCGTCCAAGCGGCATTGAAACCTACCTGACCGTTGTAGGTGTTTTTATTTTCCTTGCCAAAGGGCAGGTTGGCGTAGTTGTGGCTTGTGTTGAAATCAAGTGTCGGCTGCCATTGAGCCCGGGCTTCCTCAAGATTGTATTCCGATGTCTGCTCGGCAAGCTTCAGCTTCTGAAGCGAGATATTATGGCTTCTGGCATATTCGACACATTCCGCATAGCTCCACACTCCATCGCCCGCTGCAGCGCTCAGGAGGGTGAATAGAAATAGTGTTGTGGTGATTCTGGTTTTCATACGGATGTCTTTTAATACATCCGCAAAGTAATGGATTATATGTATGACATACAAAAAAGTTCAACAAACAGCCTCTTGCGGCCTACGAACTGCACTATCTCTTTTGTCCTGCCCCGATACTGCGCGACAGAAGATAATTCTGGAAATCATCCTTGTAGCGGTCGCCAACCGGTATGTAGGTGTCTGAGTCCATTATTATACGGCCTTTGTTGACACTCTGAACGCAATTCATATTGACGATAAACGAGCGGTGGACCTGAAGGAAATTCGACGGCAACTTTTCCATAATGGCGTTGAACGAGCTCAATGTCAGTGTAGGGCTGTCGCCGGCTATGGTATATATCTGGAGGTATTCGCCGAAGCCCTTGATATACCTGATATCAGACAGCTCAATCCTTATGAACCGATAGTCGACTTTCACAAATATAGAGCTCTCGGCCGTCGGCGCCGTTGAAGCCGGCGTCTGTCGCTCTGCTGCGCGCAGAGTGTATTGGTCGAGCACTTTGTTTGCCGCCCTTTGGAAATCGGCGAATCCGTAAGGCTTAAGCAGATAATCCACAGCCGAGAGCCGGTAGCTCTCGACGGCATAGTCGGCGTAGGCGGTGATAAATACCACCAAGGGGGTGTCGGTGAGCGATTCTATCAGCTCCATGCCGCTCATATCGGGCATGTTGATGTCAGTGAAAACCACATCGATTTTTTGCCGGCTCAGAAGCTCGATTGCCTCAAGACCGCTGTGGCAGGCGCCGGCAAGCTCGAGAAAGGGCACTTTGTCGACATACTTACATAGTTTGTCGAGAGCTATAGGCTCATCATCAATTACAAGCGTTTTCAGTTTCATAGGGCAGAGTTAGGTTTACGGAGTAAATGTTTTCACTGTCGTTGATATCAAGCCTGTACCCGTTGCCATAGATTATATCCATGCGCTGTCTTACATTTTCAAGGCCTATGCCCTCATGCTTGCCGGATGTGCCGGATGTATGCTTGCTGTTTAGGCAACTGAAGCAGAGGTGCTTGCCGTCGAGGGTGATATTTATGCTTATAAACGAGGCGGCATTGTAGCTTACGCCATGCTTGAAGGCATTTTCAATGAATACAATAAAGAGCAAAGGCGCGATATAAATGCCTGCGCTGTCTTTCGCCGTGGGCAACTGTGTAGAAATGCTCACGGCGTTTTCAGGGTAGCGCAGTCTCATCAGGTCGATATAGGTGCGGACAAACTTTACCTCCGCCGATAGCTCGATTTTCTTGCGCGAACTTTCATAGAGCGTATATCTCATCAGCCCCGACATATCTATGAGCATATCCTGAGCCTTCGAAGTGTCGATTTCTATCATGCCGTGGATATTGTTGAGCATGTTCATGTAGAAATGCGGGTTGATTTGGGCTTTAAGGTAGGTGAGTTGATTCTCTGCGTTTTCTTTTTTCAATCGTTCCTGCTCCAATCTGTCGTCGAAATGCTGGAACATTAAAGATACCGCCAGATTGATTCCGACAATAAGAATGTCGTATATCACATCGAGAAACAAAGGCAACGGCATAAGCGGCTGCGGCACGCCCTGCGGCGGCTCCGGATGTTCGGGGTTGCCTGTAAAGAGCTGTATTCCGTAGAATTGCAGTGCCTGCCAAACCCATACGGCCAATACCGTCAGGGCGGCCTTTATGAAATAAGTGTCGTAGCGCCCCTGCTTGAGAAGCCGCGGGATTAGCAGACAGTTGTTGACGGCAAACAAAGCCGCAAACGGAATCACGGCCAACAGCAGCCTCACCCCGGTCTCGACGTCGAATACGGGGAGGTCGGTGTAGCTGCGCGCCCGCACGATGTCAAGCACAACGAGTATGACGCCCGTCAGCCAAAGGCCGGCGTAGATCTGTGATTCTAATTTTCTGTCGGTGGCGATAGCCATAGCTGATGTTATTTATTAAATGGTTGGTCGTGGGTGGGCTGTGGTTGGTGGTGGGTGGGCAGCGGATTAGTTTTTATGGATTGCAGTAAGTAACTCGCTGCCCACAGCCCAGCAACCACCACCCATCACCCACCAACTAATGCAAAGTTACGCAAAAAGCTTAAAATGCGACAATCACATCTGCGAATGAGCTGAAATTTCCGACAAACTGGCTCTGAGGGGCTATGAATGTTCGCCGGCCGGCTACATATAACGAGAAAAAGAGGTGCTCTCACGAGTACCTCCCTTTCCATTCATCACATTATGCTTATTCTTAAAGTGCTATTAGTTATGTGCCATGTCAGTTATGTCCTGAAGTTTCGCAAGCTACACTTCAGTCAGGCAAAAAAGAGAATAAAGGTAAAAAGGCAAGATAATAGTCTTTAATTGAGTAATATTTGAAAGGTATTCTCTTGCCTGCCATCGGCAATTGCCTTTTTAGCCTTATTTGCCTATTCAAGCTTGCCAAACTTGAATCATTTAATATCTGCTTTCGACTACGTCCCAGTCGACGATGTCCCACAGTTTAGTGAGAGCGTCGGCACGGCGGTTCTGATAGTCGAGATAGTATGCATGCTCCCATACATCGAAGGTAAGAAGCGGAGTCAGCCCCGTGGTGATGGGGTTGCCGGCGTTGGGGCCCTGTGTGATGAAGAGTTTGCCGTCTTCATCGCGCGAAAGCCATACCCAACCGGAGCCGAAGAGGCCTACGCCTGCGTCGACAAACGCTTTCTTGAAATCTTCGAACGACCCGAAGTCGCGGTCGATGGCCTTGCGGAGCTCTCCGTGAGGTTCGCGGCTGCCGTCGGGGGCGAAGGTGAAGAAATAGAAGATATGGTTCCAAGCCTGCGAGGCATTGTTGAAGAGGGCACCCTCAGAGTGAGCGATGATCTCTTCAAGGCTCATATCCTCATACTCGGTGTCTTTGATAAGACGGTTGAGGTTGTCGATATATGCTTTCTCGTGCTTACCGTAGTGGTAGTCGATCGTAGTGGCGCTGATGGCCGGTTCGAGGGCTTCGCGACTATAGGGAAGCTGGGGTTGTTCGTATTTCATTGTTGCTATGTTTTGTTTTGTATTAGTGTAACGATTGAAATCGTATTTTGTTCGTCAGTTTTGGGCTACACGGCGAAAAGTTACATCCCGGTGAGCCACTTCGGCGCTCATGATGTCGCCATTGTGTACTTTCACATCGTCAAGACGGGTATATTTATAGAACTGTTCTCTCACAGCGGCTGTGATAAGCACGCGCCACTGGTCGGCGGTGGCAGCCGTGAGCGAGTCGAGCACCGGGCGCTCCATATTAGTGAGCAGATTGTCGGTGAAGACTACCCCGTCGGGGTCTACGTTCACTTTCAATGTAGAGGCGTCGAGCGAGAGTATATAGTCATCATCGTCGCCGTCTTCGGGAGCGTATGTACCGGAAATCGAGGCTGTCGCCGTCACATTGGCTTGGTATGGCACACCGGCGTTGTCGGTCATGCCCGTCACTGCCTGCTGCACCTCAACTACAGTATTGAGCAGCACTTCTCCGCTGCCGTTTTTGCCGCTGCGGGGAGCGAAGTCGATACTCATTGTCGATGAGGCGTCGGAGGCGTCGCGGATGTCGATGATTCGTTCAGGATTGCCCTGCCACAGACCGGCCACGTAGTCGGTCTTGGAGCATGATGAAACAATGGTGATTGCTCCAAGCACGGCGAGGAGTGAAAAGAAACTGGCGGTCTGAATTTTCATAATGTGTTGCGTGTTTTTAGATTCTGAATTTACAACAATTTCAAGCCGCCGAAAGTTCACAAAAAAAAGATGACACCGGCGTTTTTTGCCGGTGCCATCGGTTGGTGGTTTGTGGTTGGTGGGCAGCTGATTAGTTTTTGTTTGTGGTTGGTAGGCGGTGGTTTGTGGTTGTGGGCGGCGATTTAGTTTTTATAGATTGCAGAAAGTAACTTGCTGCCCACAACCCACCAACCACAAACCTTTATTTCTTAAGCGTTATGTCTATGCGTCCGTTGGGCTGATAGGGAGCGTCTTTGCGCACCGTGATACTCTCGATAGTGTTAGGGTCTATTTTATCCAAGCCCTCGGTAAAGAGCTTGCCGTCGACATATACCGTTGGTTTGCCGGTCACTTCATATTTCTTTGTGGGTTTGTCCTTGCCATAACCTATTACAATGACATCATCCACTACTTTCTTACCGTTGACAACCATTGCGCTGCCATCCTCGTTCTCTTTGAGAATTACGATTTTGGTACTTCCTTCAGTCTTCGGGGCAAGCTTGAATTGCACCGGTATTGTCATTTGGCATGCTACAGGCTCGCCGGCCACGGTTGCCGGAGTCCAAGCCGGCATGGTGTTGACAACCCGGATGGCCTCGGCGTCGAGCTCAGGGCTTACAGATTTCACTACAATAGGCTCTGTCACCTTGCCGTCCTTGGCCACGGTGAACGACACTACCACACGCCCCTCTGTGCCCGATTCCATGGCCTCGGCAGGGTAGCGTACGTTGGTGGCCATGTACTTGTAGAGCTCGGCGTCGCCACCGGGATATTGAGGCATAACCTCGGGCTCTTGCGCGGTTTGGGATTTTTCGCTAACTTTGTCAGCGCTAAGTGAAGCAGTCGACGCCGTGCCTAATGCAGAGGCGACTACCGGAATGTTGACAGCGGCGGCGGCAATGAGCAATGCCGGCGCGATGGCCAGTGCGCGCAGACGGCGCGACGGGCTACTTGTTTGATTACACATCATAGTAATACGGTTTTTAAGTTTACTGTGGTTGAGGCTGTTGGCGAGCGACGGGAATCTCTGGCCTACAGCCTTTTTTATTAGCAGAAGTTGATATTGGCGGGCGTCGGCGCCGCTGCTGAGCACGGAGCTGTCGGCCTGATATTCATGGACATTGCGAAGCTCGGTGCGCATGAGCCACGACGCCGGATTATACCATAGTATTATCGCGACAAGCTGCGCTACAAACAAGTCGGCCCAATGCTGAAGGCGCAGGTGCGACATTTCATGACATATAATCATCTCGCCGGCCGCCTCATAGTCGGCCTCGCTCATCACGATATGCCTCATCCAGCTGAAAGGAGCAAGTTTGGTCTGAGGTAAGAGTATCAATGTGTAGCCGTTTACATTCGTGCGTCTTCCCCGGCGTATAATGCTCAGCAGGCGCACAAGAGAAATCAATGTCGCCGCCGCGCATACCGCCATGCCGGCGATATATATCCAAAGCACGGCCACGAGCCACAGAGGCGTCGACGACTCGGCAACCTCTACCTCAAATGCCCCGAGGTCGATGACCCCGACAGCTTCAGCCGACGGCTGTGCCGGCGCAAGTGAAAACTCCGGCGCCGCAGGGAGTAGGAAAGCGAGGGCATAGAGGCTCATCAGCACCAAGCGGTTGAACCCCGGCATATTCTCGCTCGAGAGCAACCATTTATATATAAGATACGCTGCCAGCAGATATATACCGGCGCTGAATACGTATGCGCTGAATGCTCCCATGACTACGGATTTTTACGTTCGACCATCTCTATTATCTGCCTGAGCTCTTCTACCGAGATTTTCTCTTCCTCAACCAAGGCTGAAACGGCCGAGGTATACGAGTTGTTGAAATAGCTCTTTATCACCTGCGCGAGGCTGCGGCCGGCGAAGTCGCTCGCCTCGGCCACGGCATAGTATTTGAATGGCTTGGCAGAGCCGGCGTCGTGGCTCACATAGCCTTTGTCTTCAAGTATGCGCACAGTTGTCGACACTGTGTTGACGTGAGGTTTGGGGTCGGGATAGGCTTCGAGAAGCTGGCGCACTGTGAGCTCGCCGCGCTCCCACAGCTGCTCCATCACTTCGGCCTCGCGCTCGGTGAGCTTGGGATATTTCGATTTTGTTCTTGTCATAACTAAAGTTTTAGTTGATGTCGCAAAAGTATAACTAATTTTTTAGTTGTGCAATCGCTTTTGCAATTATTAACATTTTGGTGTCATAATCATTTTTATTTGCCGTAATTGCGAAAAAATTCGTAATTTTGCACAGCGGTTCACAAAGAGTCGCCCTCAATGATACAAGAAAACATCTCGGGTTATCCCACACCGATCATTTACCTATATACCTTCAAGGAGAGCTGGAAGAGCACACAATAAGCTGATATCCGGTAACTGTCGGCCGCATTGCATGCGCCCCGGCATTTGTTAGATTATTCTTTTACCTTTACTTTTTAATTCCTGATATGAACAATCACAGATTGCTCGCGGGAGGATTGTTGACTGCAGTCTTCACGCTGGGCGGTGCGTTGTGCGGCTACGCTCAGACATCCAAGGTCATGAGTCTTGAAGAAATCTTCACCACAGCCGAGACAAACAGCACACGGATCCGCAAGGCATTGAGCGCCGAAAACGTTGCCGCTAAAGACATCAATGTCGCCCGTAGCCAACGTCTGCCTGAAATCGACGTTAACCTGAGCGTCAGCTATATCGGCGACGGATTTATCACCGACCGAAATTACTCCAACTATCAGAAAGCCCCCATACCGCACTTGGGCACAGGCCTTGGCATAAATATCTCGCAGCCGGTATATGCCGGCGGAGCCATCACGACGGGTATAGAACTTGCCGAGCTCAAGTCTACAGCCTCGCGCCTGACTACGGAGCTCAACCGCGACGGTATACGACTGCAGCTTACCGGCTATTATCTCGACCTCTACAAGTATTCTAACCTCCGCTCAGTGGTTGAGAGCAACATTGCGCAGGCTGAAAAGGTTCTCGCCGACATGCAGGTGCGCTTCAAGCAGGGCACTGCTTTGCAGAACGACATCACTCGATATGAGCTTTTGGTCAGCAACCTCAAGCTCGAACTTATCAAAATCAACAACGTACTCGATATCCTCAACCGCAACCTTGTGGTCACAGCCGGCCTTCCTGCCGACATTCGTGTTGAGCCCGACAGCTCCATCCTCGACCGCTCGCTCGCGCGTCACGACAAGGCGTGGTGGCAGGCCGAGGCCGCTGACAACTCTGCCTCGCTCGCCCTTGCCCGCAATGGCCTTGAGATGAGCCGCAAGAGCGAGAACCTCGCTAAAGCTGACCGTCGCCCCAAGATCGGCCTGCAAGCCGGTTGGACTATGGACGGCCCCATACTCGTGGAAGTGCCGCCGCTGAATTACAATCTCAGCTATTGGTGGGTTGGGGTAGGAGTGAGCTTCAATCTTTCGTCGCTCTACAAGAGCAACAAGAAGCTCGCCCGCAGCCGCGCCGCTACCGTAGAGGCAGAAGACAATCTTGCCCTTGCCCGCGAGACTCTCGATTTGGATGTCAACACCGACTATATCCACTATCTTGAGTCATACGAAGAGCTGCGCACGCGCGAGAAGAGTCTCGAACTCGCCGAGCGCAACTACAATATTGTCTTCACACGCTACAGCGCCGACATGGCTCTGATCACAGATATGCTCGACGCCGCCAATTCAAAACTCGACGCCGAGCAGCAGCTCGTAAACGCACGTATAAACATTATTTATTATTACTATAAACTCCTTTTCACCTCCGGAACAATATGAAACACAGTACTAAAAAGATAATATCCTATATTATTTCCATTGCCGTTATCGCGGTTGCGGCTGTATGGATATGCGTGAAGTTCATCCACTTCGGCAATGTTGAGTTCACCGACAATGCCCGCGTGGAGCGTCAGGTAGTGCCTGTCAACAGCCGTGTGCAGGGCTACATAAAAGAAATCCGCTTCAATGAATTCCAGCCGGTCAAGAAAGGAGATACATTGGTCATAATCGACGACAGCGACCTGCGTCTCGACCTTGCCCGCGCCCGCGCCGATTATGAAAATGCGATGGCAGGCAGAGGTGTCACTGACCGTAGCGTGAGCGTGGCTTCGGCTAATGTCGCTGTCACCGAAGCTTCGATAACAGAAGCGAAAGTGCTGATGGAGCATGCCCTCTCAGAGCTCGGACGATATGAGAAACTGCTTGCCAAAGACGCCGTGACACGCCAACAATACGACGCCGTAAAGACAAACTATGATGCCGCAAAAGCTCGCTACGACATGCTCTCACGTCAGCGTCATGCCACAAGCTCGGTTGAGAGCGAGACTAGAGGCCGAATTGCGCAGAACGAGGCCGGTATCGAGCTCACTAAGGCTATCATGGATAAGGCCGCTCTCAATCTCTCGTATAGTGTTATCGTTGCCCCTTGCGACGGTTGGACTTCACGCAAGGAGATTCAGGTGGGACAGCTTGTGCAGCCCGGGCAGACTTTGCTCGATGTAGTCGATTCGGGCGAAGTCTGGGTAGTGGCAAATTACAAAGAAACCCAGCTGCCTGATATTGCTGTTGGTGCGGAGGTCGATATCGAGGTCGACGCCATTCCCGGTGTTGTGTTCAAAGGTACTGTAGAATCTCTCTCGCAGGCTACGGGTGCGCGTCTGTCGCTCATACCGCAAGATAACTCGGCGGGCAATTTCGTGAAAGTGCGTCAGCGCGTTCCGGTGAGGATTGCATTCTCGCCCGACAACAATGCTGCCGACATGGAGCGTCTACGCGCCGGTATGAATGTGGAATGTGAGGTGAAATACTGACATGGGAGACTGGCACGCCCCTCAAGGGCCTTTCGATATTCCTGATGTCAGGAATTTCATTCCACGCCGCCTCAAGCCTTGGATATTCATCTTCTTTGTGCTGATAGTGCAGTTTTCGGGCGGCGTCTACCTTGCCGCTGCTTCTGACATGGTAGGCACTACGGCTCTCATGCAGCAGGATATTCTCATGGCCGGATACTCCATGCTCGTTGGTATGGCGATAAACTTTGCCGTGATGTTCCGCCTCAAATTCAGGTTCTCAAACCGTGTGGCTATGCTCATCTGCGGCATTGTGCTTATCGCGGCAAATGTCATCTGCGCACACACCGACTCTGTGTGGGTATTGGCGGCAACCTGCTTCGTGGCCGGTTGGTTCAGGATGTGGGCAACATTCGTTTGCAACTCTACAATTCAGCTTTGGCTCACTCCCGTGCGCGACATGTCGATATTCTTCTGCTACGTCTATATCGTCGTCGACGGTGTGATACAGCTCAGTGGCCTCGCTACAGTTTATACGGCCTTCCTTGCGCAGTGGGAGTATATGCACTTCATAATGATAGGCCTGCTTGCCCTGATGATGCTCTTGGTGCTGATATTGCTCAAACCGGTCAGAAATCCGATGTATATACCTCTTCTCGGCATTGACTGGATAGGCGCAGGGCTGTGGAGTGTGTTTATGCTGTGCTTCACATTCGTGTGTGTCTATGGCAATTTCTATGATTGGTGGGAATCTACCGAGATTTGCGCCGCGACATGGCTGGGCATTGCCGCCCTCGCGATAAATCTGTGGAGAGCGAGCTTCCTTCATCATCCATACATTTCCTTTGCCGCGTTGGGAAATTACAATGTGCGCCGCGCCACATTGATATATCTTGTGTTCTTCACCCTGTTGGGTACTGAGCATGTGTTCGAGCACTCGTATGCCGCCGCAGTTCTCGGATTTGACGAGACAAACCTCGCCGACCTCAACTGGTATGTGTTCGCCGGTATCATTGCCGGATGCGCATTTACATATTTCACCTTTGCACTGCGCAAATGGCGCTACCGCACCATGACTGTGACAGGCTTCGCCCTAGCGGCAGTATATCTGGCTTATTTCTATTTCTTTTTGGATTATGGAGTGGAGAAAGAAATGCTCTTTATACCTCTCTTCTTCCGCGGAGCTGCCTCGGTGATAATTTCGATAGTATATCTTACCTCGATTGTGGAGGGCGGTCTGCATTTCTTCGTCTTTCCGCAGGCCTTGACAATCAATGGCTTCACGGGGGCTGTGATGGGTGCTACCCTCGGCCCGGCTCTTATCGGAGAATGGCTCAGCCATGCCGTCGCCCGCAACGCCTCGCAGATAGCCGCAAGCTTCACGGCCTCCAACCCTGCAAGTGCTTCAATTCCTTTCGGTAATCTTTACGGCACTGTTCAGGTGCAGGCGCTCGTGGTGAGTATGAAAGAAATCTATGGCTGGCTGCTTATCATAGCTCTCCTCTCGGTGCTTGTGATAGCGGTGGGCTATGGGCCTCTGCGTCCAAGCGCAATATTCCCGAAGTGGCGAACAATCCGACGCCTTTTGAAACATCAGGTGCGGGAGTCGCAGACCTGTTAATATAAAAATCCGTGGAGCCAAACTCCACGGATTTTTAAGTTTATCTTGAGTTTATTGGGTTTAAGTAGTTTAGATAAAACTAAACTTTATAAACTACATAAACTGCGCTGAAAGCGCTTTAAACCTCAAGTTTTCAAGGTGCAAAGCACCTTGAAAACTTGAATTAATAATATATTTCGCTTATGGCGGCAAGAGAAGTCTTGCTGCCTGATGATTCATTGTCGATTATCTGCCAGTCGCCGGTGAAAAGATGATTGTTTGTTGACATGGCATGGTCAGAAGAAGAGGAGATGATGTGCGAGTAAGGGAAATATGTTTGCATAATGTATCGGTATAAGGTTTATGCAATCATAACAATCCAAGTTCACGAATTGTTCGCACATTATCAAAAAAATTTAAATCATACTTCACCGGTGTTTCTGAGATACTCTATATGCTCCTTGGCAACCTCGCAGCCCATTGAGGCGGCGCGTTTGAAATAGCGCAGGCCTTCGTCGATGTCGCGCTCTGTTCCGCGGCCGTAGGCGTATGCCACACCTAAGGCATTTACCACCATTCCGGCGATGGGATCCCACAGCTCGTCCATTTCTTCTTCGGCTTCTGCAAGATATTGGAATGCGACGTCATCGTCCTGCACCACACCGAGGCCGTCTTGGTAGCATATACCAAGATAGGCAGCCGACCGGATTTCGCGTCCACCCTTGGGATTGTTGTAGGCTTTCTCAAACCATTCAGCCGCCTTGGCATAATCTTGCTCCACATCGCCCCAGCCGTCGAAATAGTAATAGCCGGTCTGCCACTGAGCCCCGGTATGTCCGCCTATCGCGGCGATTTCGTAGAAGTTGAAGGCGATATTGAGGTCTTTCTCCACGCCTGTACCGGCTTCATAGCTGCAGGCGGCATTGTAGGCGCCCGTGATATCTCCCCTCTGCGCGGCCTTGATGTAGTAGGCGAGGGCGGTAGCCTCATCGTGCTTTTCAGACTCGATGAAGAAGCCGTAGTTGTTGCATATCACAGGTGAAATCTCGGCAAGGGCACGGAAATATGCCTCATAGAGCTCATTGGGGATATCTGCCAAGCCGGATTTGTAGATATCGCAGTAGTTGCCCCAGCCGGCGCATACCCGGCCATTGAAGCTGCGCTCGAAGTATTTGCGGGCGATGGGATAGGCAAAGGCATTATATTCTTCCTCGCTCTTGAATTGCTTTGCGAGCTCGGGGTCTACCATCAGATAATCGCCCCAGAAATATACATTGCCAATAAGGTAGCAGCAGAAAGCGTTGCCGCGGTCGGCCTGCTGGAGAACTTCCTCGTATGCTTCCTTGAACGACGCGAAAGGCATATTGCGCTCCACTGCCGGAGTGAAGTTGCCGCTGCGCACCGCGCAAAGAACTCCTGTGGCACTGCCCATCAAGGCGCTCTTCTGCATGAGCATTGAGGAATTTTCATCGTCGGTCTCGAAGCCGGCTCCGCTCCACACATACTGAGGCCCCATGAAGCAACGTGCTATGAAGCAAAGAGCGTCGGCGTCGCCTCCTTGTGCAGCGCCGAGAAGCATATCAAATCCACGGCGTATCTCTTCTTTATCGAAACTTGTCCATATAAGGTCTACTGCCTTTACTACCGGCAGACTGTATTTACCGTTCATCCTTGTTGTCTGAATATTTCAAAATCAATTGTTCAAAATATGCTGTCACGTCAAATTCTTGCCATTCCGGAGCGGGTGCGGGATACTTGTGGCTCATGGTAAAATCCCACAGCCACGTGCGCAGACTCTCGAAATCATTTGTCACTGTGCGATAGCCGGTAGGGTCGGGTTTGGTCCATTTCACCCATTCCACATCCAGTGCGTCGGGCCGGCTGTCGTCCTTGCTGCGGCAGATGTCGATATAGCCTCCGTCCTCACCCGAAAAGCTATGATGGAGACTGTTTGATTTGCCATCGCGTATATTGTCGAGAGCCGCCATTACATCGGTATAGTCGAAATGTCGGTAGTCAAAGCCGTCTACCGATAGGGAGCTTTCGTCTTTGCGGGGGCGTTCGTACTTCAGTTCCTCGCACTGCCAGCCATCCATATCCGGCAGCTTCGATGATTCGAAGAAGTCGCACATCATGTCGGCCACGGTCTGGCATGAAAAACCGGTGTGGATCATTCTCAATATGCTCCTGTCCACTCTGAAGAACACAGCCAATCGCTCGCCTTTATAGTACGTGAAGGCAAAAGCCTCAGCCCGTTCGCCGATAGCTACAGGCACGCACTTCTCGAGAGTTACATATTCGTTGGCTTCGATTTCGAATACGGCCTTATATATCCGCTCGGTAGTTACATTGGATGTCCGCTCCTCTCCCTTTTCGGTGATAAGGACAAATTGCTTGGCGAGAGAGCGTGCTCCCGGATAGACGCCGCGCGGGTGTTTAGGGTCAAATCCGGCCATGCTTTAGTCTGCTTGTTTGATTTTATCAAGGTAAATATCAGGGATATAGCCTTTTAGGATGTCTGACGTGAGCGAAACCGCACATGCACCCTCTTCAATCTGCATGTTTACCTGAGGATCGCAGACAAGTTTTCCATCAACAGCCATGGCTAATCTCCGGCCTATATTGTCGCGGGTTATTGCAGCCCATTTCTCTTTGTCATAAAAGTTGAAAGAGACTTGTATATGGGCGGAGTCGTCAGGCCATGTATATAACTCCTTGATTTGCACGCGTTCGGAAATCAGCGGCTCGGATTCATAGACAACAAGGCGCAACATCCCTTCTTGTTTTGAAGGTAGCCATCCTGATTTTACATTTCCGCAGTTCTTCAATTCCCGCACAGCCTCGTTCACTTCGGCTGTGTCGGCGACGCTGCATTCTGTCTTGCCCGAAAAACCGTACATGGGCTCGCTGAGATCCACGGGCTTATAGACATCCAATCTCCATTCGACGCCCTCTGTCTTTACTCTACTCGAAGAGCCCGAATTTCCGCACCCGGCGCCCAGCAAGGCCAAGCCTATTGCTGCAATGATGATACTTTTCATGATAGCATATTATTTGTTTTATCTGCAAAGATATCATAATAATCTGATAAAATCACAATAGAGATGGCGTGCGCCTAAACTTTTTATTAACTTTGCAGTCAAAGATAATAAAAGTGCTGTATGAAACGTCTGATTTTCCTGATTATCTGTATTTGTGCGGTAGCTTCTGCCGGCGCACAGTATTACTATTCTTACGACGATAGCAATTACTATTATGACGACGCCCCGAGCCTTATCATTCAGAAAGACAATATCATGGGATGGTTTGTCTCTGATATCGACGGTAAGCGCCTGAGCGATTACTATAAAGAAATCCGTCCTTACAGTCAGGGTAGGGCAGCGGCGAAAGACAAAATAATGGGCTGGTGCTTCATTGACCTTGCAGGTCAAAAAGTTTCAGACTATTATGAGGAAGTGGATGATTACCATGAAGGTTATGCTCTTGTCAAGGATAAAGTGATGGGCTGGACCTTTATCAACGAGGATGGAGACAGATTGGTAGCGGAGTATTTCGACGAAGCATATCCGTTCCACAGAGGGGTCGCGCTTGTCAAAGACAAGGTGATGGGCTGGTACTTGCTCAATACCAAAGGAAAGCGGATAACCGATTACCACAAAACCCCGTGGGATTTCCGTCCGCCGAGACCTCAGCGTCGCCCATGGTGATGAGTTAGTATACTATCAGTAGAATTCCAACGACGTTGAACACCAACCATATCCCCAAGCCCCAATATCTGTAAGGCTTGTAAATGGCGAGAAACTTTTGTTTGTCGGTCTTTCTGTACGGCCATGCTTTTACAGCCCCGATAATCTGGAGTATCAACAAAATCGCCGCCCCGGCTATATCAATCGCCAATCCGATATCTACAACATCCATATAAATCCGTTTTACATTAAAAACGCCCGACCGTCAAATAAGTTTCATTCCCCACCCTTTTCGTCCCCGGCGCGAGCGCAGCTCCCGCAAAAAAAATTTAGGCGTTAAGCTTCTTTACACCGGCATACTATTATTTTCGAGATATTTCCGGAAGAGAATAGTTCTTTAGCTTTCCCGATACTAAGGCGATCTATCTCGTTCTGTGTCATTAAACGGATAAATTAAAATAATCAAGTCGTAGCGTCGCAATGCTGCGAAGCTACGACTTGATATGTTAGTAGCTAAAATATTATTTAGTCTTCGATAGCTGCCTGCGCCGCTGCTACGCGGGCGATGGGCACGCGGAAGGGTGAGCAGCTCACGTAGTTCATACCGAGCTTAGCGCAGAAGATAACCGATGAGGGTTCGCCGCCGTGCTCGCCGCAGATACCTACTTTGAGTTCGGGTTTAACGCTGCGGCCTTTCTTCACGCCCATCTCTACGAGCTGGCCTACGCCTTCTTGGTCGAGGACTTCGAAGGGATCGGTCTTGATCACGCCGTGTTCCTTGTAGAATTTGAGGAACTTGGGAGCGTCGTCACGCGAGAAGCCGAAGGTCATCTGGGTAAGGTCGTTTGTACCGAACGAGAAGAAGTCGGCAACCTCGGCGATCTGGTTGGCGGTGAGGGCTGCGCGGGGTACTTCGATCATAGTACCTACGAGGTAGGGGATCGAGTCGCCTTTTTCTTCGAATACCTTCACTGCAGTAGCGTTGATCACGTTGGCTTGGTGCTGGAGCTCTTTGAGCGAGCCTACGAGGGGCACCATGATTTCGGGATGTACGTCGATACCACGGGCTTTGCAAGCGAGGGCTGCCTCGATGATGGCGCGGGTCTGCATTTCGGTGATTTCCGGATAGGTGATACCGAGACGGCAGCCACGGTGACCGAGCATGGGGTTGAACTCTTCGAGTGAGTCTACCTTGGCCTTAACCTCAGCGAGAGAGATACCGAGTTTGTCGGCGAGCTCTTTCTGGGTTGCGGTCTGATGAGGTACGAACTCGTGCAGAGGGGGATCGAGAAGGCGGATCGTAACGCCGAATCCATCCATAGCTTCGAAGATTCCTTCGAAGTCACCGCGCTGCATGGGGAGCAGTTTTGCAAGAGCTGCGCGACGGCCTTCGAGGTCGGAAGCGAGGATCATTTCGCGAACTGCGTCGATACGGTTGCCTTCGAAGAACATGTGCTCTGTACGGCAAAGGCCGATACCCTGAGCGCCGAATTTGCGTGCCTGACGGGCGTCGCGGGGGGTGTCGGCGTTGGTGCGTACGTATGTTTTTGTGAACTTGTCGGCAAGGTTCATGATAGCGAGGAAGTCGCCGTCGAGTGCGGGCTCGGTGGTGGGCACCTGACCGTCGTAAACTTCGCCGGTTGAGCCGTTGAGAGAAATCCAGTCGCCTTCGTTGTATGTCTTGCCGCCCATTTCTACGGTTTTGGCTACATAGTCAACTTTGATTTCGCCTGCACCTGACACACAGCATTTACCCATACCGCGGGCAACAACGGCTGCGTGAGATGTCATACCGCCGCGCATGGTGAGGATACCCTGAGCAACGGCCATACCGCGGAGGTCTTCGGGAGAAGTCTCGATACGGACGAGGATGACTTTGCGTTTCTTTTCTGCCCAAGCCTCTGCTTCTTCAGCTGAGAATACGATCTGGCCTGAAGCTGCACCGGGAGAAGCGGGAAGACCCTTGGCTACTACTGCTGCACGTTTGAGCGAAGCCTTGTCGAAGACGGGGTGGAGAAGTTCGTCGAGTTTCTGGGGCTCCATGCGCTGGAGGGCAGTCTTCTCGTCGATTTTGCCTTCGCGGAGGAGGTCCATGGCGATTTTCACCATAGCAGCGCCGGTGCGCTTGCCGTTACGGGTCTGGAGCATCCAGAGTTTGCCGTCTTGGATGGTGAATTCCATATCCTGCATGTCGCGGTAGTAGTCTTCGAGCTTGGCTGCGATGGCGAAGAGTTCCTGTGCGCATACGGGCATTGATTCTTCAAGTGAAGGATATTTTGAAGCACGTTCTTCTTCTGAGATACCTTGGAGGGCAGCCCAGCGTTTCGAACCTTCGATAGTGATCTGCTGAGGTGTGCGGATACCGGCAACCACGTCTTCGCCCTGAGCGTTGATGAGGTATTCACCGTTGAAGATGTCTTCGCCTGTGGCGGCGTCGCGGCTGAATGCAACACCGGTGGCTGAGTTGTTGCCCATGTTGCCGTAAACCATTGCCTGTACGTTGACGGCAGTACCCCATTCTTCGGGGATCTGGTTCATGCGGCGGTAGAGGATTGCGCGCTCGTTCATCCAGCTGTCGAATACGGCGCAGATACCACCCCAAAGCTGTTCCCAAGCATTGTCGGGGAAGTCTTTGCCGGTGTATTCCTTAACGGCGGCCTTGAAGAGTTTCACAAGGTTCTGGAGGTCTTCAACATTGAGCTCAGTGTCAAGTTTAACACCTTTTTCTTCCTTGACCTTGTCCATGATTTCTTCGAACGGGTCGATGTCGGTTTTCTTTTTGGGTTTCATGCCGAGAACGACGTCGCCGTACATCTGCACGAAGCGGCGGTAGCTGTCCCAAGCGAAGCGGGGGTTGCCGCTCTTTTCAGCGAGTGAAGCTACGGTTGCGTCGTTCATACCGAGGTTGAGGACAGTATCCATCATGCCGGGCATAGAAGCGCGGGCACCTGAGCGAACTGATACGAGAAGGGGGTTGGCAGGATCGTTGAATTTTTTGCCGGTAAGGCTCTCAACGTGTGCGATGGCTTTTTCTACGTCTTCTTTGATACGTTTTACCACTTCGTCGCGGCCGTATTGTGTATACTCGTTGCAGACTTCGGTAGTGATGGTGAAGCCGGGAGGCACGGGCATGCCGAGAAGGTTCATTTCAGCGAGGTTGGCACCTTTGCCGCCAAGGAGGTTGCGCATGCTTGCGTTGCCTTCTGCGTGGCCGTCGCCGAATGTATAGACTCTTTTCATTAGTTAGGTGTGTTTATATATGGGTATATTGTTAGTCTTTTTTGTTGTGTCGTTTGCAAAGTTAGCAATTTTTTTGCCAATTTGTCAACTGTCATAACCCGAATTTTTCAATATATGTTGCAAGAAAATTATTTTTTTACCACAATTTGTGAAAGTTCGGGCTTCTGTTGAGCTTTTTTAACCGCCGAAGTTATCGTAGTGGATATTGGCCGGGTCTACGCCGAGGTTGTCGAGCATGCCCTCAACGGCCTTGCTCATCGGGCCCGGTCCACACATGTAGTATTCGATATCTTCAGGCGAATCGTGATCCTTGAGGTAGTTGTTGTAGATCACCTGATGTACGAAGCCGGGTGTATATTCCACGCCTGCGGCGTCGGCTGCCGGGTCGGGACGGTCGAGGGCAAGATGGAACTTGAAGTTGGGAAATTCTTTCTCGAGCTTGAGGAAGTCGTCGAGGTAGAACACTTCGTTGAGCGCGCGTGCGCCGTAGAAGTAGTTCATCTTCCGGTTTGTTGTCTTCAAGGTCTTTGTCATGTGCATGATCTGTGCACGGAGAGGCGCCATGCCTGCGCCGCCGCCGATCCACATCATCTCGTTAGTAGAGTCGAAGATAGGGTGGAAGTCGCCGTAGGGGCCGCTCATTATCACCTTGTCGCCCGGCTTGAGAGAGAAGATGTAGCTGGAGGCTATGCCGGGCATGACATCTTGGAATCCAACTTCGGGTTTGGGTTTAAATGGCGGTGTGGCAATGCGCACGGTGAGCATTATGCGGTCGCCCTCGGCAGGGTAGTTTGCCATTGAGTAGGCGCGCACGGTAGTCTCGGTATTCTTACATTTGAGGCTGAACAATCCGAATTTTTCCCATGCCGGCAGATATTGCTCGCCGATGAGGTCGCGGTCGATATCCTTGGCATAATCCATTTCGAATGGAGGTATCTTGATCTGTGCGTATGATCCGGGGATGAAGTCCATGTGTTCACCGGCAGGAAGAGCGACGATAAACTCTTTGATGAACGTAGCCACATTGCGGTTGGAGATAACCTCACATTCCCACTCCTTGACGCTGAGAGCCGAGGCGGGCACGGTAATCTCCATATTTGATTTCACCTTGCATTGACATGCCAGACGCCAATGGTCTTTGAGTTCCTTGCGGGTGAAGTGTACGGCCTCTGTAGGCAGCGGGTCACCACCGCCTTCGAGCACCTGCAGACGGCATTGTCCGCAACTGCCCTTTCCGCCGCAGGCTGAGGGCAGAAAGATATTGTTGTCGGCCATGGTGGAGAGCAGCGGTTTGCCGGCGGCCGTGGTTATGGTCTTGTCATCGTTGATGGTGATTTCTACCGGACCCGACTGCACAAGATATCTCTTGGCGATCAGCAGTATTATCACCAGCAACAGAGTCACACCCAAGAAGAAGCCGACACCGGCCTCTATTGTCAGCCATGCAGAGTGGTCGAGGCTGCATAGTATATTTGAGAGTGTCATTGCAGTATGTTAGATTTTGATACCGAGGAAGCTCATGAAAGCTATGCCCATCAGTGCGGTGATTATGAATGTGATACCGACGCCACGGAGCGGGGCGGGAATGTTGGAGTACTGGGCTATGCGCTCGCGCACTGCTGCCACGGCAGTGATGGCCAGCAGCCAGCCGATACCCCAGCCGCCGCCTGCACATACAGCTGTCCATACAGAGCCGAAGTCGCGCTGCTGCATGAAGAGCGAGCCGCCGAGGATGGCGCAGTTTACCGCGATAAGCGGCAGGAAGATACCGAGCGAGGCATAAAGCGCCGGAGCATATTTCTCCACTACCATCTCCACGAGCTGTGTCATCGACGCGATAACGGCGATAAACACTATCAGCGAGAGGAAGCTGAGGTCAACCTCGGCGAAGTCGGGGCTGAGCCACGACAAGGCTCCGGCACGGAGCACGTAGGTCTCAAGCAGGTAGTTGATGGGCAAGGTGATGGTGAGCATGAATGTGACGGCTATGCCCAAGCCGAACGCCGTCTTGACATTTTTGCTCACCGCTATGAACGAGCACATGCCAAGGAAGTAGGCGAATATCATGTTGTCGATAAAAATCGACCTTATAAATAGGTTGAGATTATCCATTGTGATAAGTTTACGGCGTGCGACAGTTTACTTTTCCTGCAAATCTTTGTTTATGCTCCGGTGTACCCAGATGATACATGCCACGGTGACAAGAGCCATCGGAGGCAAAATCATAAGGCCGTTGTTGACATATCCGGCTTCATAGAAGCAGTCGGGCACCACTTGGTAGCCGAGAAGTGTACCCGAGCCGAGAAGCTCGCGGAAGAAGCCAACTATGATGAGAATCAGTGCGTAGCCGATACCGTTGCCAATACCGTCGAGAAACGAAGGCCAAGGTTTGTTTGCCATGGCAAACGCCTCAAGGCGGCCCATCAGGATACAGTTGGTGATGATAAGGCCGATAAACACCGACAGCTGCTTGCTTACATCGTAGGCGTAGGCCTGAAGTAGTTGTGAAACAATTACAACCAATCCGGCAACCACAACGAGCTGCACTATGATACGTATGCTCGTAGGTATTGTGTTGCGGAGAAGCGAGATGATGACATTGCTGAACGCCAACACCGCAATCACCGAAAGGCCCATCACGATTGCCGGCTCGAGTTTGGCAGTCACGGCGAGCACGGAGCAGATACCGAGAATCTGTACTATTACAGGGTTATCCTTTGAGAAAGGATTGAAAAATACGCTTTTGTTTGACATAGTTGCGGCAGTTTATTTGTTAGCGGCAAGTCCGGTCAGGAATGAGGCGTATGGCGCGAGGCAATTCTCTATCATGGCGCCGACACCCTTGCTGGTGATTGTGCCTCCCGAAATACCGTCTACATAGTCTGCGCCTTCGGGAGCGGGCATACCGGCTTTGATTACACTCACGGCTTCGAAATGGCCGTCGATAAGCAGATGTTTGCCCTTGAACTGGTCGCTGAATTTGGGCTTTTCGATTTCGGCGCCCAGACCGGGAGTCTCGCCCTGATGGGCGAAGTAGGCACCATAGATGGTAGAACCGTCAGAATCGACCGAGGCGTAGCCCCAGATCGGCCCCCACAGGCCGGCGCCATACATCGGCAGGATGTATTTCACACTGCCGTCGGAGAGCGTGCACTCATATACGGGCAAGAGGCGTTTGTCGGCGGCCTCCTTGATCTGTGCGGCGATGTTGATTGAGAATGCCTCGGGAGCGTCGGACACTCTTTCTCCGGTGCTGTTCACCACAAAAGAATTGGTGATAAGTCTGTTGTATTCAGTCGCGATGTCACCGCTTGTCACTTCGATGTTCACGCTGGCAAGTATCTGCTTCATCTTGTCGGCGTCGGCATTGGCTTGCTGGCGGTCTTTGAGTGATATCGACGTAAACGCCAGAGCCGCGCCTACGACTACTACCATAACTATGATATATATTATGGTGTATGTGTTGCTTTGCTTATTCATTCGTTTACGGGTTTGGTTTTGACACGGTTGAGACGACGGCGTATGTTGGCTTGCACCACGCAGTAGTCAATCAGCGGGGCGAAGCAGTTCATAAGCAACACTGCAAGCATTGCGCCTTCGGGATAGCCGGTGTTGTAGGTGCGGATTATTATGGCTATGGCACCGATGAGGAAGCCGTAGATATATTTGCCGGTGGTGGTGCGGGCTGCGGTCACCGGATCGGTGGCCATGAAAACTGCCGCGAAAGCGAAGCCGCCAAGCAGAAGCTGGTCGCAGGCCGGTATATAAGAGGCAGGGTAGAGGGGCGATGCAAATGTGTTTGCAATCCAGCCCATAGCCAAGCCGCCGGCGATTACCGACACTATTATTCGCCATGAAGCGATACCGGTGGCAAGCAGGATGACTGCGCCGATGAGTATACAGAGAGTCGAAGTCTCGCCAAACGAACCCGGTATAAGACCCAAGAACGCCTGCCATGTGTCGATGATATGTCCGTCGATACCGGTGAGAGTGATCTGCGGGCCGCTTTGAGTGGCAATCTGTCCTAAAGGAGTAGCTCCGGCGAAGCCGTCGGGGAGTTCAGTGCCGAATCCGAAAGGAGTGCCCGTGGCCACATAAACCTTATCGCCCGACATCTGTGCCGGATATGCGAAGAATAGAAACGCACGTGTGACCAGCGCTATGTTCATCACATTGTAGCCCGTGCCTCCGAAAACTTCTTTAGCAAAGATAACGGCGAAAGCCACAGCCACTGCGAGCATCCACAGCGGTACTTCTGCCGGGCATATCATCGGCACGAGGATACCGGTCACGAGGAAACCCTCCTGAATCTCTTCCTTGCGCCACTGTGCAAAGGCAAATTCAATACCAAGACCAACAACGTATGCAACCAACACACGCGGCAGGATAGTCAGGAAGCCATACCACAGCAGGCTCCAGAATGGAAATTGTGTAGCACCGAGCGCCAGCCAGTGCTGATAGCCGGTGTTATACATGCCGAAGAAGAAGCAGGGCATGAGAGCCATCACCACGATAATCATGGTGCGCTTGGCGTCGATACTGTCGTGGATATGCACTGCCCCGGTGGGCGCGGAGGTCGTTCGGGGGGTATAGAGGAATGTCTCGAAGCCGTCGTATACCGAGTGGAAAGCGTGCAATTTGCCGCCGGGCTCGAAGTCGGGCTTTATTTTGTCAAGAAAATTGCGTAGGGCTGACATGTTATTCAAGTTCTTTGCGTATGTAGTCGAGGCCGTCGCGCACTATCTGCTGCAATGGTAGCTTGGAGGTGTCGGCATATTCGGCGGCAGCGAAATCTTCAGGAGCCACCTCGTATATGCCGAGGCGTTCCATATCCTCGATGTTGTTTGAAATAATTGCTTTGATAAGATACTCGGGCAGAATATCCATCGGTATCACATTGTCATACTGTCCGCTCATTATCATGGCGCGGCGTCCGCCGTTGAGGCGTGCGTCGGGGCGGAAGAGGCGTTTGGCGAAATGGCCAGGGAACGAGCGGCTCTCGCTCATTTTCGCGGGTGAGAGCGACGCCCAGCCCATGAATTCGTCTTTATCGTCGCCCTCGGCGATTACTGTGATATGGCGGTAAGGATAGCGCAGGAATCCGTCGGCGCCGACGGCATTTCCGGTCAGCACGTTGCCGCTGATTATTCGCTTGTGGCAATCATCGGTGTCAAGATGTCCGGCAAGCAGAGGGGCGACTTGTGCGCCGATAGTGGTCAGATATAGCGCCGGGCTTGCGACTTCCGGACCGGTCAGAGCCACCATCGTGCGGTATTCGGCAGCTTTGCCTTGGGCGAGGCGTCCTATTCGTCCGAGGGTCGGGAGGTCGAGAGTCCAGATAATCTCGCCCTTGTTTACAGGTGCGATATTTGCGGCTTGTATACCGGCGTTGCCTGCCGGGTGCGGGCCTTCTACCTCTACCATCTCGGCGCCTTTTATGTCGCCGGCAGCCCAATCGCTTCCATGGCTGAGATATACCTTGCCCTTGGTGATACGCTTGAGCAGAGCCACACCGGCTTCATAATCCTGCTTGTCGAAAAGTGCCGAAAAAACGGCTGCCGATGGTGCCAAAGGGGCGGTGTCGAGAGCCGTTATAAAGATATCGCGCACTGTGTCGTATGGTGCGGGTACTATGTCGTAGGGGCGCTGGCGCATGAGAGCCAGCAAGCCTGACTCGGCGAGAAGTTTGCGCGCCGAGTCCTCATCGGTGACTTGAGAGAAAGTTACTGCAGGAGCCGAAGTCTCGCCGACCTCGAGCTCTACACGCATGATTTTGCGACGTTCTCCGCGCACGACCGCGCGCACTCTGCCATTTACCGGCGATACTATCTTTACCTCCGGGTTACGTTTGTCAAAAAGCAACGGTGTGCCCGCAGCAACAGCGTCACCGTCGCGCACGCACACTTTCGGTACAAAGCCGGGAAAGTCGTCGGGGATGATTGCGCACAAGCCCACGTTTTTTTCTTCTGCATGGACGTTTGCCGGCAATCCTCCGGCTATATTGAGCTTCAAACCTCTTTTGAGCTTCAATTTCATGTTATTTTATATCTGTTGTTGTCTAATAATCGGCAAAGATAAGAAATTTTAGCTAAACGAGCGTTAAATCTTAACAAAATATAACAAAGTAAAAATATTGACGTTCCGCACTTTTTTAAAGTCTGAAACGTTTTAATTTTGTCATGGGCTATTTCAATCTCTACAGTAGCCCTGCAAACATTACTGACATGAACACTATCTTAGGCAAAATATTCGCGGCTATAATGCTGCTCGTCACCTCGCTTTCGGCCGGGTCGGCGGCAGGCACCCATCAAGGCAAACTTGATACCGACCGTTATTCATATACCGGTGGCGTATGCAACGGCAAGCAGAACGGCTATGGCGTATGCCGGTATAAGAATGGCAACGTCTATTACGGTTACTGGAATATGGGCTATAAGGAAGGCCTCGGCCGCATGGTCTTTGCCGATGGTACAATGGATTTCGGCAAATGGCGTCGAGGTACTCTTGCCAAAAGCAAAAACCGCAAGTTCAAAGTAGGCAAAAAGGTTTATGGTATCGACGCCGCAAAATACCAGAAGCAGATCGATTGGACTAATTTGTCACTCAAAGCCCGCAGGGATGGAGTTGTCACCAATGGCAAGAGCGGTTCTTTTCTCCAGCCTGTCCTTTTTGCCCTGATGAAAAGCACCGAGGGAACTACGATTGTCGACCCGACCTTCGCCCGCAATTTCAGCGAGGCCAAGCGTGTGGGCATTATCCGAGGGGCTTATCATTTCCTGAGCGTCAACTCTCCTGTAGAGCAACAGGTGAAATATTTCATCGCCAATACTCCTCTTAAAAAAGGAGACCTCCCGCCTGTGCTCGACCTCGAAATCAGCAAGGCAACCATGCAGAAGCAGCACGCAAAGGTAATCAAGATGGCCAAGCAATGGCTCAAACTCGTAGAGAAGCACTATGGCGTGAAGCCTATCATATATACTTATAATAATTACTATAACGACTATATGAAAGGTCATGGCCTCGATGACTACGACTATTGGATTGCCCGCTATGGAGCCGAGCCATCGGCACGTCATTGGGAGATATGGCAGTTTACCGACAAGGGAGTATCCACCGGCATTGACCATGCCGTAGATATCGACCTCTTCCGTGGTGACTATGAGACGCTCCTCAAATATGTGAAGGAAAAAGGCATAAAATGATTTGCAAATATCTTGATTTTTGGCTTAATTTGCACCTGCAAAACAAACCGAAAATCAAATGCAATGAAACGCTTGTTCAACATTCTTATATTTGTGCTTGCCGCGCTGTGCGCTTCCGCTCAAGATCACTTGTCATTCAAAGGTATACCTATTGAAGGCAGCATGTCGTCGTTCTGCCGTCAGCTTAAAGACAAAGGTTTTGCCGCTAAAGGACATCAAAACAATATTTCGATATTCACGGGCGTTTTCACCGGCCGTGAAGCTACCGTAGGGGTCGTGCCTGATTCTGACGGCAAGAATGTCTACGGCGTTGTGGTGCTCTTCCCCGAAAGTGATGAATGGAAAACCCTGCTCAACACCTACAACTACTATAAGGAGATTTATACCCGCAAATACGGAAAGCCCGGTAAATGCGTTGAAGTCAATGAACACAAAGAGTTTCCCAATAGTTTAATATTTTATAATCTTCACCAAGGCAAAATTGACTATGCCTGCGAGTGGCATGCCCCCGGCGGTTTGATAAAATTGACTATTGACAAAACCGACAATAGGGACTTCGGTCAAGTGAAAATCCACTATCGCGACGCACTCAATACAGAGGCAAAGATTCAGCAAGATTTGGATGAAATATAAACGATTGCGCCCGGAGCTCAACCTCAGAGCTGCGGGCGCTGCTTATATGGGAGAACAGTTTAATCTACAATCTTGCAGAGAAGTGTTGCCGATGTGGCGTCTTCTACTTCAACGGTCACGATATCTCCAACCCGGGCATTGCCGCGGGCGAATACTGCGGTCTTGTTCTGGCTCGTGCGGCCCACCATCTGCTCCTTGCTGCGCTTGGCTACGCCCTCGATAAGCACTTCGAAGCGTTTGCCGATGTCGCGGCGGTTGGAGGCGAGCGAAAGCTCATTCTGAAGGGCAATCATGCGGTTGAGTCGTTCGATTTTCACGTCTTCCGGTATGTTGTCGGGCATGGTGCGCGAGGCAAGTGTGCCGGGGCGCTCTGAGTATTTGAACATAAACGAGGCGTCGAACCCTACAGTCCTCATCAGGTCGAGAGTCTGCTCGAAATCTTCCTCGCTCTCGTTGTGGAAACCGGTGAAGAGGTCGGTTGTTATGCCGCAGTCTGGTATTGTGGTGCGGATATCGGCAATGCGGTCAAGATACCATTCGCGTGTATATTTGCGGTTCATATCCTTGAGCACGCTGTTGCTGCCCGATTGAACCGGGAGGTGTATCCAGCGGCAGATGTTCGGGTGCGAAGCTATGGCTTCGAGAGTGTCGTGTCCCATATCTTTGGGGTGCGATGTAGTGAAGCGCACGCGCATGTCGGGCGCAGCCTCGGCCACACGGGCAAGCAATTCGGCGAAGCCTGTAGTGTTGCCTTTCTCATCGGTGTAATTGTAGCTGTTTACGTTCTGTCCCAGCAGGGTTACTTCCTTGTAGCCCTTTGCTCGCAGGTCGGCGACCTCGTTGAGAATACTGTCTACGGGGCGTGAGCGTTCGCGTCCTCGGGTATAAGGCACAATGCAGTATGAGCAGAAATTATTGCACCCGCGCATGATACTCACGAATCCGGACACCTGACGCCCGGGCAGACGCACCGGCACAACGTCGCGGTAAGTCTCGGTGGTGGAGAGCTCCACATTTACTGCCGGATGACCGGTCTCGGCCGAGGCAAACAGCGCCGGCAGGTCGAGATAGGAGTCGGGGCCGGCAACGAGGTCCACGCCGTGATTGTTGATAAGGTCATCTTTCACGCGCTCTGCCATGCAGCCGATTACACCTACCACAAGGCCTTTCCCCTGAGATTTGCGGTTGCGTCGCATTGCGCGCAGCGCCTGCAGACGCGATACTATCTTCTGCTCGGCATTGTCGCGGATTGAGCAAGTGTTGAGCAGCACGGCGTCGGCGTCGTCTATACTCTCGCAGATATCATAGCCCTCCATTCCCATGATGGCGGCCACGACTTCACTGTCGGCCACATTCATCTGGCAGCCGTAAGTTTCTATATATAATTTGCGGTCGTTTTCCATTGAAAAAATTGTTTTATTGCTCAATAATGAGTAATTTTGTGCAAAATTACTAAAAAGAAGTGGATTCGCAATTCATATCCATATTAATTGGTGTCGGCGTCATGGTCGGTCTTCCTCTGCTTGAGAAATTAATCGATAAAATCAAGCAGGGCGCACAAGGCGGGTCTACGCCTCAGCCCCGACAGCGTCAGACGCCTCCACCACGCCCGCGTCAGCGTCGTCAGCAAGTTCCTCGTCCTCAGCAGCCTGCGCCGGTGCAACTTGTAGAAGAAGAGGGTGTGAGAGTCACTGCCGACACTCCCGCCTCTTTCACGGCGCCGGAGCCGGCTCCGGTTTCTCCGCAGCTTGAAGAACTTCGCAAGGCAGTGATATGGAGCGAGATTCTCAATAATCCCAAGTTTAAAGAATTTTAAGGTATGTCCGGGCTTCCGGAGCATACGTTTCACCATAGAAAAACTAATAATCGCATAATCACACAACAATGGCATTCAACATCTTGACGGCAGAAGAAGCCGCTGAAATGATTTTTAACGGTGCTACCATAGGCCTGTCGGGCTTCACAGCCCCCGGCACACCGAAATTTATTACCGAAGCTCTCGCTAAAAAAGCTGAACGTGAGCACGAGGCCGGCCGCGACTTCAAGGTAAACATGTTTACCGGTGCCTCGACCAGCGACCATGTCGACGGTGTGATGGCTCGCGCCAACGCCTACAACATGCGTGCACCCTACCAGAATGTACCCGATTTGCGCAAGCGTATCAACAGCCACGACTGTCACTACTTCGACCGTCATCTCTCGGAGATGGCTCAGGAGGTACGCTACGGCACATACGGCCCCATTGACTTCGCCATTATCGAAGCCGCCGACATCACCGACAACGGCGAGATTATCCTCGGCTGCGGTGTGGGCAACGTTCCCACCTATGCCATGATGGCCAAGAAAATCTTCATAGAGCTCAACGACAAGCTGCCCAAGGCTCTTCTCGGCATGCACGATGTATATATGCCTCTCGATCCTCCCCGCCGTCGCGAGATACCTATCTACGCAGCAAACGACCGTATCGGCTCGCCTATCCTTAAGGTAGACCCCGCCAAGATTGTAGGTGTCGTGAAGACAAGCTCTTACGACTGCGTTAAGCCGTTCACCGCTCCCGATGAAATTTCAAAGCAGATTGGCTCGAATGTTGTCCGCTTCCTCGTAGGCGAATACATGGCCGGCCGTCTTCCCAAAGAATTCCTGCCTCTTCAGTCGGGCGTGGGCAATGTGGCCAATGCCGTGCTCTACGACCTCGGCGAAAGCAAGGAGCTGCCTCAGTTCATGATGTATACCGAGGTTATCCAAGACGCCGTGCTCAATCTGCTACAGAAAGGCAAATGTACTTTCGCCAGCACTTGCTCGATGACTTTCTCCGACGATACCGAGAAGATTCTCTTCTCTGACCTCAACTTCTTCCACGACAAGATTCTCATGCGTCCGGCAGAAATCTCCAACAATCCCGAGGTTATCCGTCGTATAGGTGTCATCGCCATGAACACCGCCCTTGAGGCCGATCTCTTCGGCAGCGTGAACTCTACCCACGTGCTCGGCACCAAGATGATGAACGGTATCGGCGGCTCGGGCGACTTCACCCGCAACGCATACCTGTCGATTTTCAGCTGCCCCTCGGTTACCAAGGGCGGCATGATCAGCAACATCGTGCCTATGGTGGCTCACCCCGACCACAGCGAGCATAGCGTCGATATTCTCGTTACCGATCAGGGTATCGCCGACCTCCGCCACAAGGATCCTGTAGAACGTGCGCGCGAGATTATCAACAACTGCGCCCACCCCATGTACCGCGAGCTTCTCAACGACTATCTCAAACTCGGCATAAGCGGCCAGACTCCACACTCGCTCAAGGCTGCCTTCGCATTCCACAACGCATTCACCGATACCGGCGACATGCGCAATGCCGACTACGGCAAATACGTCTGAGCAGATAATGACAAGTAAAGGTTTAAGGACTTGTAGAAATCTGCAGGTCCTTAAACCTGAATTTTATAATTCAAGTTTGGCAAGTTGCCCCGCAACTTGGAAACTTGAGGTTTTTGCGCTAATGCGCAGTTCATGAAGTTTAAAAAGTTTAATGCTAAAACAAGCTCATTAAACTTGTAAAACTCCGGATAAACAAGTTTCGCTTGCGAGACTTAAGTTATATGGCAATGAAGAATAACATAGCAAACAGGATCAGCGACTTTTTTGTGAATTATTTCACGCTCTCGGGGCAGCTTGTTTCGCAGGCTGAGGCCGAGCAGAATATTCGCGACGGAGTGTCGTTCCGAGGCACCAATATTCTCATTCTTATAATCGCCATCTTCATTGCCTCGCTCGGTCTCAACACCAATTCAACGGCGGTGATCATCGGCGCCATGCTCATATCGCCGCTTATGGGGCCTATCATAGGTATAGGTCTCGGAGTCGGTATCCATGACTTCGACTTGATCAAACGCTGTGTGCGCAACCTCTGCATGGCAGCAGGCTTCTCGGTGATCACAGCCACCATCTACTTTCTCATCTCGCCCGTGAGCGAGCAGCACAGTGAGCTCCTTGCCCGCACGTCGCCTACTATTTATGATGTGCTGATAGGCTTCTTCGGCGGTGCGGCCGGTATCATAGCCCTCGGCGCCAACAACAAAGGCAATGTAATACCCGGCGTTGCTATTGCAACAGCCCTTATGCCGCCGCTCTGTACGGCCGGTTATGGCCTTGCCACTTGGCAGCTCAATTATTTCTTCGGCGCGTTCTATCTTTTCTTCATCAACTCAGTATACATCGCTTTCGCCACTTTCATTGGGGTAAAGCTGATGAAATATCAGGCACACAGCACCGGCGACAATGCCCGGGCGCGCCGTGTTCGCCGCATAGTCTATACTCTCGCCATCCTCACCATGCTGCCCAGCATTTATCTCACCTACAATATGCTGCGCCAGAATAAATTCACCATGAGCGCCGACAACTTTGTGGCGGAGGAGTGCCGCTTTCCCGATACGCAGGTCATAAGCCACCATGCCTATACCGACCATGGTGAGCATACCATATCCTTGACTCTGATAGGCAAACCGCTGCCGTCTGATTCTCTTCAGCTCGCCCTCGCCTCCAAGTTGAAGTTCTACGGCCTCTCCGGCACACGCCTTGTCATAATACAGGGAGCTCAGGCCAACCGCACGGCAGCTCAATCGCAGCAGACTGCTGCCGTCGGAGATATTTACCGTCTCACGCAGGCCACAATCAACCGCCAGCAGGTAACCATCGATTCTCTCAAACATGTCATAAGCGAGGAGCGCACGGCTTTCACAGCCTCGTCGAATCTCGCTCCGGAGCTTAAGGTGCTTTTCCCGAACATCCACCGCATAGGTATATCCACGACAGTATTCAGCGACCTTGCCGAGCATAACGGCACTGATACTGCCACCGTGGCCATGGTGCATACAAAAGGGCGTCTCGCCAAATCGGAGCGCAAGAAGTTGGCCGAATATCTTGAGGCCCGCATGGGCATTAAGCAAGTGGAAATTGTAGAGGTGCAGCAATGATAAGACGTAACGAATCATATATCCCCGGTGCGGCCACGATGGTTTTTCTCGCGGCTGCGGTTCTGCTTCTTCCTTGGCTTGGCGAAACATTATTCAACAGCAAGGGCGAGCCACGTGAGGCTATAGTGGCAGTGTCTATGCTCGAAAGCGGCAATTGGATTCTTCCGGTAAGCTACGGCGCCGATATCCCCTACAAGCCGCCATTCGTGGCGTGGATAATCGCAGCTTTCGCATGGCTCTTCAATGGCGGAGTCGTCAACGAGTATATTTCGCGTCTGCCCTCGGCATTGGCGGCGATAGCCATGCTTATGGCAGGCTACAGCTGGGCTGAGCGTGCCCGCGGCCCCCGCTTTGCTATCACGTTCTCTCTTGTCACTCTTACGTGTGTGGAGGTGTTCAGGGCTGCTGTGGCATGCCGTCTCGACATGGTGCTCACAGCCTGCATGGTCATCGCCATCTATATGCTCTACGATTTGGGCGAACGCAAAGTGAAGCTGCGTTGGCTGCGCTATATAGCAGTGATAGCGCTGCTTAGCTGCGCCACGATGACAAAAGGCCCTGTAGGCACACTCTTGCCCTGCTTCATTATAGGAGTATACAGGCTCTTGCGCCGCAACAGCTTCTGGCTGACACTTGTAAAAATGCTTGCCATAGTTGTGGCCTCGCTTATAGTGCCCGCTTTGTGGTACTATGCGGCATACCTTCAGGGAGGCGACGGTTTCTTCGACCTGATGATGGAAGAAAATATAGGGCGGCTCACAGGCACGATGTCATACGATAGCCATGTCAATCCTTGGTATTACAATTTCATGACTCTTACCGCCGGTCTCCTGCCATGGACAGTGCTTTTGCTCGCTGCCCTCATCGGTGTGCGCAGGCGCCGCCCAATTTCTTTTTCGCCGGCAGCTTTGCTGAGCCTTACAGCCGCCGTACTGACAGTGGCTTTCTATTGCATACCGGCAAGTAAGCGGAGCGTATATCTACTGCCGGCATATCCATTTGTTTGCTATGGCATAGCCACTGTTCTTTCCGACCGCGAGAGCTGCGCCAAAGTCACTCGGTTATTCGCATGGTTTATGGCTGTTCTCGCAGTGTTGGTGCCGGTGGCTGTGATTGCCTTGCAGTTTATAGAGGTCAAAGGCATTATGCTTGAGGCCATACCATGGTGGCGCTGGATATTTGTGATTCTGCCATGCTTTGCCGGCGTCGCATGGTTCGCTAACCGTCATAGCCCGGTAGGCCATACCTTGTCGATTGTATGGAGTCTTTATCTCGCCTACGCGGCTGCGGTAATGCCGGCAGTGCTGAATCCTAACAGCAATAAGGCGCAGGCCGAATTTATCGATAATCTTGCCGGCGACGGCGATATCCTGACCCTCGGCCCCGTAAGGTATTATACTCTGAACTTTTACCTCAACGACCGTGTTAGAGAGGTAGAAAGCCTTGAAGCCGCTGCCATGTATCCGCGCGGCACAGTGCTGATTGTGCCGAACAATGCCGATACTACAGGCATACATGATAACTTCGAATATAAACTACATATCAGGCGAGGCAGTGATTACCGCAGTCCGCTTGACATAGCCGTAAAAACAACCAATTAACTTATATACTGTATGATCAGTCCTAAAATCCAAGACGCGTTGAACGCGCAAATCAATGCCGAGTTCTGGTCGGCATATCTCTATCTCTCCATGGGCATGCACTTCGAGGCCGAAGGCCATGCAGGTATCGCAAACTGGTTCCGTATCCAGTTTAAAGAGGAGCAGGCACATGCCGAGATCTTCATCAACTATCTTCTCAGCCGTGGCGGCCGCGTAGAGCTCAAAGCCATCGACGCCGTACCCACATCATGGGAAAGCCCCTTGGCTGCATACCTCGACACCCTCGCTCACGAAGAGAAAGTGACTTCTCTTATCAACAACCTCTATGCTCTCGCAGAATCAGAGCACGACTATGCCACCCGCGGCAAACTCGACTGGTTCATCGCTGAGCAGGTTGAAGAAGAAGAAACCGCACAAGGCCTTATCGACCGCCTCAAACTCATCGGCGACAACGGTCTTGCCCTCTACATGCTCGATCAGGAGCTGGCAACGCGCACCTACACCGTGCCCGCGCCCCTTGCTTCTGCTTCAAACTGATTCCATAACGACAATCTACCGCGCCGCGACTTTCCCTACTGAGAGCCGCGGCGCTTTAGTTTGTGTCGCGTAATAGGTTTTCAAAGCGTATCCTGCTCGAGAGAGGGGTTGGGGTCGGTGGTGCGGCCCGGTTTGAGCCAACGGCCCCATTTCATGCGGGCGAGGAATATAAGGCCGCGGAATGCAAGCTCGGCACACATGGCGATCCACACGCCTCGCAGACCGCATGTGGGGGCGAGGATGGCGGCAAGCGGTATTCGCACAAGCCATATACTGCCGAAATTCATAGTGGCAGGCAGCAACGTGTCGCCCACGCCTACAAAAGCACCGTAAGCCACTATCGAGGCTGCATACATCGGTTCGGCCCATGCTTCAATCCGCAATACCTCGGCGCCGAGCTCACGGATGGCGGCAACGGGCGTCATTATATCCATCATCGCGTCTGCACATAGATACATTGCCACAGCCATGACTGTCATCACTGCCATGCCGAGCAGCGTAGTGAGGTGGGCGAAACGCTTCACAAGGTCGAATCTGCCTGCACCGTATGCTTGGCCGCACAGCGTTGTGGCCGCCTCGCCTATGCCGAAGCCCGGCATGTAGCACAGACTCTCTGCCGTGACGGCAAAAGCGTTAGCCGCTATGGCAATTACTCCAAGAGGGGCGACGATGATTGTGATGGTAATCTGTGCGCCGCAGAAAACGATATGCTCCACCGTCATCGGCACGGCGATATTCGCAGCTCTTTTCAGCACCGCGAGGGTAGGGCGGTAACTCTTGTGAGCCTCCTCGCCGCGTAGCCACAGGTCGGGCTGGCGGCGGCATACCCAATACATCATTGCGCCGGCGCACACACATTCGGCTGCGACTGTTCCGAGCGCCGCGCCGAAAATGCCGAGTCCGGCGCCGGGCATGGTGATTTCCATGCCGGCAATGCTAAGCTCGCGTGTGGGAAATATGAGGAAGAAATTGAAAATCACGTCGAGCAGGCACATGCCTACATTGAAGAGCCCGGGAATCTTCATGTTGCCGGCGCAGCGAAGCATACCTCCGGCGAGATAATTGAGAATCAGAATCGGCAGAGCCGCTACGAATGTGACGAAATAGGTCGAGGCTCCGCCGCATATCTCCTCGTTTCCGCCGAGCCAATGTGGCAATTGCCACGCTATCGACACGCCGAGGAGAGCCATGAAAAGACCGGCCAAAGCACATGCCACTATACCCTGCCGGAGCACGGCGCGCGCCTCCGACTGCTTGCGGGCTCCCAACCGGTGGGCTACCTGCACCGAGAAACCCATGGTGATGGTGGAGCATACGCCCCAGAACATCCACAGGCTTGAGTTCATCAGCCCCACCGAGGCTGAGGCGTCGGCGCCGAGATGGCCTACCATCGAAGCGTCGATATATTGCATCATGATTGTAGACAACTGGGCTATGATAGCCGGCACCGACAGTTTGGCTGTCAGCGCGATCTGCTGCCTCAAAGATAGCGGCTCACCGTTTTGTATCTGAGAAATATCTGCCATAGCGAGTGCAAAATTACATAAAAGCGCTCCTTTTTGCAATTTTTCTGAAAGTCAAAGTATCTTTTAAGGGCTTTTATGTCTATCTTTGGATTTATTTGCGTAAATTTGCACATTGACACATATACACTTATCAGACTCATTTTACATGAAACACATCATAGCAGTCAGTATCTTTATGGCCGGCAGCATGCTTGCCGTCGCCGAAGCGCCGCTGTGGATGCGTGACGCACGCATTTCTCCCGATGGCAAGACGATAGCCTTCACCTACAAGGGCGATATATTCACCGTCCCGGCAGCGGGCGGCGAGGCCACACGTCTTACTTCCGACCCGGGCTACGAGCAGTTGCCCGTATGGAGTCCCGACAGCAAGACGATAGTCTTCGCCTCTGACCGTTTCGGCAATTTCGACGTGTTTGCCGTCAATGCCGACGCGTCGGGCCAATGGCGCCGCCTCACCTTCAACAGCGCCGCCGAGTATCCCGAAGCCTTCACTCCCGACGGCAAGGCCGTGCTCTATTCAGCCGCAATACAAGACCCTGCCTCAAGTGCGCTTTTCCCGACAGGCCGTATGACCGAGCTATATTCGGTTGACCTCAACGGAGGCAAGCCCCAACAGCTTATCGCCACCCCGGTGACCTCAATCTCTTGGGCTCCCGACGGAAAAAGCTTTGTATATCAGGATGTCAAAGGATTTGAAGATACATGGCGCAAACACCATACCTCATCGGTCACCCGCGATATATGGCGCTATACCCCCGCCACCGGCCGTCATGAGCAATTGCTCGACCGCCCCGGAGAAGACCTCAACCCGGTCGACGCAGGCGACTACATCTACTTCCTTAGCGAGCGCGCTCCTGAAAAATCAATCAACGTATACCGCTCTCCGGCCGGCGATATGAGCAAGGCTGAGCGTCTTACTTCGTTTACCACCCATCCGGTGCGCTTCCTCAGCCGCGCCAACGACGGCACACTCTCCTTCGGCTACAACGGCGAGCTCTACACCATGGCTCCCGGTAAGAAACCTGCCAAGGTGGCTGTCTCCATCAACGCCGATTTCCCCGATGAAACACGCAAGCTCAGCGGCTCGCGTGCAAGCGGAGCAAAACCTTCGCCCAACGGTAAGAACATGGCTTTCATCTACCGCGGCGACGTGTATGTGACATCTGTGGAATATCCCACTACCAAGCAGATCACCAATACCCCCGAGGCCGAGGGCAACGTTTGCTGGGCCAACGACTCAACACTCTATTTCGACAGTCAGGCCGACGGCCCGGTGAACATCTACACCGCCACTCTCGGCCGTGCCGGCGAGCCCGACCTCGCTCATGCCACCTTGATTGACCTCAAACCGGCGTTCAAGGCCGACAAGCATGAGCGGCAGAAGCCCGTAGTCTCGCCCGACGGCAAATCCGTGGCATATCTTCTCGACCGCAACATCTTGGCAGTCACCGATATCAAATCGGGCAAGACCCGCAAACTCACCGACGGAAGCACCTATCGTCATCGCGACGGCGGATTTACCTACCGCTGGTCGCCCGACTCGAAATGGATTGCCCTCGAGATTGTAGACCGTCGCCACGACCCTTACACCGACATAGCCCTGATAAATGTTGAGAGTGGAAAGCTCACCAACATCACCAACAGCGGCTACTTCGACTCTGATCCCAAATGGATTATGAACGGCAAAGCCATCGCATTCCAGACCGAACGCCTCGGTATGCGCAACCATGCTTCGTGGGGTTCGCAGAGCGATGTCTTCTTCGTGTTCCTCAACAATGAGGCATACCGCAAATACATGCTTCCCAAAGAAGAGCGCGAACTCGAACCCAAAAATCCTGCCGATACAAGCGATATTGTCACTGTAGAACTTGCCGGTATCGGCGAGCGTCAGGTACGCGCAACCCCCATGTCGACCGACCTCGTTGACTTCATCGTTGACGGCGAAGGTAAGACCCTCCACTTCACCTCTCAGGCCGACGACGGAGTATTCGTATGGGAATATGACCTCGACAAGAAAGACCTTGAGATGAAACGTCGCCACAGTGAGGCTGCCGCATTTGAAATCACACCCGACGGCAAGAATATCTTCCTCGCAGGCGGTTCGCTCTACAAATTCGGCGCTTCACCTAAGCCTATCAAGTTCAACGCGCCCAAGACCCTCGATCCCGCGGCAGAGCGTGCCTTTATGTTCGACTATGTTGAGCGTGAGGAGCGTGAGCGCTTCTACACTCCCGATATGCACGGTGTTGACTGGAAAGCTATGACAGACAACTACCGTCGGTTCCTGCCCCATATCAACAACAATTACGACTTCGCCGAACTTCTCAGCGAGCTCCTCGGCGAACTCAATGTAAGCCATACCGGTGGCCGCTATTATGGAGGCAGCGCCGCTTCCGCTCCCACAGCCACAGCCTCGCTCGGCGTGCTTCTCGACATGAATTACAACGGCGAGGGTGCCCGTATCGACGAAGTTCTCGAATTCGGCCCCATGTATGCCCTCAACCCCTCGGTATCAGCCGGCGACATTATCCTTGCCATCAACGGCGAGAAAGTCACCACTGAAACTCCGATTGACCGCCTGCTCACCGACGCCTCGGGCAAACGCACTCTTGTAGAAATCAAAAACGGCGCCGGCAAGACCGAAAGCTATGTCGTACGCCCGATATCGCGCGGAGCCGAGAGCGACCTGCTCTATGACCGCTGGGTACGCCGCAATGCCAAGGCTGTCGACAGCCTCTCGCACGGACGCCTTGGATATGTGCATATCTCGTCGATGGACGATGACTCCTTCCGCAAGGTTTACTCAGACCTCTTGGGTAAATACAACGACCGCGAAGGCGTCGTGATCGACATTCGCTGGAATGGTGGCGGACGCCTGCACGAAGACATCGAGGTGCTTCTGAGCGGTGAGAAATACTTTACACAGGAAATCCGCGGAGAAGCTACTTGCGACATGCCCTCACGCCGTTGGAATAAACCCTCGATCATGGTTATGGCAGAGCCCTGCTACTCAAATGCCCACGGCACACCTTGGGTCTACAGCAACCGCGGCCTCGGCAAGCTCGTGGGTATGCCCGTGCCCGGAACGATGACTTCGGTAAACTGGGTGCGCATGCAAGACCCGACGATGGTCTTCGGTATCCCGGTTATCGGCTACCGTCTGCCCGACGGTGGTTTCCTTGAAAACCGTCAGCTCGAGCCTGATGTCAAGGTTGCAAATGCTCCCGAAGACATCGTGAAAGGCTACGACGCCCAGCTCAAAACAGCAGTTGATACTCTTCTTAAAGATATCGACAGCAAGAAATAAATCCGGAAAAGCCGGCGCGTG
>OFFB01000413.1_pt1 | contig 41304 bp, 33 predicted proteins | sample 1521281 | NCBI WGS metagenome assembly OFFB01 (sample SAMEA3504109, study PRJEB24116) | mouse gut metagenome | biome: mouse gut; feature: mouse-associated habitat; material: faeces | place: Denmark | collected 2011
ATCCGCATACACCGAAGCGCAGCGGAGGTGTATGCGGTTGCCCGTGCGAAACTGGAAGCTGCCAAGCATGTCCGCAGGACATAGATTAATTCAGAAACCGGGTACACCGAAGCTCTGCGTAGGTGTGCCCGGTTTCTGATATAGTCATAACATGCGTCCGGCAGGACGCGGATTATATATCCCGGCCGTGGCAATCTGAATTTTGCAAATGCACGTCTTCCCCCTGACGGGCGGACGCGCCATGCCGGCCTCCGAACGTCAACTTTCCTTCGAACCATTACCCTTGCCGGTGTGTTAGTTTCTTAAACACACTTTGATATGAAAAGAATATTTATCTCATTAATTATGGTGGTGGTGTCGATATGCTCGGCCTACGCCATTTTCGACAAGTACACCATCGACCGCTCGCAGCTCCCCGAGGAAGCACAGCAAATGCTTGACCAATATTTCCCCAAGGCCAAGGTAGGCATGATAAAGGTAGACAAACATCTCCTCAAAAAGACCGACTACGACGTCCGACTCGTCAACGGCACAACAATCGAATTCAGCAACAAAGGTAAATGGACTTCTGTCGACTGCAAATCGCGCGAGGTGCCCGAGGAGCTGATTCCGAAAATAATCCGCTCTAAAGTGAAGAAAGACTACCCCTCTACAAAGGTGGTTAGCATTAAGAAAAAGACCGCAGCCTACGAGCTCGGCCTCTCCGACGGCGTAATCCTCACCTACAACCTCCTCGGCAAACTCACAAAGACATCCATGACCGACGAGTAGCAATAGCGTCCGCAGGAGGCCGATTTACCAGTAGCCGCTTACACCGGAGCGAAGCGTAGGTGTATGCTAATAAGAAGAACTTAATGAAAATAATCTGCCGGGCCACAATATCTTCAATATTGAGAGCCGCGGTAGCGGCAAAAGACAGCTTAGCTGTCGAAACTTTCTCTGTAGCCTATGGCAAGAACCGCGTAGCTGTTCGCAGCCATAGGTTATAAGAGTTTAATATAATTGCGCTGCGTAGCTGCGCGACTTGCTTGAGAGGTCTGTCGCGCAGCTACGCAGCGCAATTTATTGGGAAGATTTCCAAAACCTATGGCTGCGCATAGCTACGCCAAGCTTACCATAGGAAATCTAGGACTTGCGCAAGCAAAAAGTGTTAAAAATTCGATTAAATCGGATTTTTAGATTTTAACAGATGAAACGCCAACAATTTTTGGCGTTGACACATTGAGTCTTTACCCCACAAACGACAGCGATGCTTTATGCCGTTGTTCATGAGTCCGATGAGCCGGTGTGTTTGTCGGACTTTTTACCCCACAAACACACCGGCTCAGCATTATCCGTTGTTCAAGACCTATATTTATCGGTATCTACGTAGGGGGTATTACGCTTTTGGACGGAAAACATTCTGCATATTAGTTTGAATTTGACGGCGTTCATTACGCAGCCATGGGCTTTACCTTGGGCACGTTTGCGCTCATAATATTGTTTTAACTGAGCGTCATGCTGTATAGCGCTGCGGGCTGCTTCTGTCAATAGCGCCTTAATCTCATTGTGTCCTGCCTTGCTGATATGATCGCCATTCCTTATAGAAGTGCCTGACTGGCGCGACAGAGGTGCGACGCAACAGAACTTGGCATACTGGCGGGCGGTCTGAAAGCGGGTAAAGTTACCCGTGGCGATTATGGTGACAAGGGCATTTATCATTCCCACGCCTTTGATAGAAAGCAAGAGCTCATAGTTGCTCTTAATGCTTTTTTCGGATTGAATGACATTAAGTATCTGAGCCTCAATGGCGGTAATCTGCTTATTGAGTTCAGTGATGATTTTAGAAGCACGCTTTGCGGCTTGAGCGTCATCCATGCATTTATTTTGGACGATGAACGCCATACGGGCATTAATAGCAAGACGGCGTTCATTTCTAAGCATGCGCAGTTTCTTAATGACAGGAGACTCGGGGGTGGATGGCTCCAGCTTCTCACGCATGGTGTACACGTAGTCGGCTATGAACTGGGCATCTATTTTATCGGTCTTGTTTCGACCGCGTGCTCCGGCATTCTTCACATCAAGAGGATGGAGAAATACAAAGGTGTAACCTTTCTTGTAGCACCACTCGGCCAATGGTGTTGAATAAGACCCCGTGTGCTCCATAGCCACGACAGCCTCTGATAGTTTTACCTTCAATACTCGCAACCATTTGCGCATAGCCTGAAAACCCTCCAGATTGTTTGTCACTTGGATATGCGCAAACTCCCGATAATCTTTGCCTCGCTCATAAAGAGCGAAGTCAAGGGTGTCTTTTGAAACATCACACCCAATAAAATGTTTTTTAGTCGACAAATCTTTCATAACTTTGCAGACGTTATAATTAAACAAAAACGTTGAATTCATCCATAACTTTTATTAGACATGAAGGTCTAGAAATCTAGCTTGATGTGTTCAACAAATAAGACAGAGACGGACTTTAACCTATGATAGTCCTTTAGACTAGCTAAACATAAAGGTCACCGTCTCTGTCTTTCTATTTAACAATTCAGAAAGTAAAAGTTAATTCTGAATATCGTCTGCAAAGGTAAAAGCTAAACAGTGTTTCGACAGCTATGCCGTCTTACGCCGCTACCGCGGCTATGTGTTCTGACGATATTACAGCCCGGGCCTACAAATCTTCCTCGATAGAGAATTCTTCGGGGAGATCGTCGAAGTTGTCGGGGTCGTCTACGTTTTCTTCGACATCGACATCGTCGTCGGCCTCTACCTCTTTGGCGGCTGTAGGTTTCTTTTTCTTGTCGGCCGAGGGCTCGGCAAGAGCTTCGCTGATGAGCTTTTCGATTTCATCGGCCAGTTCGGGATTATCCTCAAGCATGCGCTTGGCCGATTCGCGGCCTTGGGCGAGCTTGGTGCCGTTGTAACTGAACCATGAGCCGCTCTTGACTATGATGTTGAGCTCTACGCCAAGGTCGATGAGCTCGCTCGAGCGCGAGATACCTTCGCCGAACATGATGTCGAACTCGGCGCGGCGGAAGGGAGGCGCCACTTTGTTCTTCACCACTTTCACAACGGTATGGCGGCCGAGCACATTGTCGCCTTCTTTAAGAGTGGAGCGCGAGCGGATGTCGAGGCGCACCGACGAGTAGAACTTCAGCGCGTTGCCGCCGGTAGTGGTCTCGGTGGGGCCGAACATCTGGCCGATCTTGTCGCGAAGCTGGTTGATGAAGATACATGTGGTGTTCGTGCGGGCGATGGTGCCGGTGAGCTTGCGCATGGCCTGCGACATAAGGCGTGCCTGCAGACCCATGTTGCGCTCGCCCATCTCGCCTTCGATCTCGCTCTTGGGGGTAAGGGCGGCCACAGAGTCTACAACGATGATATCCACCGCAGCCGAGCGAATGAGCTGCTCAACGATTTCGAGTGCCTGCTCGCCGTTGTCGGGCTGCGAGATGAGGAGGTTGTTGATATCCACACCGAGCTTCTCGGCATAGAAGCGGTCAAAGGCATGCTCGGCGTCGATGATGGCGGCGATACCGCCCAATTTCTGAGCCTCGGCGATGGCGTGGATGGCGAGTGTGGTCTTACCCGACGATTCCGGACCGAAGATTTCGATGATTCGGCCTCGGGGATAGCCGCCTACGCCGAGAGCGGAGTTGAGAGCCACCGAGCCCGAGGGGATGACATCAACTTTCTCCACTACCTCGTCGCCCATCTTCATGATGGCGCCGCGGCCGTATGCTTTTTCGATTCTACCCATGGCCTGCGCGAGCGCTTCGAGGCGCGCTGCCTTGGGGTCGACTTCTTCTTTTGATTTCTTTGCTTTGGTTGCCATAATTATGCAGTATTATTTGTTTTCTGTTGCAAAGTTAATACACAGGTTGTGCATTACAATAGCACACTAAAGTTAAATAAAGTTTACATAAATTTATTTCAGCACACCCTACGCCCAAGCACCACTGATAATCAACACGTTACAAGAAACCTTATATTTTCACTCAAAAAAATCTCATTTCCGCTGAACTATTTTATCCCCCACACGTTTTATTAGTACATAGCAAAATTACTTTTTCCATTGCAAGAAATGTGATAATGATTGGTTTATTAACTACTGAGGCGACACTGTGATAGCGTCGCCTCAGTAGTTATATATAGCCGGGTGTGTGGTGAGTGGTTGGCAGGGAGTTGGAAACTAATCAGCACCAACCATTATACCACCCACAACCCTCTCGCCACCAACCTTTTTCAGGGTAGCACTGAGCCGCGGAGGCGGAGGGATACTTCCTCGCTTTTGCCTGCGCCGTTGCGCAGCTTCACGCGGATGTCTTTGTCGGCCTCACCGCGCTGTCCCTTGGGGTTGAATGTAACCTTGATTTTGGCCTTTTCGCCCGGTTTGAGCGGCTTGCGGGGATAGTCGGGCACGGTGCAGCCACATTTGGGCTTGACCCAGATTATGGCGAGCGGAGTCGTGCCGCTGTTGGCAATTTCAAATTCATGCACCACATCGCCGGCAGACTCTTTGACAGTGCCGAAATCGTAGCTCACAGCCTCGAAAGTGGCACCGACTTTCTCGCCCGGTGTCTTGCGCCCGTAGGCGGCAATGCTCAATATGCCCAGCATAGCGATGAGCAATATACGCAGATGTTTCATCTTTTATATTTTAATGTTTAGGGTTTGTGGTTTGTTGGCTGTGGGCAGCGGGTTACTTACGCTTATCCGTTTTTGCTAATCCGCTGCCCACACCCTACCAACCACAAACTACAAACCCTAAGGTTGGCTGAAATATGTGGCGAGTACCTGAGCGGCGGCGGCGAAGGAGCTGCGGCGGTTGGCATATACATCGGCCTCGCACGAGGCGAGCTGTCGCTGAATCTCGGGATTGTCGTAGAAATGCTTGCGCAGCTGCTCGTCGATAGTCTCATACATCCAGTAGCGCGCCTGCTCGTGGCGCTTTGCCTCGAAATAGCCGTTTTCTTTCACAAAGGCGAAGTAGCGGTCGATCATATCCCATACTTCGGGTATACCGAGCTCGTAATAGCCTGAATATGTGAGTACTTCGGGCGACCACCCCGAGGCCGTCGGCGGGAAGAGGTGGAGTGCCGAGCGATATTGCGCCTGCGCGAGCTGCGCCGGGCCTACATTGTCGCCGTCGGCCTTGTTGATGACAATACCGTCGGCCATCTCCATGATACCGCGCTTGATACCCTGAAGCTCGTCGCCGGCGCCGGCAATCTGTATGAGCAGGAAGAAATCGACCATCGAGTGTACGGCGGTCTCGCTCTGCCCCACCCCTACGGTCTCAACGAAGATATTGTTGTAGCCGGCGGCCTCGCACAGCACTATCGTCTCGCGCGTCTTGCGGGCCACGCCGCCGAGCGAACCTGCCGACGGGCTGGGGCGGATAAAGGCATTGGGGTGCTGCGAGAGCTTCTCCATGCGCGTCTTGTCGCCGAGGATAGAGCCCTTTGTGCGCTCACTCGAAGGGTCGATGGCAAGCACGGCAAGTTTGCCGCCGTCTTTGAGCACATGAAGGCCGAAGACGTCGATACTGGTGCTCTTGCCCGCTCCCGGAACACCCGTGATACCTATGCGGCGCGAGTTGCCCGAATGAGGCAGACACTTCTCTATAACTTCCTGCGCCAACGCATAATGCTCCGGTGCAAGACTCTCAACCAGCGTGACGGCACGGCTGAGTGTTGTGACATCGCCGCGGACTATGCCCTCTACGAGCTCCGAGGCCGTCGGCAGGGGTTTGCGCCTTCGGGGCACGCGGTAAGGGTTGACAATCGGAGGCTGAGCCACACCGCGGTTGACACTCAAGCCGCTATATTGGCTGTCATTTTCAGGATGTTCCATGGTATCAATATATTACACTGACCACTCTACGCCGTCTTTGGTGTCTTTGACGGAGAAGCCGATTGCGGCGAGGCGGTCGCGGATAAGGTCGCTGGTGGCCCAGTCTTTGTTTTTCTTGGCGTTGGCGCGGATGTCGAGCAGCAGGTCTACGGCCTCGCGGTAGGGGCGGAGGTTGTCGGTGGCTGCACCGCCTTCGTCAACGCGTATGCCGAGAATCTCCACCAGCCATGTATCCATAAACTTGCGGAGGGTGTCGATATCGGCCTGTGTGGCTGTGGCTGTGTGGTCTTTGACCTGATTTATCATGCGCACGGCGTCGAAGAGCACACCGATGAGCACGGGGGTGTTGAGGTCGTCGTCCATGGCCTCGGCAGCGCGGGCCTCGAGGGTTGAGACATCGATAGTCGAGGTCTCCGACGCCTTGAGCTCTTGAAGACGGCGATATCCGTCGAGCATACGGCCAAGGGCTGTCTCTGCTGATTTGAGAGCCTCGTTGCTGAAGTCGACAGTGCCGCGGTAGTGGGCCTGAAGGATGAAGAATCGTATTGTCATCGGCGAGTAGGCCTGCTCAAGCAATTCATGCGAGCCGGTGAAGAACTCGTCGAGAGTGATGAAGTTGCCCAGCGACTTGCCCATCTTCTTGCCGTTGATGGTGATCATGTTGTTGTGCATCCAATATTTCACCGCCGGGTGGCCGCTGTGGGCCACGCTCTGGGCTATCTCGCACTCGTGGTGTGGGAATTTGAGGTCCATGCCACCGCCGTGGATGTCGAAAGTCTCGCCGAGATATTTCTCGCTCATTGTGGAGCACTCAAGGTGCCAACCGGGGAAGCCCTCGCTCCAAGGCGACGGCCAGTGCATGATATGCTCGGGAGCGGCTTTCTTCCACAGCGCGAAGTCGGCGGGATTGCGCTTCTCGCTCTGACCGTCGAGCTCGCGGGTGGTGGCGAGGAGCTCGTCGATGTTGCGGCCCGACAGTTTGCCGTAGCCGTAGTCTTTGTTGAATTTAGGCACGTCGAAATATACCGAGCCCTCGCTCTCGTAGGCATAGCCGGCGTCGAGGATAGCCTTGATATATTCGATCTGCTCTATGATGTGGCCCGAGGCATGAGGCTCGATCGATGGAGGCAAGACATTGAGCGCCTCCATAGCCTTGTGGTAGCGGCCCATGTAGTACTGCACCACTTCCATGGGCTCGAGCTGCTCAAGGCGTGCTTTCTTGGCAATCTTGTCCTCGCCTTCGTCGGCGTCGTGCTCAAGGTGGCCTACATCGGTGATATTGCGCACATAGCGCACCTTGTAGCCAAGGTGGGTGAGATATCGGTAAACGATATCGAATGTGATGGCCGGACGGGCATGTCCGAGATGGCCGTCGCCATAAACTGTCGGCCCGCAGACATACATGCCCACCATGTTATCATGAAGAGGATGGAATTCCTCTTTCCGGCGGGTCATGGAGTTGTAGATGGTAAGCATAGTTTAGCTTTACTAATCGATTTTACAATAGGTTGGTAGGGACGCGGCGAGGATTCTTATCTTTGTGATATACCTTTTGAGGAGCGGACGCGCCTCGGCGCGTCCCTACAATCCGGTTATAAGGCCAATAAGCTACAACTTATCAACCTTTTTAAATTTACGCTTCGAAGGGGTTGGGTATACCGCCCTGCTTGGGAGCGTTTTTGGGGAGTTTGCGCTCGATGGTGCCGAAAGTGGCCTCGTAGCGCTGAACATTCTCGCTCAGAGCCGACAGAAGGGTCTTGGCATTCTCGGGAGTCATGATAATGCGGCTCTGCACCTTGGCCTGAGGCATGTTGGGAGCAACGGCGATGAAGTCGAGGAAGAACTCGTTGGGGCCGTGAGAGATTACTGCAAGGTTGGCATAGTGGCCGTTTGCCACTTCGGGGGTGAGCTCGATCTTGAGCTCCTGCTGTTTGGGTTTATTTTCCATTGTGATAATTATTCTTTATCTATATCAGTGAATTGCAATCCATTGGCGGGATCTTTATAATATATGCGGATACCCTTGGTGGTTTCTTTGTTCCACATATCCTCGATATTGTAGGAGCAATAGAAATAGTACTGGTTGATAGAGCCGTTGGTGTCGGCAGTGAAGAGAAGGCGGTATTGCGGACGCTCGCTGTTTTCGGTTTCCTCGTCGAGAACAAACTGAATCTTTGGAGCCTTGGCGGCAGTGGCGCTGATAAATGTCATATCGAGATACTGACCTGAGCGGTTGATGGTCTGCATGGCCACTTCATCGGTCGCCCAGTCTTTATATTCGATTGTATTGCCCTTTACCGGGGTTGAGCCGCGGCCTTCTGCCACAACAGCCTCAAACACCACAACGGGGCCGCTCACATAGCGCAGACCCATCGAAGGCTCGTAGCTGATGACGATACGGTCGCCGACCTTGAATTCAGAAGTAGTGAACTTCTGGTTGGTGGTGAGCGTGATAAGAGGAGAATCGCCGCTCTGGCGGAATGACATTGTGGCTCCGGCCTCGTTGAAATGGTCGAGAGTCACAAAATCGATGTAGCTCTGAGGACCTCCGTTGTCGTCGCTTGAGCAAGAAGTGAGGCCAAAACCGGCGAGAAGAGCCGCGCCGATAAGCAAATTTTTAATTTTCATTGCGTTAATTATGTTTTGAATTGGTTTCGATGCCAACGATTTTACCGTCGGCCATTCTTACTATTGTGTCGGAGTCGGCAGCGAGACCTTCGTCGTGGGTGACGATCACGAAAGTCGCGCCGAGCTCGTCGCGTAATTCGAAGAAAAGTTTGTGTAGCGAGGCGCGGTTGGCCGAATCAAGGCTACCGGAGGGCTCATCGGCAAATATGACTTTCGGGTCATTGACAAGAGCTCTCGCCACAGCTGCACGCTGGCACTCACCTCCCGACAGTTCCGACGGGCGGTGACCGGCGCGGTCGCTCAAGCCAAGGCGGTCGAGAAGTCTTGCCGCCAGCTCCATAGCCTCGCGCTGCGACTTGCCGCCGATAAGCGCCGGCATAGCCACATTCTCTGCCAAGGTAAACTCGGGCAGGAGTTGATGGAACTGGAAGACGAAGCCTATGTTGGCATTGCGGAATGCCGAGAGCTTTCGGTCGGGCAAAGCGGTGACATCGGTGCCGTCGAAGAGCACACGTCCGCCCTTGTCGGGGGCCGACAGTGTGCCCAAAATCTGCAGCAAGGTTGTCTTGCCGGCACCGCTGGGACCGACGATGGTCGTCACCTTGCCTGAGGCGATATCAAGGCTTATACCCTTGAGGACTTCAAGAGCACCGAAGGTCTTGTGTATGTCGCGGGCGCTCAGCATCCGCCGCAGCACCCTCCCTCGCCGCATGAGCTGTCGCCGCAGTCACCGCCGCCACAACCACCGCACCCGCAGCTGTGCTTGGGGTGGAGTTCGTCTTCGGTCGGCTCGCGCACAACGAGCACCTCGCCGGTGAAGCGCACCTTGTCTTTTGCCAAGGGATGGTTGAGGTCAATCACCACATCGGTAGGGGTGAGCTCGAGCACTACGCCGTCGATACGGAATCCGTCGGGGGTGCGCAGGGGTATCACCTCGCCGGGAGCGAACATCTCCTCGTCGAATTTGCCGTCGACTGTCATGCGCTCGCGCGGTATGCGGTAGATTTCATCCTGAGTATAGGGGCCGAAACCCTCTTCGGGCATGGCTACGACATCGAATTTATAGCCGGCCTCTTTGCCTGAGAGCTCTTTGTCGAGAGCCTCTACGAGACCGAGGGTCATGCCGTCGATCACGCGGTCGGGGTCGTCGGCGGTGGTTTCGTGTACGAGTTCTTCTGTGCCGTCTTCGTTGATACGGTAGAGCTTATATGCTATCTCGAAATATTTTCCGGGTTCGATTTTCATTTTCTTATATGTTGTGTTTTAATTATCAATTTACTGAGCCACCTCGCGCACTTTGAGGCGTTCGCCGGCGTCGTTGACTATAGAGCGGAAATAGCGCTCGTTGTAGCCGCCGAAGGTCGGCTGCACCGGCATACCGTCGGCACTGCGCTCAAATTGGCCGTCTTTTTCTTTCTTGATGTTGCCGTCGAGGAACTTCACAAAGAGATAGTCGCCGAGGTCTTTGTAGCGTTTGGTCACGTTCTCGGCTGCGACGTCGGTGAGATTGTTGAGGTGGACAGAGGCTGCGGCGAGGTCTTTGCCGGCGAGCTCGCTGTCGAGACCGGCTACGCGTGTGCTGAGTTCATTCTCGAGCTCGCCCTGAACGCGGCGGATGTCGGGTATCATCTGGCTGTAGCGGTTATATGCCTGATTGGCAACATAGTTGTTGACCCAGAACATAGAGTCCCACGACAGTGTGAGGAGGTCGGCGGTCTTCTCGTCGAGCGACTTGGGCACGGTGGTATTTGACGAGAACACAGGCACATAGACGCATGTATTGGCGTCGTCTACACCAAACCACAGGATACCCTTGGTGGCTTCATGACGGTTTTTGTTCATATCGGCCACGAAAGAGAAACCGGTCTGCTGGGTGGCTATGGCACGTTCGTGGGTATAGGTCTGACCATCAACGGTATATTCCATCGGGCGCCAACGGTAGGGGCAGTCGAAGGGGCCGGCGCCGATATCGTTGTTCATATCGAGAAGAGTCCCCTCGAAGTGGTCGCGCATCATATCCTTGAGGTCGTTGGCGGCAAGAGCCTTGGCCGGTTTCACCCAAAGGGGCATGGGCTCGCCGCGGCCTTCCATAATCCAAGGGATATACTGATCCATCGAGCCTTTGTCGGCGAAGCGGTTGAAATATGCCCACACACGAGCGTCGCAGCCGCGCAGGGCGCCGGCGTCGGTGATGGCGTAGGCACGCGAGAAGTCGAAGTCTTGGTCTTTGCCGCTGAAGTAGCCTTGCTTGCGGGCGAAGTCGATTACATCTGCGGAGTAGAGAGTTTCCTTGTCTTTGAGCGGGAATTTATGGATACGGGCATGGTTGGCATGGCCGGAGATGTATCCGTCGGGAACACGGCGAGCCACCCACACGGCACCTTTGTCGGCTTTGCCTTTGCCGATAAGTTCCATCACCCATACCTCGTCGGGGTCGGCGATAGAAAATGATTCGCCCGATGACGCATAGCCGTATTTGTCAACGAGGCCGGTCATTACCTTGATGGCCTCGCGGGCTGTCTTGGCACGCTGCAGGGTGATATAGATGAGCGAGCCGTAGTCGATAAGGCCTGAGCCTTCGAGCTCGGGACGGCCACCCCATGTACTTTCGGCGATGGTGAGGCCGTGCTCGTTCATATTGCCCATTGTGGCGTAGGTGTGCCCCACTTCCTCAATCTGACCGAGATGTTTGCCGGTATCCCATTCAACCACATCGCGCATTGCGCCCTTGGCATGGTCGGCGGCGGGCTGGTGATAGAGTGCGCCGTAGAGTGTATGGCTGTCGGCGGCGTATGTAATCATCGAGGAGCCGTTTTCGGTAGCTCCGGGAGCGGCTATAAGGCTCGTGCAAGCCATCGCCGCAGCACTCATCATCGAGAGCGCAAGAGTCGTTAGCAGTTTCTTCATTATTTGTTGGTGGTTGGTGGGTTGTGGGCAGCGAATTACTTTTTATGGGTTGGTGGTTGGTGGGTTGTGGGCAGCGAATTACTTTTTATGGAGTTGCTGATTTATTTGTTAAATCTTGATTTAATCTATATTTTAAATTATATAATTTTCGCGAAATTACAAGTACTTCTTGTCTCAGTTGATCTAAGTCTTCTTTTGAAATATAGCCTAATCTTGATGCTATATCTAACTGACAAAAGGCTTCAAACAACGATCCATAAGCTATCTCTAAAAAATGAATCCTTTCCTTGTATGAAGTTCGGCCACTTTGTTCGGCTATGTTCGACGGTACCGAGATAACAGACCTTCTCAATTGGTCACAAAGCACATACCTCTCTTCAGAAGGGAACTTTGCAATCAATCGATATACCTTGCCAACTAACTCTAACGATAGTTGATATACATCTAATTTCTCGAAACTATATAACATATTCCGTTCTCTTACAGTTCAGTCGCTTTAGGCAATGGTAATATACCACCCTGCGTAGCTCTGCAAAGGTAATATACCACCCACTGCCAACAAACCACCAACCTATTTATGATATAACGCGAAATTCATACTTTTATTATCTTATTCTTGACCGGATACCACAGATAGCCTTCTACAGAGGGGCGGCCGAGTTGGTGAAGCAGTTCTACATAGTGGGCTACCTGCCGGTGGTGGCTCTTGCGGGTTTCGGCTGTAAACTTGTAGTCTACAACCACTACCGAGCCGTCGGGGCGCACAACCACACGGTCGGGACGGAATGACTCGTCGCTATTTGGCACATAGATCGAGCGCTCGGCAAAAACCTTGAAATTGGGGTCGAACCACTCGGCCACCGTAGCGCCGCCGGCAGCAATGGCTTGCGCAAGCGTACGGCGATAATCTTCGGCCTCATCATCGGGCACATCCTCGCGCGAGCATTGCCATGCCAAGGCGCGGTCAAGGTCGCCGACTGTGCGCATAGTTGCAAGAATGGCATGGAGATTCGAGCCGCGGCGGGCCGCTTCCTGCATTTCGGGTGGGGCCTCGAACGGCTTGGGCTCATCCACGATTTCCTTGTCTTCCTCGCCTCCGATATCAAGGTCGGTGGCAAGGGCGTCGTCGATACTCACCAGTTCGCGGGTGTCGCTGCGATAGACAACCGCATACTCGCCGGCCTCAATCAATCCGCTGCGCGAAGCCGCTTTATGCTCCGGAGCCGTAGGTGCTCCGAGGGTGTAGATGTCAGTGGCGTCGTCGTAGCCTTCGGTGAGGTCTATTGTAAAGCCTTGCTCGGTTTGGTAGTTGTCGCTCTGAGTGAAGAGATTATGGAGATACTCGCCCACCTGCTCAGTGCGCGTATGGATTATCAGCTCGCGCGAAGCCCGCGTGAAAGCGACGTAGGTAGCATTTAGGTTGTCGATAATCTCGGCCTGACGATCGGCGGCAAGGACATCGGCCACGGGCGATACTTCCGGGTCGCGCAAGGGCGAACTGTCGTCAACGGTTATGCGAAGAAGCGGCGGCTTTATATCCTCGGCAAACTCCTTGAAGCCGGCCATAGGCAGCCACAGGGTCGCGCTCTTGTGATAAAGCTCCCAGTCGCCGAAGGGAATATGCACGCATGCACGCTCGAGACCCTTTGAGCGGTGTATGGTCATCACCTCAACGGCGTCGAGGTCGGCCGACGCCTTGATTGCCCATTTGTATTCATTGCGGTCGTAAGCAGCGGTGAAGTCGGCCAATGAGGGCTCGGCACTCTCGGCCTGCTTTACAGCAAGGTCCTGCAAAGCAGCGATATAGGCATACTCGCGGCGCCGTTGCTCGGGCGTGAGTTTGTGGGCAATGATAGCCTCTACAAGCGCCACGAGGTTGGCGGGATTCTCGGCGCGTATGGCATTGATCTGTCCTTTGAGTGCGCCGGCGGCGTCGCTGCCTTCCTGCAAGGCCATCTCAAGAGCGACATCGGGGCTGTAGCCCTCTGACTCATAGTGGCAATAGCGGGTGATCATCATCACCACGTCGGCGCGCGAGGCATACGAGGCCTCCTCGCTGTCGCGGGTGAGGCGACGGCTCTGGTAGGAGCGCGACACGAGTTTGAGCATGCTCATCACAGAGCGCACGGCGGGGCTGTTGCGCAGCAGCAGCGCCTCGGATGACAATATGCGTATCTGCGGATAGTTGTCGGTGAGATACTTGACTACATCGGCAGCCTCGCGGCGTGCACGGCAGAGCACCATGATGTCGGACCAGCGGTAGCCGGCGTCGTGCTGACGGATGATATCCTCGGCCATTGCTTTGATGATATCATCGTCGGCCGGGGCTTCGGGGTCGGCGTGGAAATGTATGCGCACATAGCCGGGCCGGTCGCTGTATTTCTTCGAGGGTGTCTGCACCACATTGCCATAGTAGCGGGCACCGAACTGATGGCGGAGGCGGTCGAAAACGGTGTTGTTGAACCTCACCACATCGCCCGAGCTGCGCCAGTTGGTATTCTCTTCGGGCACATTGCCGCGCACCACGGTATGGCGCGGGAAATCTTCATTCTGCACCTGAGAGCCAAGCAGTTCGCTGTCGGAATTGCGGAAGCGGTAGATCGACTGTTTCTCGTCGCCGATGATGAGGTTGTCGAAATTCTGCGACAGGCTGTTGGCGACAAGCGGCTTGAGGTTAAACCACTGCACGCCCGAGGTGTCTTGGAATTCATCGATGAGCAGGGTCTCGAGTTTCATGCCGAGGCGCTCGTAGATGAATGGCATTTCGGCGTCGGAAATTATGCGCTTGAGCAATTCGCCGGTGTCGCTGAGCAGCACGGTGTTCGACTCGCGCAGATATCGCTCGAGGGTATGCAGGGCCATGCCGATGAAGTCGAGCGTGCCGAGCGAGGCTCTGAGCGAGTCGTAGATTTTGCGGCGTTTGTAGGCACGTGGAAACTCAATGCAGAAGTCGCGTGCGGCGGCCACGATAGCGTCCATGCCTGCTGCCGAGCCGTATTTTTTCTCTTTGCCGCGTCCGAAGAGGTCGGAGTCGCTGAAGCCGGGCTGCAGAGCCTTGATTTTGAAGTCGGCGGATCCTATCTTTGCCTTAGGGTCAGCGGCAAGGGCGAAGCGCTTGTGGAGCGAACCGAAGACTTCGTCGCTGATACCTGCGGCAGAAAGGAGCTGCTCTACCCTGCGGCCCATCGCGGCGGCGTCTTTCATAGCCTCGGCCGACTCCTTGCGCAGAAGAGCGTCGAAAGCGTTGATTTTGGCCGGAGTGGAGAGATAGTCGCGCAATGCCTTGGAGTTGAGGCCGAAAGTCTCGTCCATCGACTTCTCCATCGTCGAGGTCAAGCCTTGGATGAGATGGCCGTCGCGCTCAAAGAAGTTAAAGGATTTGCCCTCGCGTACTTTCTCGAGGGTATAAGTGCTTATCCAGTCGATGAGTCGGCCGGCATTTTGGGGAGGGGCATAGTTGAGCTCGTCGAGCATGAGCGATATGCTCTGCGAAATGGCGTCGCGGGCGTCGATGGCAAGCTCATAGTCGCCCTGCTGGTCGATTTCGCGCGAGAATGTGCGCAGCACGCCCTGAAAGAACGAGTCGATGGTGCTGACATTGAAGTTGGAGTAGTCGTAGAGCAGCTCGCTCAGGGCGAGGGTGGCGGTGTGGCGGAGCTCGTCGGCAGTGCAGCCATATTCGGCAATCAGACGTGCGGTATAGTCGGCGCCGCTGTTGTCGTCGGCGGCAAGGCTGTTGATCTGCTTTACAATGCGCCGCTTCATCTCGTCGGTGGCGGCGTTGGTAAAGGTCAGGGCAAGGATGGCGCGGTGACGGTTGGGACGCCGCCAGCCTCCGGGCGCATATTTGGTGCTGTTGAGGCGATAGCCGCCCTTCTCGAGCTTTACACCCAAGAGAGTCTTGATATACTCGTATGCCAGCGTGAAAGTCTTTCCCGACCCCGCCGATGCCTTATAAACCGTCAGCATGTCAGAACGCGTTTTTCTCGCCCATAAAGGCATTGAGGACAGTGCGCACCATAATCTTGAGGTCAAGCAGGATACTCCAGTTCTCGATATACCAGACGTCGTGCTCCACACGGCGCTCCATCTTCCATAATTCGTCGGTGATACCGCGGTAGCCGTTGACCTGCGCCCAGCCGGTAATGCCGGGCTTCACGGCATGGCGCACCATATAGCCATCTATCAGACGCGAATAGTCTTCGGTATGTTTGAGCATGTGCGGACGCGGGCCCACTATCGACATGTCGCCTTTCCAGACGTTGATAAACTGGGGCAACTCATCGAGCGACGAACGGCGCAGGAAGTCGCCGAAGCGGGTCTTGCGGGGGTCGTTTGCCGTGGCCTGACTGGTATCGGACGTGGCGTTGACGCGCATGGTGCGGAATTTCAGGCACTTGAAGGGACGGCCGCGATAGCCTGTGCGCTCCTGCTTGAAATATACCGGGCCTTTAGAGCCCAATTTGATGGCGATGGCCACAGGGATATATATCAGCGGATAGAAGCAGAGGAACACCGACGACACCACGATGTCGAACATGCGCTTGACCCCGCGGTTGACTATGCTCTTGAGGGGATTGTGACGTATCGACAGCACCGGCTGCGAGCCGATATTGTAGAGGTCGAAGCTGCGCGAGAGTGTCGAGGGTATCTGGGGCACGTAATAGAAATCGACACAATTGTCGTCGGCTATCTTGATAACCTTGGCAAGCGATTCGTCGTGGCCTGAAAGCGTGAAATATATCTGGCGTATGTCGTTGCCTTTCACGAAGTTCTCGAGGTCGGCGAGGCGCATGGTGAGCTCGGGGCGGAAGTCGTTCTCGCCGCTGTCGTCGAAGTAGCCGAGTATGCGGAAACCGAAGCCGGGGTCCGACTCCATATTGTCGGTGAGGCGCCGCGCGGTAGGGCCGGTGCCTATCACAACCACACGGGTGAAGTTCTTGCCGCGGCGACGGTAAGTCTTAAGTGCGAATTTGCCAAGTATCTGGAACAATGGCAATGCCACAGCCATCAGGCCGAGGAAAAAGACGTAGGCCTTCACCGGGACGCTTCTCACACCGAGAAATTCGCACAGCGACAGGAAACACATCGCATAAATGCCGACCTCGATAAGGCTTTCGCGCATTTCGAAGTCGAGACGTATTGCCCGGATCTGCAGCTTGTTGCGGCGCGACACCATAATCATCGGTATACAGCAGACCTCCACCAGCAGCCATAGCACACGGAGATAATGGAAATTATCCGTTATCTGCGGGAATACACTGATGGTAAGCCAGAAAAGCAGGTTGACGATGGCTACACCGCCCAAGATGAAGAGCGATGGTATATATCGTCCGCGACCTGTGCTGCGTTCGTTTCCGGTCATTTAGCAGGCGTTATGGGAGTAAAGGAGTGTACGGCCTGTGCCATACACTCCTTCGGGTATTGTTACAGTTTTCCGTCGAGAATCTTTATTTTGTCTTCGATGTCTTTGATATCGGCCTTGAGGCGCTCGATACGGCGCTCCATGTCGTGCACGAGAGAGTTGCCGCTCTTCGACTTGGCCGAGAGGAAACCGAGGTTGTTCTCGTAGGTGCGGAGGTCGTTGCGGCGGTTTTCAAGCACGCGCACAAGACGCTCGCGTTCGTGGTAGAGCTTGTCGGTGTCGCCTTCGAGAGAGTTTACATTGGCAACGAAGCGCTCTCTGCCGGCACGTTTTTCGGCAAGGGCGAAGTGGTCGCGCACGGCGTCGACAGCCGAGCGGTATGCCTCGTAGAGCTTGTCTTTCTCGCGGAAGGGCACATGGCCGGTCTCGTTCCAGCGCTGCTGGAGTGCCTTGAGTTCTTTGAGAGCCGAGTCTTTGTCGGCGGCCTCGCTCACGAGAGCCGACAGCAGGCCGATGATCTCGCGCTTGGTGCGCAGGTTGGCAGCCTCTACGGCACGTGTGCCGCTGCCGGCTTTTTTCTTACGGTCGAAGAAGTAGTCGCAGGCGGTGGTGAAGCGGTTCCACAGGGCGTCGCTGTATTTCTTGGGAACTGAGCCGATTGACTTCCACTCTTTCTGCATAGCCACGAACTGCTCTGTCGCCGAGCGCCAGTCGGTGCTTTCTTTGAGGGCTTCGGCGCGGTCGGCGAGCTCTTGCTTGCGGGCGAGGTTGGAGTTGAGCTCCTCGCGGGTGGTGCGGTAGAATTCGGCCTTGGCGTCGAAGAAGTTGTCGCATGCCTGACGGAAACGGGCGAAGAGACTGCGGTTGGCTTTCTTGGAGGCGAAGCCGAGTTTGCGCCATTCTTCCTGAAGGGCGACGATCGATTTGGTGGCGGCGTCCCAGTCGGAGAATGATTTGAGTGCTCCGAGGTCGATGGCCTCGATCCGCTCGCACAGCTCTGTCTTGGCGGCTTCGTTGGCAGCCTCGCGGGCTTTGCGGGCCTCGAAGAATGCCTGATAGCGCTTGTTGATTTCCGTTGACGCCTCGCGGAAGCGGTTCCAGATGTCGTCGCGCAGTTCTTTGGCTACAGGGCCGACCTGACGCCATTTATTGTGAAGGTCTTGCAGACGGCGGTAGGCGGCGATGACGTCTTCATCGGCCACAAGTGACTGTGCCTCGGCAAGAAGCGCTTCTTTGTCCTCAAGGTTTTTCTTGAAGTCGTAGTCGCGCAGTTCTTTGTTGATTTTGAGATTGTCGGAGTAATGCTCGCGGGCTTCTTGGAAACGTTTCCATACCGAAGTCTCCTGCATGGGGTCTACATCGCCGATGGCGTTGAATTCATCCTGCAGCTCGCGGTAGCGCGGGAAGGTGCGGTTTACATTGTCGGTGTCTTCGGCGAGAGCGTTGATTTCGTCGATGATGGCGTTCTTGCGCTCGAGATTTGCGGCCTTGGCGGCTTCCTGAGCGGCAATCCATTCGCTTTTCTTGGTGCGCAGACGCTCTATCACGAGCTCGAACTCACCCTTTTCCTCAGCCTGCGGCTGCTCACCTTCAGCCGCCTGAGCGGGTTTATGGAGCATGCTGTGGAGCTGACGGAGACGGCGAATCTCGTCGGTGGTGATTTCTGAGGCGTCTTTGGCGAGCAGAGCAAGAGCCTGAGCCATAAGGCTTTCGTCGGTGAGAGGCTGACGCTCGGCGGCGAGCTCGGCATCTTCTTCGCCTTCTGCCATGATTTCCTCGACCTCTACGGCGGCTTCAGGATCGGGGGTTGCGGTTACAGCTTCGGCCTCGGTGGCCGCTGCTTCGTTGAGAGTTGAATCTTTGGTCTCTCCGCCGGGAACCAAAGAGGGATCGTGCATGTCCATAAACGTTAAATAATAAGGTTAAGCGACATCAGCACAGCTAATGTCGCCCCAAAAATACAAAAAAATATTATATTACGCAATTTTTACGAAAGTTTCAACAAAACTCAACGATATCGCACGAATTGAAATTCACGCACAGGCCGGAAAAAGCCGAGCCGGGGCTACATAAACAGCCGCTGGTAGATCAGGGCGTCGGTGTAGTGCGAGGCGGTGCGGATCCATGAGCGCAGGCGGCCGGAGGTGGCGAAGCCGGCGGCCTCGAAGAGCGCGCGCGAGGCGGTGTTGTCGATGGCCACGAGGGCTGCGAGCTGGTGCATGCCGAGGGTCTGCGAGGCGTAGGCGGTGAGCAGACCGAGGGCCTCACTGCCATAGCCTTGGCGGCGGTATTTCTCTATCAGTGCTATGCCTACGAAGCCGCGGCGGTCGCGGGCGTCGAAGTCGCTTATGTCAATCGCTCCTATGGCCTCGCCGCCGTCTATGAGGGTGATTATCAGCCGCAGCTGCTTCTCGGCGTAGATATCGGCTTGATAGCCATTGATATACTCCCACAACATCTGCCGGCTCGCCGGGGCGGTGGTAAATGCGCTCTGACGGCGGTGGGGGTCGTTTTCGAGCATAAAGAGCAGGTCGAGGTCGGCGGGCTCTACAGCGCGCAGGGCCACACGCGCTCCCCGCAGAGCCAAGGCTTCATATTGATTTTTCATAGTTCAAAGGGTATTCGTCCGACAAGCGAGCGGGCAAGCGTGGCCTCGTCGGTATATTCGAGTTCGTTGCCCACTGATACGCCGCGGGCTATCTGCGTCACCTTGACTTGGGGCATACTTCGCTGCAGAAGGCGGTAGATATAGAAGTTTGTGGTGTCGGCTTCGACGGTGGCGCCGGTGGCAAGTATCACCTCATCGACTCCTCCGGCGGCGACGCGCTCTATAAGCGACGCAATCTGAAGCATATCGGGGCCAATACCGTCGATGGGCGATATCAGGCCGCCGAGCACATGGTAGAGCCCGAAATACTGGCGGGTGTTTTCGATGATCATCACGTCTTTTACGCTCTCTACCACGCACACCGCGTTGGCCTGACGCTTGGGCGAGGCGCATATAGGGCAGACGTCTGTCTCGCTGATATTATGGCAGATAGAGCAATATTTTATACCCTTGCGCATGTTGGCGATGGCGTCGGCGATGGTGATTGCCTCCGACGGCTCGCGCCTGAGCAAATGCAGGGCGAAGCGCAATGCTGTCTTGCGCCCTACGCCGGGCAGGCGCGAAAGCGCCGACACTGCATTCTCGAGCAAGGCTGAAGAAAATTCCTGTTCCATATCACAAAAGTAGTCACATCAGCGCATATTTGCAAATTTTTATGGTTGGTGGTTGGAGGGTGGTGGGTTGTGGCCAGCGGGGTAGTTTTCCACTGCCGGTGACGAAAAAAGCGCGACCCCTGCGGAGCCGCGCTTTTAATCTTATTTATCAACAGATCACCAACCGGGGTTCTGTTTGAGGTTCAAGTTGAGGTTCAACTGATTAGTGCCGATAGGATAGAGATAGTACTTTTTATCGTACTTACGGCCGCCTGCAGCCATATTACCTTGAACATATCCGTTCACCAATTCCTGACCCTGAGGATGCTCGGTGCTGTTGAGCACGTAGGCACCGCGAATGATATCAGGATATTTAGTGGTATCAAGCTTATCAAGCTGATGCCAGCGGATAAGGTCCCAATAGCGGATCCAGTTATCGAACATTGTCTCGCAACGACGGCAGCGACGGATTTCCCACAGCAGGCTCGATACGCCCATATTGTTGTCCGAAGCATTGAGGTTTTTGAGATAGTCAACATCGGTGATCATGTCGAGACCGGCACGCTCATAGAGTTTCTTGAGCGAGATATCGAAGTCGGTATTGGTGAAATCACCGAGTTCAGCCTTAGCCTCAGCATAGTTGAGGGCAATATAAGATTGCCAGTAGATGGGGCAGCTTGTATAGTTCTGACTTGCGTTTGTACGGGCGGTAACAGGCAGAAGAACGTTGTCGTACTTGGCGATACCGAAGCCCGAAGAAGAGTTCATGCCCGAGCAACCGGCGCGGCTCCACTCCATACCTTTGAAGTACACGTAGGGGTCGGTGATAATGCTCAGACGAGCCTCGCGGTTGTCAAGCAGATTCTGGATAGAATATGCCGGCTGCATGTCGGGCTCTTCAGCAGTGCCGAAGTTGAGCTCAGTAGGAACTCCTTCAAGAGACTGGTCTTCAGAGTCAGCAAAAGCCTTGCCGTCTTTCATAAGGAAAGCCTTGAAAGCGTCGAGCGACATACCCGAAGTTGTGGTAGACGAGGCTGTATATGAAATTGTTGAATGACGCTGGAGATTGATATCGTAACGACGACCGAAGATAAGCTCCGGGTTAGTTGAAAGACCGGTTACCTCTCCGAGGTCTGTCTTCATCTTTTCCCAAGTGGAGTTATAAAGCGAATGATAGTCATCGCAGAATCCGTATTTGCCAAGAAGATCCTTAGAAACGTTTGCAGCTTCGGTGAGATACTTCTTTGCACGCTCTTCGTTGGGAGCGACCCCATTGTCAGCCTCAGTGCGATAGCGGCAGAAAGTACCCTCATAGAGACATACCTCGCTCTTGGTAGCACGCGCAAGGTCTTTGCTCCATGTCAGGGGCGCCTTGTCGGCAGAGATAGTAGCAATCGCGAAGTCAAGGTCGGCGAGGACAGAGTCCATCACGATATCGCGGTTTGTGCGTGGAGCTTGGAGAATCGGGTCGTTGACATCGGGCACATAGTTTTCCCAAGTGATATCTCCGAACATACGCACGAGGCGATAGTAGGCTGTAGCACGGATAAGGCGGGCGATACCCCAGTAGTTGTTTTTATCAGCCTCTGCCAAGCTTGATGTAACCACATTATTGATAATGTAGTTGGCGCCACGGACGGTGCTGAAGTCGTATTCACCCACATCGGCAGGCAATGTCGGATAAGGCCAGTTTTCGAAGCTTGCACCGACCTGATCGTCGTTAAGATATTTGAAGTAATACCAACCGCTATAGCCGGAATAGAGAGGAGAGCCCGAAAGCATGCGGTCGAGCTGAAGTTGAACGTTGGCAGATGTCGACCAATATGCCGGGTCATCGACAATCGAGGTCATAGGCATGCGGTTGTCGTCGAGGAAATCGTCGCAACTTGCGAACAATGCTCCTACAGCCGCTGCCGCCAAAATTAAATATGATTTTTTCATTTTGAGGTCGATTTTAGTTTAGAAAGTAACTTGAATGCCGAAGGAGTAAGTGCGAGAGATAGGGGTTGTACGACCCAGATAGCCGTTTTGATAGATACTTGCATCCGTTGACTGACGGTGCATACCTGTACCGGCTGCTGTGATTTCGGGGTCCATCGGATAGTCTTTTAATCCGTTGTAGAGCAGACAAGGATTGTCAACACTTACATATACGCGGGCTTTCTGAATAAGCGCTTTCTTGGTGATGTCGTAGGGCAAGGTATAGCCGAGGGTTACAGCTTTCAGACGCAGATATGCCATATTGAGCAAGTAACGGGTCTGAGGATAGAAGTTGTAACGGCCATAGTTAAGACCTGCGACCTGACCCAAGCCACCACCACTACCCGGGTACAAAGTAGGATATTTGTTGTTTTGGTCAACGGCGATATCAGTGATATTGTAGGTAATAGTCTCTACCATATTGCCTTTACCGTCGTCTACCATCTTGGTAGTCTGCTCGAGGGTCATCTGGTTATATGACATCTGGTTTGAATAAAGAGCGTCGGCACCGCGCGACAGAGGAATTACGAATGCTGAGGTTGTCCACATATTGCGCTTGCCCACGCCTTGGAAGAATACATCAAGGTCAAAGCCTTTCCATGCAGCGCCAAGACGGAGTGAATACTCGTAGCGAGGCTGGGTGTTGCCGATAACCTTAAGGTCACCATGGTTTTTGGGAGAACCTACAGGTATAAGATCGCCATTTTCATCTTTCATATTGGGGTCGCCATAGTTGATTACGCCGTCACCGTTGAGATCTTTGAACTTGATGTCACCGATACCGTATTTGAAGCTGCCTGATTCAAGAGCAGTCTGGCTGGGCACACCGGATTTGAGCTGACCGTTTTCGAAGTCAGAAGCCTCAAAGTAGCGGTCGGTCTCGAAGCCCCAGATATCACCGTAGTAATAACCTTCGTTGTAGTTTCCTTGATAAGGAGTCCAAGAGTGGATAATACCGGTGCTGTCATACCATTTCTCAATCTTGGTGCGAGCGTCGCCCAAGGTTGCGGTAGCGTAAACATCCCAGTCGCCGAAGCTGTGATTCCAGCTGAGCGAGAGTTCCCAACCGCGGGTGCGGAGAGTACCGTTGTTTCCGTAAGGAGCGGCAGCGCCGAGAGTAGCAGGCAGAGAAGCGCTCGGGCCGAGCATATTGGTAGTCTTGCGGTCGTACCAGTCGAAGCTTGCGTTGAGAGTGTTGTTGAAGAAGCCGAGGTCGATACCTACGTCACCGGTGGTAACGCGTTCCCAAGTAAGAGAGCTGGGCACGAGAGTCGGCATATTTGCATATTGAACCTGCGAACCGGTGGCCGAAAGCCATGAACCGCTATACGGGCCGTTGATAACAGAGATAAAGCGGTTGTCGCCTACGGCGGTGTTACCTACAGAGCCGTAAGAAGCACGGATCTTACCATTGCTCCACCAAGATTTTACGGGTTTGAAGTAGTTCTCTTCGCTGAAGCGGTAACCGACAGAAGCAGAGGGGAAGAATGCCCACTGGTCATTGGCCGAGAAGCGGCTCGAACCGTCGTAGCGTCCGTTCAACTCGAGAAGGTAGATACCTTTGTAGTCAAAGTTGATACGGCCGAAGAAACCGGCAGAAGCCCAGTGTGTGATGGTCTGGTTGATATCATAACCGGTCTTGTTGCTGCCACCGGTAGTTAGGCCGAGGTAAGGAAGATTGAGGTCGAGGAGCTCGTCGCGTTTTGCATAGAGGTAGTTGTAGTCGCCCTGCTCAACGTTAGAGCCAACCATAACCTTCAGGTTGAAAGCGTCTGCCCAGCTCTTTTCGTATGTAGCGTAAACATTCATACTCCAACGGTCGTCGGTAGTGTTTGTCTGGCGGGCGTTGGCATAGCTGATAGGCACTATATAAGAGGGTTTCGTCACATTACCCCATGAATCATAACCATATACGGGCATATAAGCTACGGTCTGACGGTAGTTGGTGACATCGTAGGTAAAGTCGCCATGGAGTGAAAGACCTTTGCAGATATCAAAATCCATGTAGGCTGTCATACGGGTATTGGTGGCAACATCCTTGTAGTCACCGGCCTGTTTGCGGTAGGCGATATCGTTGCGGTAGTCTACGAGATTACCCTCTTCATCATAAGAATAACCGTAAGGGCCAAAGTACGAACCCCAGCGCCACATATAGAGGTAGTCACCGCGGACGTTATAAGGACCGGTATAATCTTTTTCAGAGAAGCTGAAACGCACACCTGCACGCCACCATTTGAAAATTTCGGTAGACAATGTACCTGTAGCATTATAGCGGTGCATTTTTGCCGGGTTGAAAGCCATTACGTCAGACTTGCCGCTGTAGCCGAACGAGAGACGATATTGAGTCTTGCCGCTGCGGCCTTGCAGAGTGACATTATGGTAATTCGACGGAGCAGTGCGGAACATTATACCCTTGACATCCCAGTCGGCATAATATATAGCAGCGCCTGTAGGAGTAATCTTGTAGTCACCGATATTATCGTCGCTTGTCCAAGGAATCATTTCGCGGTAGCCTGATTTCTTACCGCCGTGTTCTTCTGCCCATTGTTGAGCCAAAGGCATCATATCCCAAGGATTCATACCAAAAAGACCAAGCTCACCGCCTGAACGCATGTTGGCTTCGGTAAGGCCATAAATCTGATTGTAAACAGAAGGATAATCAGCGAGGTTCATTGCTTGGCTCCAGCCGAAGTTGTTATTGTAGCTGATTGATACTTTGTCTTCCTTGTTAGGATTCTTGGTTGTAATCAAAATAACACCGAAGGCAGCGCGTGTACCATAAATAGAGGCCGACGAAGCGTCTTTAAGTACAGAAATGTCGGCAATATCTTCGGGGTTTACAAAAGAAAGGTCGTCGACAGCAACACCGTCAACAATGATAAGGGGTGAAGATGTGGCGTTATTTGAGAGAGTACCTGTACCGCGGATCTGGATTGAGGCAGTACCGTTGATATCACCGTTGGCATTTGTAACGGTAAGACCGGGGACAGCACCTTGGAGGGCTTTGGCTACGTCGGTAGTCGAACGTCCATCCATCACGCGGGCTACATCTACAGTGGCAACAGCACCTGTAAGATTGGCACGCTTCTGAGTACCGTAACCAACGACAACGAGCTGGTCAAGCACCTCTGTAGTGGGTTCGAGGTAAACAATCATGTCGGCAGCAGCCTTTGCAATCTGCGCCTTATATCCTACATAGCTGATTTCGAGAGGAGTTCCGGCAGCGACACGGATTTTAAAATGTCCGAATGCGTCGGTGGCCACGGCATTTCTGGCTGCGCCTTTCTGCGCGACGCTTGCACCGATGACGGGCTCGTTGTTCTCATCAAGCACGGTACCGTTGATGGTGGTCACCGCTTGACCTTGCTCTTGCGGCTCGGGGTTGGCCATGGCTTGGAATGTGCCAAGCGCCGGGGCTCCTGCCAGAAGAAGCATTGTCAGATAAAGATGCTTTCTCATAAAAGTTTGATGATAGTGATTAATTCTCGTTTTATGTCTGAGCATTGCTGCTCAGCCGGGGTAGTGTTTATTAGTTACTGAAGTTGGTGATGAGGGGAGCGGAAGGGGGTGTTTTTCTTTGCTGTGCCGGGCAATTTAAGGTGGGGTTAGATGTGAGTTTTATATAAGTTACAGATTTTCATCTTTTTAGTTAAAAATGTTTTAAGGCTTTAAGCGGAGAGTGCTCTTAGCCGATGCCAAATTTAAACAAAGTTTTTAAACTATTCGCATTAAAGTCGAATTATTAACTTATTTTAATATTTATGCCCCGATTTTCACAAACCGAAAGATTAGCTCTTTTATAGATTATTTAGATTTGGAGGAGGGCTCTGACGCCCTGCGCGCTTCGCACGCGCCTGCAACGAAAAAAAAGGACAGAGGCGAAGAAAGGACAGAGGCAAGAAAAGGGAAGGAGGCAAGAAAGGGGCTGAGGAGAAAAGGATTTAAAAGGCATTCTCTTGCCTGCCGCAGGCAATTGCCTTTTTGACCTTCTTTGCCTATTTTACCGGTTGAGCTGCTGCATTTCGACGAGGCGGCGGTAGAAGCCTTTTGCCTCGGGCTTGATGAGCTGCTCGTGGGTGCCGCGCTCTACGATTTGGCCTTGATTGAGCACGCAGATGAGGTCGGCGCGGCGGATGGTTGACAGGCGATGTGCTATTACGAGGGTTGTGCGGCCTTTCATCAGTCGGTCGAGAGCCTGCTGCACAAGGGTCTCGCTCTCGCTGTCGAGAGCCGATGTGGCCTCATCGAGAATCAGTATCGACGGGTTTTTGAGCACTGCGCGTGCTATTGATATGCGCTGTCGCTGACCGCCGGACAGTCGGCAGCCACGGTCGCCGATGGGGGTGTCGTAGCCTTGCTCGGTGGCCATGATAAATTCGTCGGCATTGGCAATGCGGGCGGCCTCGCGCACCTGCTCGAGTGTGGCGCTCTCCACGCCGAAGGCTATGTTGTTGAAAATGGTATCGTTGAAGAGTATGGCTTCCTGATTCACATTTCCCATGAGCGAGCGCAGGTCGGCCACGCGGAGGTCGCGCACATCGATACCGTCGACAGTGACGCGGCCACGGGTGGGGTCGTAGAAGCGCGGTATGAGGTCGGCAAGGGTAGATTTACCCGAGCCCGACTGCCCTACAAGGGCCACAGTGCTGCCGGCGGGGATGTCGAGATTGATGTCGCGGAGCACCTCCACCTCGCCGTCGTAGCTGAACGACACATCTTCGAGGGCAATGCTTGCCGCCGTAGCCTCGGGGAGCATGCGCGGCTGCTTGGGGTCGGCGATGGGGTTGACGGCGTTGAGAATGACATCCACGCGCTGCATCGACGCCAAACCCTTCTGTATCTGATACATGGCTTTGGATAGGTCTTTGGCCGGCGGAATTACATTGTAGAATATCACCATGTAGTAGATAAATTCGGCGGCATTCATCGAAGAATTGCCCGAGAGTATCAGACTGCCGCCGAACCACAGGATAATGGCCACGGCGATAGTGCCGAGAAACTCGCTCATGGGGTGGGCGAGAGCCTGCCGGCGGGCCACATTGTTGGAAAGGCGGTAGAACTGCTGATTCTCGCCATGGAAGCGGCGGCGGAGCTTATCCTCGGCGTTGAAAGCCTTGATAATGCGCAGACCGCCAAGGGTTTCCTCGATGGTTGACATCAGTACACCCCACTGCGTCTGTCCCTCGAACGACTTGCGCTTCAGCCTCTTGCCCACACGCCCCATCACGAGGCCTACGATGGGCAGGAGTACGAACACGAAGATTGTGAGCTGCCACGATATGGCAATCATCATGCCGAGGCATGCGATGATCATCACGGGGTTCTTGAACACCATATCGAGCGACGACATGATGGAATTTTCAATCTCGGCGACGTCGCCGCTCATACGCGCCATGATATCGCCCTTGCGCTCGACAGTGAAAAAACCTATGGGCAAGGCGGTTATCTTATCGTAGACGTAATTGCGGATATCGCGCACCACACCCGAGCGCATGGGGATAATGAAATATGAGCTGAGGAACGACGCTCCTGTCTTGAGACCCGTCATCACCACAAGGCTCAGAGCGAGTAGCGCCAAGGCCGTCGGCGCGCCCCAAAGGTTGACCACCTCCTGCACATAGTAATAGAAATCGTTGACTATCACATCCTTGACAGAGGCGTCGCCAAGGTGCATGTAGGTGTATGTGGCGTCGTTGATCTTGAACAACATCTGCAGTATCGGCACCACCAAGGCAAAGGAAAAGAGGGTGAGCAGAGCCGTGAGGATGTTGAATATGATATTGAGTATCAGATACTTCTTATATGGCGGCACGAAGCGCAGCAATATGGCGTAGAGTCCTTTCATAATAAGCTGAGATAGTCGTTGTCGATACCTTTTGCCGGGTCGAGGCGCAGGCGTATGGCGTCGGGATAGAGATTGTTGGCACGGCGGCCTATATTTTTGATAAAGCCGAGAGGATGGCCGGCATAATTCACTGTGGCAAAACCTCTTGGGAGATCGTCGGGGATATCAGCGAGCGAATCGCCATGGAGATAAGAGAGAGCGCCGGCGCGGTCGAGCACTACCGACGGAAAAGCCCCGGGCGCAAGCGCCTGGCTGAATGCAAGTTGCCATGCGGGCACGAGGTCTTTACCCTTGACCCGGCACAAGGGCACTCCGCAAGAGATCAGGTGCAGTTTCTCGGCGAGGAAGTCAAAGAACTGCTCATCGGATTGAGGGACAGCGTAATACTCCCCTGCCCTATCCTGCCTGATGGCATACTGCTCGGCGGCGGCGAGAACGGCGGCGGCGAAGCGGCGCACCTCGGGAGCTTTTACGGCTGCTTTCTTGGCTTTTATCTTTCCTGCCGAGTCACCGCTTTTGCGCACGGCAGCTATAAAAAGGCCTTCACCGCGCACGTGCCCCGGCATAAAGCGGTAGCAATGATAGGGAGTGGAGAATCCTTTATGCACGCCTTCAAACGAGTCAAGGCCGAGGTCAATACTCTCGCCACCAAGCTCTTCGATGATATATGCAAGGTTTTCCTCATCTTCGCGGCGGTTGAATGTGCATGTGCTGTAGAAGAGGACGCCGCCGCCACGTAGCGCCCGCCATGCGTTGGCGAGGATGTCGCGCTGCAGCGTGGCGCAGCTGTCGATGAGCTGCGGCGTCCATTGAGCTATCGCCTCGGGCTCCTTGCGCATCATGCCCTCGCCCGAGCAGGGAGCGTCGACGGCCACAATGTCGAAAATCTCGCCCAAGGCGGCTAAGCGGGAAGTATCTCCTTGACTTACAGCGCTGCCGGGCATGCCGTATTTGGCCATATTCTCGGCCAAGACAGCGGCGCGACGCGGGTCGTACTCATTGCTGAGCAGGCACGAACCGGCAGGCAAAGCTTCGGCGGCGGCTATGCTCTTGCCTCCGGGCGCGGCGCAGGCGTCGAGATAGCGGAGAGGCGCGTCGCCGAAAATTTCGGCGGCAATTTTTTTCACTATATGGGTGAGAATCATCGACGAGGCGTCCTGCACATAGTAGAGCCCCTGATGCCATGCCGGGTCGAGGGCGAAATTGGGGCGACGGTCGAGATAGACGGCCTTGCCATCGAGCCAAGGCACGCTGTCGCCTTGAGCCTTGATTTCCATGCCCTTGGCAGTGTTGGCGCGCACGGCAAGCGAGGGGTCGCTCGTGGCAAGTGCCTCTACGAGCTTATCCGTGACTTCGGGGCAGCCGTAGCCGGCGAGCATTTCGATGAATCCCTGTGGCAGAGTGCGGATCATAGGCGGGTATTTAATATCTTCACCACCTCATCGCGCAGATATGGCACATCGACGCACTGATAGCGCCGCATGTCTGGATGGAATACCCCGAGGTGGCATGCTTCGACATGGATATCATACTCCGTCTCAAGCATATAGCGGTATATGCTCAGCTGCAGGGCGTAGTGGTGGAAAGTGGTGTCGGGCAGATGGTCGATGGGCGCGAAGGCATGCTTGCCATAGTTGTTGAGGAGCGGGTTGCCGAAGTCATCGCATACCTTGCTCGACCGCTTCCAGTCGTAGATCTCGAATTTTGAGCCGTCGAATGCAAGGAAGTCAAGAGTGCCGGCAAGGCGGTATTTCTTGCTGAAAATAGGCCATTCGCTTCGATAGGGCGTGAGAGTGTGGCTCTCGGCAAAATCAAGGAAATAGCGGTATTCGACATCACCGAGCGCCTCGGCGTCGGCCTCCGACGAAATATAATATTGCTCTATGCGCTCGTGCAGGCGTGTGCCCAGATTGCGGGCAGCCTCGGCCTTGTCGGCCCATTCTTTCTTTATCATCTCGGCAGTCTTGGTAGGGGTAGCCTTGCGGCGGGCCCAATAGTCGGCGTCGAACTGCTCGAAGAGGCTCGACACGAGCTGGGTCACCGAGTCGCACGTCAACTCATTGTCAACGATATATTTATGCTCCACCGGTTCGAAGACAATCCGGCGGTCGCGCTCGTGGACATGATCGGAATTAAAGAAATTGAAACTTGTCTGAGCCATAGAGAAAAGTGATAAAACAAAGAAATCCAAGCCTCGATAACCGGGACTTGGATTGAGAAGTAGTCTTACCAGGATTCGAACCTAGACAGACAGTACCAAAAACTGTAGTGCTACCATTACACCATAAGACTATCCTTGTGCCCAACCCATAATGGGCTAAAGCGCTGCAAAGTTAATGATAAAATTTCATCCGCGCAAATTTTTGCGCTATTTTTTTGTGGTTGGTGGCGGAGGGGTTGGTGGTGTGTGGGCGGTGGGTGGTAAGTTAGCAACCATATCGCTGCCCACCAACCACTCACCACCAACCACCAACTATCGTTGAGCCACCTTGAGCATGCTGTCGATTTCCGATTGAGGAATCGCAGGAGGCAGGAGGTTAAAAAGCATTTCGGGATATTTACCGAAGCCCGACCGATTACGCTCCAAAGCAAATTGGAGCTTATGTTGTAGGTCCGCTCTATCCCATGTCAACATTTTTGTGGCATTGCGGTCGGAAAGCCATGCAGCCACGGCCTCGGAATCTTCAGTAAGCACGCGGTCAAAGAACCTGACAGCATCGTTTTCACCCATCACACGGTATACCATATACATCTTGGTAAGATTCTGAGGATAGAGGCCACCGGTGAGTTTAAGCTTCTCGACTTCTTTTTCAGCCTCTTCCTTTTTACCGTTCTGAGCCAGCCAAAGAGCTTCAAAAAAGATTGGCAGGCCAGCTGCATCCCGCATACTCTTAAAGTCGCCTTTTTGAAGAACCGGATAATATTTTTTCCAATTGTTGATATATTCGTCAGAAAACATGCCACGTCGCGCATTGTTGATGGTGCTCGGCTGCTGATTGTAATTTGTCTTCTGATTCCAGTCAAGGCAAGTATTCAACAGTTGCTGATACGTGTCGGCGTTGCCCCTCTCAGCAATAAGGCCCTTTATCATGCGCACATTTTCGTTGGCATTGGCATCTCCGCCGAGAGCTATATAGCGCTCCATCGCACTGATGGCTCCCAATTGATTGCCGATCGACAGACCCACAGCAATCGCTTTGTCGGCAGCCTCTACACTGCCCGAATCAGCAGCGACATGAAGAAGCTTGTCGGTAGTTTTCATATTATAATCCCTGTCGCCTTGCGAGTAGCCCTCCTCATTGTTGATAAAACCATTGGCAGCTTCCAATGCCAGACGAGGATTGCCTTTCAGGCCACCCTTAACGGCCCATTCGCTTACCTTTTTCGGATTCTTCTCAATACCATCCCAGCTGCGGTAAAGGTCGGCCATACGCTCGTAGGCAGTGATATTGCCCTTATCGATAGCTTTCTTATACCATTTCTCGGCTTTCTTTACATCTTTGCCGGTGCCATCGCCTTTGAAATAAGCGTCGCCGGCAGCCACCATAGCGCCGGTATCGCCGTTGCCGGCCTGTTTCTCCAAAGCCTTGACAGAGGTCTGCGCCATTGCCGCCGAAACACAAAGAGCGGCAGACAAGGCAATCAATAATACCTTTTTCATTTTATTTCAGTAAATCAAGTGTCTTTTCTTGTTCTTTGATAAATTTCTCCAAATCATTCTTAGTCAGCACATATTTGCGGTATGTGCTGAAATTGCGCTCTTGCTTGACGAAGTTTTTATAGCCTTTCTCGTAGTTGCCTACAATCTTCTTTTTTCGTTTGTCGCTTTTATAAGACATAATCTGAGAGTTGAGCTCCTCGATTTTTTCCTGAAGTTTCGGAAGCTCATTGTAATCCAGCAGCGAGGACTTGAACGCCTCTGTATCGAAGCGGCCTTTGCGGTCGATATGCAATTTGCCTTGTTTGTAGGTATTCTCGCTGATAAATATCAAACGAGCCTTACCGGTCTTTATATCAATATCATATACTTCAAATTGCGGATTATTGCCGAAAATCTCGGGATGGGCTGCAACAGCGCGTTTTGCGTCCATCTTATAGTTGTTTAGTATTGTCTCAGCACCAAAACTGCGGCGGTTTGCAGTATATGACCTCATGCTGCCAAGCGTACCATAAAGCTTTGTCTGATAGGGGTCATTCGGATCGGGCTGGGCCGAGGTGAAGTAAAGTGTTGCGCCATTGTAATCGGCAAGCATTTCCTTGCGCGAAATATGTTGAGGTTTGAGTTTGAAAGCTCCGAAGGCTTCGGCAGCCTCCTTGCCCGCGCTGTTCATCTCCTTACGCGCCTCGCGGGCTTCCTCGTTCTGATTCTTGAAGTCGTTGCGCTGCTGAGCCTTGTGGGTCTGCTCTTCCGACTTGCTGGCATAATATTGCTCTGCACCTTGCTGATTTTCAGAGATACCTTCTTCGTGGCTGCCTGTAGCGGCGCCTGTAGGTGTAATCTCAATCTCGCCGTCGGCATTAAGCTTCCATTTGAAAGCACGTTTGCCGACAGGAGTCATCCACACAGTGTAGCCACCTGAAAGATTGCGGGCCCCCTTGCGCATACGACCGGTGTAGGAATTGCGCTGTCCGCCTATACTCTCAGCTTGGACGAGTTCGAGATTCCACTCCTTTGTATACCCATAGATAGTCATGGATCCGGTTCCGCCGGGGTTGAATGTAAGATTGAGTTTTTTCGCGCCCAGAGAGTTGAGAGCCCAATAAGAGCCGGCAGGCTGCTTGAGATTGGCCTTTGCCCATTCGTCGTCGGAATGTATATTGAGTTCCTTGCGGCTTCCGTCGGGCATGACTATCGTGCCCTGCACCGGTTCTACACGGGTAAGGGGGTGCCAAGCTTTCTTTTCTTTTGACAGGACAGTCTGGATGGGGTCGTAGCCGCAGGTGATAAGGCCGTAGTAGCGGCCCTCGTTGGCGGGCAGGTCGGCGATGACATAGTAAATGTTGGGTGAATCATACACCTTATAGGTTATCGTCTTGCCTTGCTTGTCGGTGACCCTGCGCATTTTGGGGTCTCCCATGGCATTCGTCTCCGGGCGTGCTCTGCGCAGGCTTTCGGAGTAAAGTATATTCCAAGTCTTGCCGCCGACAGCAAGCGGCTGTGGATCGCTGAGAGTGAGGAGGGTGTCTACATAGTCTTTAACATCATCAACCACACCAAGCACGCTGCCACGCAAAATCGGCCCTTTGTCGTATTCATCAGCCTTTTTCAGTTCGGATTGCAGAGCCTCATCAACTTGGGCTGTAGCAGCCGCAGATGTCTTCTGTGTGGCTAACTCCTTGACAAGTCTCTCATACTCTTCAGGAGGCAATTGGTTTTTGAGATGCTCCAAAATTTCGGGAGTCAGCGTTCCTCTGGAGGTGCTTGTAGTCTGTGCCCCGACATTGACAGACAAGGCAATCAACACAAAGGCAGCACAGAAAAGGTGTGTTATTGTTTTTTTGCAAACGTTAACATATATTAACCTATTAAATAAGAGATACTTTCAAAGTTTATGGCTCTCTTGCGCCGGAGCGGAACAAGAGAGCCATTTAGATTATAACAGGAACTACTTCGCGGCCAGCGTCATGCCTTTGCGGAGAGCCTCCTCATTGAGGGGGATAAGGTGGTGATGGCGCTCGGGAAGGGTCTTTTTGAGACCGCGGAGCACGGCATCGATACCGACTATCGGGCGACATGCCAAGAGCGCTCCGAGAAGTATCATGTTGTAGGTCTTGGAGTTCTTGAGCTCGATGGCGGCTGTCATGGCGTCGACGGCAACAACATTGATGTCGGTGCGGGTGGGCAGATGATGTATGCCCGAGGGGTCGTAGATGAGCGTGCCGCCGGGCTTCACCTTGCTCTCGAATTTGTCGAGGCTCTGCTGGTTGAGCACCACGGCAGTGTCGTAGCAATCGAGCACGGGCGAGCTGATAGGAGCGTCGGAGAGGATGACGGTGACATTGGCAGTGCCGCCGCGCTGCTCAGGGCCGTAGGAGGGCATCCAAGTCACTTCGAGATTGTCCATAAGGCCTGCGTAGGCGAGGATTTTGCCCATCGACAGCACGCCTTGACCGCCGAAACCGGCAATTACTATTTCTTCTTTCATAGCTTACTTGGTTTTGCTTTCGACGTCTTTGAGGTCGCCGAGGGGATATTTTTCAAACATGTGCTCTACCATCCAGTCATTAGACTGTGCGGGGGTGAGTTTCCAGCCCGAGTTGCAGGTTGCCACCACTTCGACTACCGAAGTGCCTTTTCCGGCGAGGGCGTTCTCGAAAGCCTTGCGGATGGCACGCTTTGTCTTGTTGACGGCTGCCGGGGTGTGCACGGCCTGACGGGTGACATAGCATGTGCCGTCGAGCTGTGCCAGCAGCGGGGTGATGGCCAAGGGGTAGCCGTTGAGGTCGGCCTGGCGTCCGTAGGGCGTAGTGGCTGTCTTCATGCCCAGCAGTGTGGTGGGAGCCATCTGACCGCCGGTCATGCCATAGATGGCATTATTGATAAAGATGATGGCGATGTTCTCGCCGCGGTTGCAGGCGTGTATTGTCTCGGCAGTGCCGATGGCCGAGAGGTCGCCGTCGCCCTGATACGTAAATACCAGACGGCCCGGGTTGAGTCGGTTGGCAGCGGTGGCGAGTGCCGGAGCACGGCCGTGTGCGGCCTCGATCCAGTCAATGTCGATATAGTTGTAGGCGAATACGGCGCAACCTACAGGAGCGATACCTATAGAGCGGTCGGCAACACCCATTTCACTGATAATCTGAGCTATAAGTTTGTGAACCACGCCATGCGAGCAGCCGGGGCAATAGTGGGTGTGCACATCGCACAGCAGTTCGGGGCGGCTGTATACCTTATTCTCGGGGCGGATAATTTCTTCTTGTGTCATGGCGCCTTAGAATTTTAGTTCATCGAAATGTCCGGCAAGGGCTTCGAGCACCTCTCCGGGGTTTGGAATCATGCCGCCCATACGGCCGAAATGATATACGGGCACGCTGCCTTCTACAGCAAGGCGCACATCTTCAATCATCTGTCCGGCATTGAGCTCTACGGTGAGAATACCTTTCACCTGCTTTGCGAGGCGGGCAATCTCGGCAGTGGGGAAGGGCCACAGGGTGATGGGGCGCAGCAAGCCGATATTTATGCCCTTGGCGCGGGCGTCTTCGATGGCCTTGAGGCATATACGGGCTATGGAGCCGAAAGCCACGATAAGGTATTCGGCGTCGTCGGTATAGTATTCTTGGAATCGGACCTCATTTTCCTCGATACGGCGGTATGTGGCCTGGAAACGCTCGTTGTTGACCTCCATTTTTGCCGAGTCGAGTTCGAGCGATGTCACCACATTGCGGTGGTCGCGGTCGCCGCGTCCGCAGGCAGCCCACGGGCACTGGCGGCGAAGCTCTTCTTCGGTGCGGCGCGGACGCTGCTCGGGAAGGACTACTTTCTCCATCATCTGCCCTACGATACCGTCGGCAAGAATCATCGAGGGAGTGCGGTATTTGAATGCGAGGTCGAATCCGAGGCCTACGAAATCGGCCATCTCCTGCACTGTGGCCGGAGCAAGCACTATGAGGTGGTAGTCGCCGTGACCGCCACCTTTGGTAGCTTGGAAATAATCGGCCTGAGAGGGCTGTATGGTGCCGAGGCCGGGGCCGCCACGCATTACATTGAGTATGAGAGCCGGAAGTTCGGAAGCGGCGAGGTAGCTTATACCCTCCTGCTTGAGGCTCACGCCGGGCGACGACGACGAGGTCATGACAGCACGGCCGGTAGCGGCTCCGCCATAAACCATATTGATAGCCGCCACTTCGCTCTCAGCCTGCAGCACAACCATGCCTGTAGTCTCCCAAGGACGCAGCTCGGCGAGAGTCTCGAGCACCTCGCTCTGGGGGGTGATAGGGTAACCGAAATAGCCGTCGGCGCCATAGCGGATAGCTGCATGGGCGATAGCCTCGTTGCCCTTCATCAATTTTACTTCTTCCATATATTGACGTAAAAAAGCGTTTGAAAAAGTGAATTATTTCTCCACCACACGATATACCTCGATACAGGCATCGGGACAGACAGTGGCGCATGCGGCGCAACCGATACATTTCTCGGGATTGGCGGCGAAGGCATAATGGTAGCCGCGGTCGTTGACCTCTTTGGGTTGCAGCAGGAGCACATCGGCCGGACACGCCACAACACAAAGGTCACATCCCTTGCAGCGTTGGGCTTCGATGGTTACCGCTCCGTAAACTTTTGCCATATTTTTCAGTGGTTTAGGATTGTTTGTTGGGGCGAGACGGCCAAAAACAAGCCATCTCAATCGCAAAAGTAAGAAAAAATTCAGTAACTCCAAACCTCAAGGCATTTTTTTGACAAAAATTCTTATCTTTGGCCACGTTTAGCCAAAGCGTTGGTTCAATACCACCAACACACCACCAACCACCAACCACCAACAAATTTATTTGGCATTGCCCTCGTATTATTCGTACCGTTGGCCTGCGGCCTTAGGTACTCTCGCTCGGCAATGCTCAAATAAATTTGGCATTGCCCTCGCTTATTCGTACCTTTGCAATTACAATAATCCACAGACATGAAAGAAAAAGAACTTCCTGAGATAAACTTCCATCACCGCATGGGTGTGCAGATACGGTTCAACGACATCGATATGTTCGGCCACCTCAACAATTCGGTTTATATACAGTTTTTCGACATGGGCAAATATGCCTACTTCCGTCAGTTTATGACCGACACTTTCGGCAGCGAGCCCACGGCGCCCGTTGTGGCAAACATAAACTGTGATTTTCTGGAGCCGACAAAAATCGACGAGCGACTCGAAGTGCTCACCGCAATCACGGAAATCGCCGACAGCTCGATGGTGCTGCAGCAACGTATCGTAAGCTCTGCCGGGCGTGTGAAATGCACGGCGCGCACCATTATGGTGAATATCGACCTCGCCACCGGCCGCCCGACCACTGTAAGCGACGAATGGCGCAAGAAAATCACTGACTACGAAAACCGATGAGCCGCATAATCATATTCTTTTTAGCGGCATTGTCAGCACTGGCGGCCAATGCTTTCCGTGTAGACACTCTCGCCATAGCCACGGCATATCTGCCCGGCGATGAAGCCGTTACGGTAGTAGTGCCTGAGGCTGCGAGCTCCAAGCCCTGCCCGACGGTGTATATCCTCAACGGCTATTCGGGCAATCATCTCGACTATATCACTCGTGTAAAAGGTCTCGGTGATATGGCCGACCGCCTTGGCATGGTGCTCGTAATGCCCGATGGACGCAACAGTTGGTATTGGGATACCGACTCGATGAAGATGGAGTCGTTTATCACCAAAGACCTCGTGAAATATATCGACACGCACTACTCTACCATCCCCGACCGCGCCAACCGAGCTATCATGGGGCTTAGCATGGGCGGTCACGGGGCACTGCGCTTGGCAACCCTGCACCCCGACATCTGGGGCAGCGCCGGCTCGATGAGCGGCGGTGTTGACATCACCAAATTTCCCAAGAGCTGGGGCATGGCAAAATTGCTCGGCACGAGCTATGAGGCCAATCCTGCGAAATGGCGGCCACATACTGTAGCCTCGCTTGTGCCGGAGATGAAGAAAGCGGGCGTAAACTATACTTTTGACTGCGGCTGCGAGGATTTCTTCGCCGAAGTCAATGCCGCTCTTCACGAGGCCATGCTCGAAGCCGGTGTGCCACACGACTACAGTTCCCGCCCGGGCAAACATTCGTGGGCATACTGGAGCAATTCCCTGCCATATATACTGCATTACTTCGACACAAAATTCACTCGCTAATGGCAACTTTCTTTGAAATTGAATGTATTTCTTACGATTCTAGTAATTATTACCGCACAATAAACATCGAATCCATCGACCAATGGGAGGTAGAAGAAGATTATAGACTTGGCAAGGTATATAAGATTAACCTAAATGATCTTGAATTTCTTGTCACAGCAAAAGAGATGCGCAGGTTGAAACGATTTATATGTTCCAACGGGCACACAATCACATACATGGGTGATTTTCCGCATACCACCTAAAGATTCTTCTCAAGACTGATGATTCTGCACAAACTCACACTCGCCGACTTCAAAAACATCGAGAGTGCCTCGCTTGATATGTCGCCCAAGATCAACTGCTTCTTGGGCAACAACGGCATGGGAAAAAGCAATCTGCTCGACGCCATCTACTATCTTGGCAATTGCCGAAGTTTTACGGGAGCGACCGACCAAATGCTCGTGCGCCGCGACATGCCATTTGCCACCATGCGAGCTGTATACGACCGTCGAGGCCTCCAAGAGGAGTTGCAGGTGGCCATACGCCCGGGACAACGCAAGATTTTCAAGCGCAACGGCAAGGCATATCAGCGTATAGCCGAACATCTCGGGGCGTTTCCGGCTGTGCTGCTCTCCCCTGCCGACATGGAGCTTACCGGCGGAGAGCCGGCCGAGCGACGACGCTTCATCGACCAGATAATCTCGCAACGCGAAGGTAGATATTTCGAAGCGCTGGTGCGGTATAACGGCGCATTGGAGCAACGCAACCGAATGCTGCGCGACGAAGTAGCCGACGACGGCCTCTATGAAGCTCTTGAGGCCCAGCTCGAGATTGCCGGTCAATATCTCATAGAGCGGCGAAAAGCGAACATTGCCGAGCTTGAAGATATTTTCTTGCCTTATTACCAAGCGATTGCCAACGGTTCAGAGGAAGCGCGTCTTGATTATGTCACAGCCGATTATCCCGACGGGCTCGCTTCGCGCCTTGCTTCAATGCGAAACCGCGACCGCGCCTTGCATTACACAGCCTCAGGCCCTCATCGCGATGATATCGCCATGACTGTAGACGGCCTGCCGGTACGCCGCACGGCCTCGCAGGGGCAATCGAAAACTTTCACCACTGCCCTGCGTTTCGCCCAATACGAATTACTGCGCAAGAGCCTCGGAATAAAGCCCTTGCTTCTGCTCGACGATATTTTCGACAAGCTCGACGCCGGACGTGTGGAGCGGATAATTGCCCTCGTAGGAAGCAGCGATACTTTCGGCCAGATATTTATTACCGACACCAACCGCCGACATCTCGACGAGACTGTAGCAAGCCTCGGTGCGTCAGGCGATTATCGCCTGTGGCAAGTGGAGCGCGGTGTTTTCTCTCCCATCAATATATGAGACGCGCAAAACCAATGCAACTCGGAGAGATTATCGAAAAGATGATCAACGATACCGGTCTGCGCCCGGCTATGGAGCGTCGGTCGGTAGAGGCAATGTGGCCTGAAGTTGCAGGGAAACATATTGCCTCATATACCCGGCGGGTATTTCTTGATGGTAAAACTTTACATGTTTACATAGATTCTGCTTCACTCAAAGAAGAATTGGGATATCTGCGCGACACTCTCACCGCTCAGATTAACCGCCTCGCCGAGCGCCATGCCGTAGATGCCATCGTCATTCACTGAAAATTTTTCTTCCTGCAAGAGCAAATAGATTGATAAATTTGTTTATCTTTGCAAGGTAATCCTCTAATTCTCGGTGTTATGGTATACGACAGAAATCTTCTCGACAAATATGGTCAGCCGGCTCTTATCAGATTCGACTGGGCTATGAAACGCCTCCTGCGCGACAAGGCGAGCTATGTCGTGCTCGAGGGTTTCCTCACATGTCTGCTCGGACGGCAGATTAAAATCGTGTCGATACTTGAGAGCGAGGGGAATCAGGAAAGCGGGGATGACAAGTTCAACCGCGTGGATATACTCGCCGAGGACGATCTCGGGGAGAAACTCCTTATCGAGGTGCAGAATGAGAGCCAGTACAGCTATTTCCACCGCATGCTCTACGGCGTCTCGAAGCTTATCACCGAATATATCAAGAAAGGCGAGCCTTACGAGAATGTGGCAAAGGTGATAAGTATCAACATCGTTTACTTCTCTTTAGGTCAAGGCAGCGACTATGTTTATGTCGGCACCACGAACTTCTACGGACTCCACAACCACGACAGGCTGCAGATTCCCGAGAATTGGAAAAACAAGCTCGAAATCAAGGAAGTACAGGATATCTTCCCGGAATATTACATCCTGCGCGTAAACGAGTTCGACGAGGTCTCCAAGACCCCTCTGGACCAATGGATCAGCTTCCTGAAGACAGGCATGATTCCAGCAGAGGCCGACGCTCCCGGTCTGCCCGAGGCCCGCGAGAAAATGAGAGTAGACGCCCTCTCGCCAAATGAACGCCACGCTTACTACGAGCACCTCCAGAGCGACGTAGACACCCGCGACATCCTCGAAACCGCCCACCTCGAAGGGCGTGAAGAGGGGTTACAAGAAGGGAGAGAGGAAGGACGCGAGGAAGAGCGCCGAGCCACCATCTTAAACATGGCAAAGGCCGGCTGCGACGCTGAGATGATTGCCCGCCTCACAGCATATCCTATCGCTGAAATAAAAAATATTCTAAAACCATAAATTATCCCTTGACTTATGGTATACGACAGAAATCTTCTCGACAAATATGGTCAGCCGGCTCTTATCAGATTCGACTGGGCTATGAAACGCCTCCTGCGCGACAAGGCGAGCTATGTCGTGCTCGAGGGTTTCCTCACATGTCTGCTCGGACGGCAGATTAAAATCGTGTCGATACTTGAGAGCGAGGGGAATCAGGAAAGCGGGGATGACAAGTTCAACCGCGTGGATATACTCGCCGAGGACGATCTCGGGGAGAAACTCCTTATCGAGGTGCAGAATGAGAGCCAGTACAGCTATTTCCACCGCATGCTCTACGGCGTCTCGAAGCTTATCACCGAATATATCAAGAAAGGCGAGCCTTACGAGAATGTGGCAAAGGTGATAAGTATCAACATCGTTTACTTCTCTTTAGGTCAAGGCAGCGACTATGTTTATGTCGGCACCACGAACTTCTACGGACTCCACAACCACGACAGACTGCAGATTCCCGAGAATTGGAAAAACAAGCTCGAGATCAAGGAAGTACAGGATATTTTTCCGGAATACTATATCCTGCGCGTAAACGAGTTCGACGAAGTGTCAAAGACACCTCTCGACCAATGGATCAGCTTCTTGAAGACGGGCATGATTCCCGCCGAGGCCGACGCACCCGGTCTGCCCGAGGCCCGCGAGAAAATGAGAGTTGACGCCCTATCGCCAAACGAACGCAACGCGTACTACGAACACCTCCAGAGCGACGTAGACACCCGCGACATCCTCGAAACAGCCCACCTCGAAGGACGTGAAGAGGGTCTGCAGGAAGGTCGAGAAGTCGGTTTACAAGAGGGTCGCGAGGAAGAGCGGCGCACCACAATCCTGAATATGGCAAAGGCCGGCTGCGACGCCGCCACCATCGCCAAATTAACCTCATACCCTCTTGACGAAATAGAGCACATCCTCTCAGACTGACAAATACCACCTTACAACATAGATACCGTTTTACAGATTTTTTGTAACTTTCCTCTAAAAAGTAAAGGTCACCCAACTTATCTGTCTGCTTTCCATCA
>OFFB01000416.1_pt1 | contig 40991 bp, 32 predicted proteins | sample 1521281 | NCBI WGS metagenome assembly OFFB01 (sample SAMEA3504109, study PRJEB24116) | mouse gut metagenome | biome: mouse gut; feature: mouse-associated habitat; material: faeces | place: Denmark | collected 2011
AAGCTGAAAGACTAATTACGGTTAGTTTTACTTGATATTTGAGAGTGCCCTGCCTGTTTTGGCGGGGCATTTTTTATTGCAATATCTCCTGTATCTCGGCACTTTTTCCTTTTCGGAGATTTCGGGGGGAGTCTCCGAAGTACTTCCTGCAGAAGTTGGAAAGTGATTCAAAGCCATGTCCGAAGCAGATTTCAGAAATAGACAGATGGTCGTTTCCCAATTGGTAGAGGACGCTTTCTTTTCGTTATGTTATCTTTTATATGGGGCAAATATAGAAGATATAATCTGAAAAGAAACTTATTAAACGTCCTATTTTGGGGGGTGAAAGGCTCTGGGAAGCGATTGGAAGGATTTTGCAAGTTTTAGGGGGAAGATTGTGAGAACAATAACCGGGTACCAGTTTGTTCTTCGGGCTTACCTGCTACGGAATGTTTCATATTCCTTTTTAAACCGCTCCTTTTTTATCGTATTGTTATATTGTGTACGAAAACGGTTTGTTTTGTGAAATAATACTAAAAGCAAGTCCGATTTAAAGTGAATATTTGGAAGGAATAAGGGTAAACCTTACATTTGTTATGTGATTTTTTTCATAGTATTAGATTTAAGGTTAACAAAGGTTGGAGCAAGGCGTTGCTCCTTTTCCTTTTTATAGACCTACCTTTCACTGATTGTTCCGGTTCTCTCGTCTTTTCTTTCCTTTTGGGGGAGGCTTCACTCCGAATTTTATGTTGTTTTCTCTTACAGAATTAGAAATAATATGTATATTTGTCTGCTAACTAATTTATAATCTGATGAAAAGACACATTGAACTTTTATTTGTCGGGACTGCCCTGAGCTTGCTTTGTGCTTGCGAGCCGGCTGTGAAAGCTCCCGAACCTATTCTTCCGATACCCGAAGCCAAGCAAGTGGAATGGCAAAAGATGGAAACATACGCTTTTGTGCATTTCGGTCTGAATACTTTTAATGACCGTGAATGGGGATATGGGGATTCTGATCCAAAGACATTTAATCCTACGAAACTGGATTGTGAACAGTGGGTGAAAACCTTCGTTGCCGCCGGTATGAAAGGGGTTATCCTTACAGCCAAGCATCATGACGGTTTCTGCCTGTGGCCGACGGGACTGACTGAATACTGCATCCGAAATACTCCTTATAAAGATGGAAAAGGAGACATTGTCCGTGACTTGTCAGAAGCATGTAAAAAGTATGGCATTAAATTTGCTGTCTATCTTTCTCCGTGGGATAGAAATCAGGCTATTTATGGCACACCGGAATATGTGGACTATTTCTATAAACAACTGCATGAGTTGTTGACTAATTATGGCGCTGTGTTTGAAATCTGGTTTGACGGAGCCAATGGCGGCGACGGTTGGTATGGCGGTGCGAAAGATTCACGTACCATCGACCGCAAGACTTATTATCAGTATGACCGCGCTTACGAAATGATTGATAAATACCAGCCTCAGGCGGTGATTTTCTCTGATGGAGGTCCCGGTTGCCGTTGGGTGGGAAACGAGAACGGATTTGCAGGAGCTACCAACTGGTCATTCTTGCGTGCCGGAGAGGTTTATCCCGGTTATCCTAAATATAGAGAATTGCAATACGGTCATGCCGACGGCAATCAGTGGGTAGCGGCAGAGTGTGATGTTTCCATCCGTCCGGGTTGGTTCTATCATCCTGAAGAAGACGACCGTGTGAAGACGGTAGACCAGTTGACAGACCTCTATTATCGCAGTGTGGGCCATAATGCCACTTTATTGTTGAACTTCCCGGTGGATAGAGACGGATTGATTCATCCGGTGGATTCTGCCAATGCTGTTAATTTCCATAAGAATATTCAGAAACAATTGGCACACAATCTTCTGTCGGGTGTCGTTGCAAAGGTTTCGGATGAACGAGGAGGAAAATACACGGCCAAGGCTATGACAGATAATGACTACGATACATATTGGGCTACAAATGACGGTGTGGTTTCGGCTACCGTAGAGTTTGATTTGCCACAGCCGGAGAAAGTGAACCGCATGATGCTGCAAGAATATATTCCTTTGGGGCAGCGTGTGAAATCTTTCGTTGTGGAATATAATAAGGATGGGGAATGGCTTCCTGTCAAGTTGAATGAAGAAACGACGACAGTGGGATACAAGCGTCTCCTTCGTTTTGAGACAATAACAACCGATAAGCTTCGTGTGAACTTTACGGATGCCCGTGCTTGCCTCTGTATCAATAATGTAGAGGCTTATTATGCAGGAGAAGCCGGTGACGTGTCGTTTGACAGGACAGTGGCGGAAATGAAGAGCTTTTCTTTTACACTAGTCGGTGTAGATGAGGCGGAAAGCAAGAAGTGTGCGGATAAGGATGAGGCTACAACGTGCTTTGTAGACGGCAATGCGGTAGTCGTTGACTTGGGAGAGGAACAGACTGTTACTTCTTTCCAGTATTTGCCCGACCAAAGTGAGTATAACAAAGGTTTGGTTTCCGGCTATGAGATATCTGTAGGTACGGATGCCAATGCAATAAATAATGTGGTAGCTAAAGGCGAGTTTTCTAATATCAAGCACAATCCGATATTGCAATCGGTTTATTTCACCCCCGTGAAGGCGCGTTATGTAATGCTGAAAGCGGTAAAAATGGTGAATGAAGGCGAGGCGATGGGATTTGCGGAGATTGGTATCAGATAAGACTGTTTATCACCGCAGGGGTAAGTGGAAGGAAAACTTCCGCCTCTGCGGTGATTGATGATTATGCTATAATAATAAACGGTATATTCCTCCGGCAAGTGCTCGCAGCACACCTTTCATTTCCAGTTCAAAGAGCAAGCCGCTCATCCGGTTGACAGGAATATTGGTGTTTACTACCAATGTATTGATTTGCAGTCCGTCGGGTCTTTTTCTCAATAAGTCGACCACTTTTTCTTCTTCCTCGCTCAAGTCGGGGAACAGTTCCCGTTGATGGGCTATGGGTGATGTCTTTTCCTTGTTCTCGCTCCATCCCATGGTTTCTACAAAATCTTTGGCAGACAAGATTAAGGCAGCCTGATTACTTTTTATCAGTTGGTTGCATCCGGCGGAGAATTCATCATTTATCCGTCCGGGAAAGGCAAAGCAGTCTCGGTGATAGCTTCCGGCCACGCCAGCTGTAATCAGTGCGCCTCCTTTGCTGGCAGATTCAACTACAATAGTGGCATCGCTCATCCCCGCCACGATACGGTTCCGCCTGACAAAGTTCTGCCGGTCGGGATTTGTTCCACTCATAAACTCGGTGAGCAGACCTCCTTGTTCCAACATTTCTATGGCCGTTTTCCGATGAACAGAGGGATAAATGCGGTCTAGACCATGTGCCAGTATTCCCACCGTATTGAGGTGATGGGTCAGGGCTGCGCGGTGGGCATGAATGTCTATGCCGTAAGCCAATCCGCTGACGACAAGTACCTCCGGGAGCATTTCTGCCAATTCTTTCAAAAAACGGAGGCAGATATCCTGTCCGTAGGCAGTGGCATGACGTGTGCCTACTATATTGATTATTTTCAGCGCATTCAGGTCTGCATTACCCCGATAGTAAAGCACAAGGGGAGCATCGTCACATTCACGCAACCGCGAGGGATAATCTTCGTCTGTCAGTGTCAGGCAACGGATGCGGTTTTTTTCGGCAAAAAGGAGTTCTTCTTCGGCACGGCGGAAAGCTTCGGGGCAATCCAACGCCTTTACCTGTTTGGCGGAGATACCGGGAACCAGTTCGCAAAGTTCTTTCCGGTTGCGGAATATGGTGGCGGCACTTCCCAATGCGTCTACCAATTTATGGATGCCGGTCAGTCCTAGGCCCGGAATGCGGGTCAGGGCCATAGAGTATAGTTGTTCGTCTTCCATTATTCATTCAGATAGGGTGCGAAAGTCTCGTCAAACAGAGTACTGTCACCCAATCTGCCGTTTACTACACAAACCGATTCTACGGTTGCTTTGATGGCCACCTTCATGTCGGGCAGGCGGAAAATATCTTGGTAGAATACATACTTGATGCCTTCCTTCTTGAGATAAAGCTTGGATACAAACTCGTCTCCACTCTTCAGCGGAGTCTTGAAAGCCATGGTGAGGCGAGCCACTACCGGATCCACCCCTTCTTCGTGCAGTTGGGCAAAACTGATGCCTGCCGAAGTGAGGAACTCGTGGCGGGTATGTTCCAGATAATGTTGGTAATTGGCATTATTCACAATCCCCTGCAGGTCGCATTCATAGTCGCGTACCTTCATTTTTAATTCATAAATATACTTTTCCATATAGCAAAGGTAAGGAAAATTATGTTTCTTTGCAGTGAAACAAGAATAAAGATATGATGAAACTGTATGCTTCTCCATTGCAGGGCTTCACTGAAGCCCCATGGCGCAATATCCACCATGAGCTGTTCGGTGGCATTGACGCCTATTACACCCCTTTCGTGCGCGTAGAGAAAGGGGAATTCCGAAATAAGGATATCCGAGACATTGAAAAGGACAATAACAAGGTGACTTGTTTGATTCCGCAGTTGATAGCTTCCACACCGGCAGAGCTGGAAAAGCTGGTCGGGCTGTTTCTAGAACACGGATACCGCGAAGCGGACATCAATATGGGTTGTCCGTTCCCGGTGCTTACTATGCGGCATAAGGGCTCCGGCATTCTGCCTTATCCGTCGGAACTGAAAGTACTTCTGAATGAGTTGGCACATTATCCCGAGATGAAATTCTCGGTTAAGATGAGGCTTGGATGGGAGTATTATGATGAGTGGAGACAGGTGCTTCCGTTGCTCAATGAGGTACCTCTCACACGGATTATATTGCATCCGCGCATCGGCCGGCAGCAATATAAAGGTATGGTATACCAGAAAGAGTTGAAACTGTTTGCCGGGATGTGCCGTCATCCGTTGGTCTATAACGGCGACTTGCGCACACCAGACGACATTCGGCGCATCGAAGAGGAGTATCCCGACTTGGATGGAGTGATGATAGGGCGTGGCTTGTTGGCCAATCCCGCGTTTGCCATGGAGTATCGGGAAGGCATTGCTCTTCCGCGTGAAGAATTATATGCCAAGGTGAATGTTTTCCATGACCGTTTGTTTTGCCATTACGACTCTTGCCTGCAAGGAGGTACACAACTCTTGAGCAAAATAAAGCCTTATTGGGAATATCTTTTGCCTGATATGGATAAAAAGCTGAAGAAGGCTATTCTGAAAGCTTCCCATGTGGATAAGTATCTTGAAGCGGTTCGCATCGCTTTGATGCCCAAAAACATAGTATAAGAATTCTCCCGATAAGTCGGTTTATCGGGAATTTGTACTATTTTTGTAGCATATCAACTTAATAAAAAAACTATGATTAACAGATTTGTATTGAACGAAGTGTCTTACTTCGGTCCTGGCGCGCGCGAAGTGTTGCCGCAAGAGATTAACCGTCTTGGTTTGCACAAAGCATTTGTATCTACAGACAAGGATTTGCTGAAATTCGGTGTTGCCGACAAAGTATTGAAGGTATTGGAGAAGGCAGGCATTCCATACGAAATATTCAGTGAAATCAAACCGAATCCCACTGTCAGTAATGTGAAGGCGGGTGTTGAGGCATTCGCCAAATCGGGTGCGGATTTTATTTTGGCTATCGGTGGCGGTTCGTCTATCGATACTTCCAAAGCCATCGGTATCATTACTAATAACCCTGAATTCAGTGATGTTGTTTCGCTGGAAGGTGTGGCTCCCACTAAAAAGAAGTCAGTTCCCATCATCGCCCTGCCCACCACGGCCGGTACTGCTGCCGAAGTGACCATCAACTATGTCATTACCGATGAAGAAAACCATAAAAAGATGGTGTGCGTTGACCCCAATGATATTCCTGCCATTGCCATAGTCGATGCAGAACTGATGTACACTCTGCCTAAAGGATTGACGGCTTCTACCGGACTGGATGCGCTGACTCATGCTATTGAAGGCCTGATAACTAAAGGCGCATGGGAAATGAGTGATATGTTTGAGATTAAAGCCATCGAAATGATTGCCCGTCATTTGGAAACAGCCGTGTTTGACCCCACGAATGCCGAGGCCCGTAACGGCATGGCGGTAGCGCAATACATTGCAGGTATGGCGTTCTCAAACGTCGGTTTGGGTGTTGTGCATGGCATGGCCCATCCGTTGGGTGCTATTTTCGATATTCCTCACGGTGTGGCAAATGCACTGTTGTTGCCTGTCATTATGGAATTCAATGCTCCGGCTGCTCTGCCTAAATATGTTGATATTGCGAAAGCAATGAATGTGTATAAAGATGGCATGAGTCAGGAAGAGGCGGCAAAAGCGGCTGTCGATGCAGTCAAGGCTCTGTCTGTCAAGGTCGGCATTCCTCAGCACCTGTCGGAACTTGGTATAAAGGAAGAAGATTTGCCTCGTTTGGCGGCTTCTGCTATTGCAGATGTTTGTACTCCGGGCAACCCGCGTGAAGTGACGGAAGAAATAATTCTGGAACTGTATAAGAAGGCATTCTAAAAGCGGTTTCAGCAGTTGTTGCCTTATGGAATAATTTAAGAGGGGACGTCTTGTGAGGATGTCCTCTCTTTTTGTATTTTCCTCTTCCTTTATTTAGTTAAATCTTTCTTCTTTAGTGCTAAAGTTGCGATAGAATCGTTACCTTTGTTTATTGTATATCATCAAAAAGAAAGGCTATTGTTTATGGGAACAGAAGGCATACAAGACAAATATGTCAATCCTTATACCGATTTTGGTTTTAAGTTGCTGTTTGGCACAGCGATGAACAAGGAATTGCTCATCAGTTTTTTGAATGCTCTTTTGTTTAAGGAAGAGAAAGTGAAAGATGTCACTTATCTGAATACGGAGCATTTGGGTACACAAGAGTATGACCGTCGTGCTGTATTCGATGTGTATTGTGAGAATGAAAAAGGAGAAAAGTTCTTGGTAGAGATGCAACGTGGTGAACAGCAGTTCTTTAAGGATAGAAGTCTGTTTTATTCTACTTTCCCGATTCGTGAGCAGGGCAAGCGCGGTGAATGGAATTATGAACTGAAGGCTGTCTACATTATCGGAATCTTGAATTTTTCTTTTGATGATACGGATGAGGCGTATTTTCATCATGAAGTGAAGTTGGTAGACCTCTATACGCGTAAAGTGTTTTATGATAAGTTGACCTTTATCTATCTTGAAATGCCGAAGTTCAACAAGCATGAGGATGAGCTGGAAACTATGTTTGATAAATGGCTGTTTGTCCTTCGTAATCTTTCGTCTTTATTCGAACGTCCGCGTGCTCTTCAAAACCGTGTGTTCGACCGCTTGTTTGAGGCTGCCGAAATAGCTAAGTTTTCTCGAAAAGAGCTTGGAGAATATTGGGAGAGCTTAAAGAATTTCCGTGATTGGTATAGTGTAATGTCCACTCAGTTGAATAAAGGACGAGAAGAAGGCCGTGCGGAAGGTCGTGCGGAAGGATTGAAAGAAGGTTTTCAAAAAGGCGAACAGGAGGCGGTTCGTAAGAATGCATTGAGAATGAAGCAAAAAGGATTTTCTTTTGAAGATATAGCCGAGATAACCGGACTGGGCTTGGATGAGATTTCTGTTTTGTAATTTGAAGATTCCCTGTTCTTTACCAGAATCTGACCATTAGGAAGGATGGCAAGCGTATCGTTAAGGTCGGAATTAATTCTGATAGTGCCACTCGCACGATTGGAGATTGGATAATAGAGGTGGAATAAGTTTTTCCTGCCTCTATTATATATTGAATCGCGTTTCAGCCTTTTCTTTTCAGATATTCATATCCAATCCTGCAATATAAACATTTCTTTTTATCGCAATATTCTTTTTTTAATTGTATAAGGGCCTGACTGTCTGCTGCATTGGCAGCTTTTATTCCACATTGTTCCCACATGCGGGTAATATAGTTGTATTCTGCTTTCAGTTCTTCCAGAAAAGCACCGGCACGTGCACAATACTCTTCTTTTCCCTTGTGTACTCCGTAACTGTACAGAAAAGTCACTACCGTATTAATCACCAGTAAGTCAAGGGAAGAGTTGCTCAATGTTTTGGGGCGGAAAGGGGAGGTGTGTTCGAAAGTATAATGACTTACCCAGTATTCCGAAGTACCTCCTTTTAATATGTCACGCACTTTGGGTAAAGTGTCAGCCTCCATGATACGTGAAAGCAGTCCGTAAGAGCGGTGATACAGCACCGCCAGTTGTGCTATCCGTATATGGGGGAAGTTGGTGGGGCGCAGACGCAGGAAGCGCCATTGGGAAACATCCATTGGGGTGAGTCCGAATTTATGGGAAAGGTATTCGTATTCCTTTTTCAAACGTAAATAATACTCGTCACCGTTCGTTTCTTGAAGCAGTCCTGCCTGTCCGAAGAAAAAGGCTTCTATCTGAAACAACTCATCCCGATGCTTGTCTACGGCCCGTAAAGGAATCCGGTTTGCCCAAGTCTCAAAAGCATCTCCGTTGAGGCCGAAACCGAAATTGCGTGCCAAAGTGATAAAAAAAGCATCCTCCCAATTGGCGTTGCAACGTTTGAGTCGCTCCGATAGTTGCGAGGCTTTCTGTTCGAAACGTTCCAGTTGGAGGGCAGACATCCATGAGTGTATCGTGAAAGTGGAAAGGGTGGGGATGATGCGGTAACAAGGCGGATAACTCTCTGTCTCAACCAGTTCGTGATAGTTCCGGCAAACGTAATCAGGGCAGGGGAGTATTAATTGGGGAATAGGTTCGCCGTCAGTACGGTATACATCAATATCCGCATCAGATGTTATATGCAGAATAACGGAATCGTATGCTGCATCTGTGTGGTGTCCGTGTTTCAACCAATCCGAAGAATGTTCGTGTATTTCCACATTACCTACCCATAAAACGCCGTTCAGCTTGACTTTTGCATTAAAAAAATCGGGACCGGCATTTGTATTTGCCAGTCCCGTATCTATGATTTCAACCTTTTGGCCAGTTGTGGTTTTTAGTTCCTGAATCGGAAATATCTTGTGTTTCCAAATGTAATGTAGTAGTTGTTCCATGTTAATGAGGTGTAAATGTTGGGCAAATGTAATGGTTTACAGTGAAAAAAGCTATCTTTGTAGCAAAAATATATAGACATACAATGAAAATAGCATTAATTGGATACGGAAAGATGGGTAAGGAAATCGAAAAGATTGCAATTGCCCGTGGACATGAGATTGTGAGTATTATAGATATTAATAATCAGGAAGATTTTAACTCCGAAGCTTTTAAATCGGCTGATGTGGCTATTGAGTTTACTAATCCTACAGTGGCTTATACTAATTATATGAAGACTTTTGCAGCAGGGGTGAAGTTGGTATCGGGAAGTACCGGATGGATGGACCGTCATGGTGATGAGGTGAAAAAGCTTTGTACCGAGGGGGGAAAGACATTGTTTTGGTCATCTAACTTCAGTCTGGGAGTGGCTATTTTCTCGGCTGTTAATAAGTATCTGGCTAAAATCATGAACAACTTCCCGGCTTATGATGTCTCTATGGTGGAGACGCATCATATCCATAAGGTGGATGCACCGAGTGGGACAGCAATTACTCTTGCAGAAGGTATCTTGGAGAATATCGACCGCAAGGATAAGTGGGTGAAAGGAACTTTGGTCACACCGGACGGAATCGTGTCGGGTAACACGACTTGCGCTCCCGACGAACTTCCGGTCAGCTCTGTTCGTGAAGGAGAAGTGCCGGGTATTCATACCATCCGTTACGACTCGGAAGCAGATAGTATTTCGATTACCCATGATGCCAAGAACCGTAAGGGATTTGCTTTGGGGGCAGTCTTGGCTGCCGAATATACGGCTCAGCATGAAGGATTTTTAGGAATGAATGATTTATTTCAATTTTAGCATATGATAAAAGCAACACGTGCACAATGGATTAGGTTTGTCATTGTACTGGTACTTTGGCTGGTGTTCCTCGTTTGGCTGAAAAGCTGGATGGGGCTGTTAGTCGTACCGTTTATATTCGATGCATATATCACGAAGAAGATTCCCTGGACTTGGTGGAAAAAGTCAAAGAATCCCACTGTGGTGACGGTGATGGGATGGGTGGATGCGATTGTTTTTGCTTTGGTGGCGGTTTATTTCGTGAACTTGTACTTCTTCCAGAATTATGTGATTCCTTCTTCTTCATTGGAGAAGTCGCTGCTGGTGGGCGATTATTTGTTTGTCAGCAAGTTGAGTTACGGTCCCCGCGTACCGCAGACTCCATTGCACATGCCGTTGGCACAGCATACATTGCCTGTTTTCAATTGTAAGTCTTATTTGGAGTTTCCGCAATGGGATTACAAACGTGTAAAAGGGTTGGGAGATGTGCAGTTGAATGATATTGTGGTGTTTAATTTCCCTGCCGGAGATACGGTGATGGCAAATGTGCCCAATGATGATATTTATCGCATGAGCTATCAGGCGGGTAAAGAACTGACTAAGCCGGTGGATATGGCCGGAATGACTCCCGAACAGCAACGGATGGTGTTTGATTACTACTATCAGGCAGGCCGTAAATATATTGATGAAAACGCCAATACGTACGGCAAGGTGTTTGTCCGTCCCGTAGACCGTCGGGAAAACTATGTAAAGCGTTGCGTGGGACTTCCCGGACAAACGCTCGAAATCAAGGACCGCGTTGTCTATTTGGATGGGAAACCGAATAAAGAACCTGATAATGTGCAGTATCGCTATCTGGTAAAGGTGCACAAAGCCATACCAGACGATTTGGCGCACGAGTTGGGCATCAGTCGGGAGGATTTGTCTTATTATTATCCGGAGGCGTCGGCCTATAACATTCCTCTGACGGAGAAGGCAAAAGCCGGTTTGTTGGCACGTAAGGATATAGTGGCCGGCATCGAGAATGTTCCGGGTGATGATGCGGGAGGTTTGTATCCGCTGAATAAACTGACCGGTTGGACTACCGATAATTACGGTCCTTTGTGGATACCGAAGAAGGGTGAAACGATTCAGCTGACATTGGATAATCTGCCGATTTATGAACGTCCCATCCGTGCTTATGAAGGCAATGACCTGAAAGTGAAAGATGGTAAGATTTACATTAACGGAAAGGAAACAAACGAATATACATTTAAGATGAACTATTATTGGATGATGGGTGATAATCGCCATAACTCTGCCGATTCCCGTTTCTGGGGATTTGTACCTGAGGACCATGTGGTGGGTAAACCTATCTTTATCTGGTTGTCTCTTGACCCCGACCGTGGCTGGCTGGACGGCAAGATACGCTGGAACAGATTGTTCTCTTTTGTAGATAACATTAAATAGTGCACATTCCCCATGTCTCCATATGGATAAAGGCAATGCTTACGGCAGTCGTTTTGGCACTGCTGATAAAGACATTTGCTTTCACCTCCTGCACCATTCCTTCTACCGGTATGGAAAACAGTCTCTATCAGGGCGAGAGGGTTTTGGTGAATAAATGGAGTTATGGGTTTCGTGTGCCTTTTTCCACTTGCCGATGGTTGGAAAAGCCGGTCGGAAAAGGGGATGTGGTGTTGTTTAATAATCCCAGTCCGCGTTCTTTGCAAACATCGGTTGGCAATAGGGAGCTGTTTATCAGCCGTTGTGTAGGTGTTCCGGGAGATACGTTGATGCTGAATGAAGAGTTGTTGCTGACGGACGAGCACGTGCTCAGCCCGGACAGCAAGTCTCTTTATGTATATCCGCATACGGCAGAAGATAGCGTGTTGCGGGCTATGCAGCAATTGGGCATCACAGGAAACCAACTGGTAGGGTATATGGATGAAAGGTATATCCGCAGCTTCAGTCATTATGAGTATTATTTGCTTGAGCAGAAGCTGGCAGGAAAAGTGAGTCTGCTTCCTCTGTATCAGAAGGAGGTGAGCAAGAGTCATCCGTTTGTGATTCCGGCCAAAGGCAAACCGGTAAAGGTATATCCGTGGAATGTGACTTTGCTGTGTAATACCATTATGCGGCATGAGGGGAAACAGGCTTCTGTCAAAGGAGATACCCTGTTGGTGGAGGGCAAGCCGGTTTCGGCTTATACATTTAAGAAGAATTATTATTGGATGGCATCCAATAATCCTATAAATCTATGTGACTCGCGTCTTTTCGGACTGGTGCCCGATGACCATTTGATAGGTAAAGCCTGGCGAATCTGGTTTTCCTCGCGAAAGGGACGCTTTTTTGAACGAGTACAGTAATGGAGAAAATAATATATGTAGGTTCTGCCTATTTAGCTCCCGTAGAGTATTACACCAAATTGCTTGCTTATGACAAGGTGTATGTGGAGCGTTATGATAACTATGTGAAACAGACTTACCGTAATCGTTGTGTGATTGCGGCAGCCGATGGCCCATTGGCGCTGACTGTTCCTACCGAAAAAAGTGACGGTAATAAATGCCTGATGAAAGATGTCCGTATCTCCGATCACGGCAATTGGCGTCACATGCATTGGAATGCTTTGGTAGCCGGTTATAAGCATAGTCCTTTCTTTGATTATTACGCCGATGACTTCCGTGTGTTTTATGAGAAGAAATATCCTTTCTTATGGGATTTCAATCAGGAATTATGCAGTTTGGTGTGCCGTTTGATTGATATCGAACCTCAAATGGAGGGAACGTCCGACTATCGTACCGAGTTGACCGCCGGAGAGGATGACTTCCGTGAAATTATCCATCCCAAACGTGATTACCGGATGGCAGATACGACCTTTATTCCTAAGCCTTACTATCAAGTGTTTAAAGAGAAACACGGCTTTTTGCCGAATCTGAGTATAGCCGACCTTTTGTTTAATATGGGGCCGGAGAGTTTACTCGTCTTGCGAGATAGTATAGAACCGTTAAACTTATAATATCATGAATAATTTATTTAGTGTAAAAGATCAGGTGGTAGTTATCACCGGTGGAACAGGCGTATTGGGAAAGGCCATCGCCGCACACTTGGCTGCTGAAGGGGCAAAGGTAGTGATTCTGGGCCGTAAGGCAGAAGTGGGCAATGCTATTGTGGAAAATATCAAGGCAAAAGGCGGAGAAGCCATGTTCCTGGTGACTAATGTGCTGGATGAGGCTGTCTTGAAACAAAATCTGGAGGATATTTTGGCTAAGTATGGCCGTGTGGATGCACTGTTGAATGCTGCCGGAGGAAATATGCCGGGGGCAACTATTGCTCCTACGGGTACTTTCTTTGATTTGAAGGTGGATGAGTTCCAGAAGGTGTTGAACCTGAATCTGACAGGCACCGTACTGCCCACTCAGGTATTCCTGAAACCGATGGTGGAACAGAAAAAAGGTGCTATCGTGAACTTCTCATCTATGGCTGCCTTTCGCCCGATGACTCGTGTGTGCGGGTATGCGGCTGCTAAGGCGGGTATATCCAATTTTACTGCATTTATGGCACATGAGGTGGCTACAAAATTCGGTGAAGGTATTCGTGTCAATGCTATTGCTCCGGGCTTCTTCCTGACCGAACAGAACCGTACTTTGCTGACTAACGAAGACGGCAGCTACACAGAACGTGGAAATGATGTGATTCGCCAGACTCCGTTTAAACGCTTCGGGCGTGCGGAAGAGTTGTGCGGAACAATACAATATTTGATAAGTGAGGCATCGTCTTTTGTGACCGGTACGGTAGCGGTAGTAGACGGCGGATTTAATATTTTTGCAATGTAATATTTGATTGGTTATGATACTATGTGAACAAACATGGCGTTGGTACGGCCCGAATGATCCTGTATCTTTATGGGACATCAAACAGACCGGCGCAACCGGTATTGTTACTGCCTTGCATCATATTCCCAATGGGGAAGTGTGGACGGTAGAGGAAATCATGAAGCGCAAAAAAATGATAGAAGAAGTCGGGCTGACTTGGAGTGTCGTCGAGAGCGTGCCCGTGCACGAATATATTAAGACTCAGACAGGAGATTATCTGAAATATATAGAGAACTATAAACAGAGCTTGCGTAATCTGGCAGAATGCGGCATTATGATTGTCACTTATAACTTCATGCCGGTGCTCGACTGGACACGCACTGATCTTGCTTATACTTTGCCCGACGGCTCGAAGGCTTTGCGGTTTGAGCGGGCAGCTTTTGTGGCTTTTGATTTGTTTATTTTAAAGCGTCCCGGTGCAGAGAAAGAATACTCGGCAGAGGAAACCGAAAAGGCTAAGGCTCGCTTTGCCCAAATGGATGCGGAAGAAATCCATCGTTTAACCCGGAATATGATTGCCGGTCTGCCGGGGTCTGAAGAGAGCTTTACACTGGAGCAGTTCCAACAAGAGTTAGACCGTTATAAAGATATTGATGCGGAAAAGCTTCGCAAGAACCTTATTTTTTTCCTGAAAGAGATTTGTCCGGTGGCAGATGAGGTCGGAGTGAAATTGGTTATCCACCCGGATGATCCGCCACAGCCGATTCTTGGTTTGCCTCGTATCATGAGTACGGAAGAGGATTTTGAGAAGTTGGTTGAAGCAGTCCCTAATCCTTCTAACGGCTTGTGTCTGTGTACGGGTTCATTGGGTGTGGCTGCACGCAATGATTTGGCAGGAATGATGGCACGTTTGGGTGACCGTATCAACTTTGTCCATTTCCGTAGTACTCAGCGTGATGCGGAGGGGAATTTCTATGAAGCCAACCATCTGGAGGGTGATGTAGATATGTATCATGTGATGAAGAATCTGCTGTTATTGCAGCAGCGTCGCGGTGTCTCTATCCCGATGCGCCCTGACCACGGTCATCAGATGATAGATGATTTAAAGAAAAAGACCAATCCGGGATATTCCTGCTTGGGACGTATGCGCGGTCTTTCCGAGCTTCGCGGACTGGAAAAGGGGATTGCCATGAGTATGGAAGAGGGCAAATAAACAGCCTGTTTCCGGATATTGAAAACGCGGACGTATGCATGGAATTATACATACGTCCGCGTAGGTTTATACATACGCTCGTGTAAGCCTACACGTACGTCCGCGTGAGCTCACACGTACGTACGTGTGGAATGAGGGTTTAACGGAGGGTTTTTAACTCTCCGTTTTCCATTGCAATCTTGTAAGTTTTACCTTTTGAGGTATTAAAGGTAAGTGTCTTGTCACTGTATCTCACCTGGCAGGGAGCACCTGCTTTAGACAGGATAGTGGCTTCTTTCAGGTTACCGTTTTCCCATGTTATGTCGACTTCAAAATTACCCTTTGCGCATAATCCTTCTACAGAGCCGTTTTTCCATGCATCGGGCAGTGCGGGCAATAACTGGATGAATCCCATGTGGCTCTGCAGCAGCATTTCGGTAATACCTGCCGTGCCTCCAAAGTTACCGTCAATCTGGAAGGGTGGGTGCGTGTCCCATAAGTTGTTCATCGTTCCGTTTTTCAGTAAGTTGCCGAAGAGCTTGTATGCATGGTTCCCGTCTTGCAGACGTGCCCATTGGTTTAATTTCCATCCCATGCTCCAACCGGTCGCACCGTCGCCTCTATGTTCCAACACTACTTTGGCGGCTTTGGCCAATTCGGGAGTCGTGACAGGAGAGAGTGTACGTCCCGGATGCAGGCCGAACAGATGGTTTACGTGACGGTGTTCGTCTTTGGGGTCATCAATATCTACCGACCATTCCATGAGCTGACCGTAGCGGCCTACTTGATAGGGAACCAGATTATCCAATACATGTTGCCATTGTTTACGTTCTTTAGCGTCCACTCCCAATACTTTGCTGGCATCAATGGCATCCAGCAGTATTTCGCGAATGACGGCATGCACGAAGGTGGCTCCCTGGTCTACCGGTCCATGTTCGGGAGAAGTGGACGGGGCAGCTGTGTAAGTGCCGTCAGGACGATGCCACAGGTAGTCTACGGCAAAGTTGGCACTGCTTTTGATTAGGTCGTATCCTGTTTCTTTCAGAAATTTCTTGTCGCGTGTGTAGTCATAGTAATCCCACACGTGTGTAGCCAACCACGGTCCTGCCATGGGGTTGAAGTTCCATGACATATTCTCATCTGTCAGCGGAGAGGTAAATCCGAAGATATTGGCGGAAATGGAAGCTGTCCAGCCACGTGCACCGAAGTATGCTTGGGCTGTTTTTTCTCCCGGTTTTACCAATGTGCGGATAAAGTCGATTAAGGGCCATGCACATTCGTCCAGATTGGTGGAACACACAGGCCAATAGTTCATTTGGATATTGATATTGTTATGGTAATCTACATGCCAGGGGCCGTCTACACCATTGGCCCACATACCTTGAAGATTGGCAGGAAGGTTGCCGGGACGGGAACTGGCTATCAGCAGATAGCGGCCGAACTGATAATAGATTTCTTCCAATTTATAGTCAGGGTTGCCTTTACGGTAACGGGCCAGACGTTGGTAGGTGGGCAGGTCGGTGACTGCCGGATACTGTAACGTCATGGGGGCATGAGGGTTTAGTGTCAGTCTTACCCGGTCAAACAGGTTGGTATAGTCGGCCTTGTGGCGTTCGCACAACTCATTATAGCTTTTGCCGGCGGCTGTATTCATCATGGCAAGAGTGGTCTGTTCCGGGTCTGCTCCTACGTATGTTTTCGGGTCTTTAAAGTCCGGGTCGAAATTCAATTTGTAGTCTGTATCGGCTGTCAAGAGAAAGATGACTTCATCTGCTCCTTGTGCAATGAGTTTTCCGTCAGTGGCAGTCAGGCTTCCCCCTTTATGGATGGCACGGATGCGAAGGGCAAATTTCATTTGATTGTTGTTCAAATGGCCGGTATAAAGCAGGCTGTTGTTTCCATCGGCTTTTATGCTGCCTGTAGCTTCGGGGTTCGCTCCGTAACTGAATACAAGATTCTGCATACCCGGTTTGTCAGCGGTAAACTTAATGACCATGACACTGTCGGGGTAGGATGCGAAGTATTTGCGCTCATAATTCACACCGTCTTTGCGGAAGCTGACAACGGCAAGGGCAGAATCCAGAGAAAGGGCGCGTTTATAGTCCGTCATGCCTATTTCGCTCAGCCCTGTTTCAATGTATGCTTCTCCTAGGCTGGTATAAGAGCCGAAACGGAACGGAGTCTCGCGGCTGGGTTCGTAATCAGCCAGTCCGTTGAAGTTGCGGCAAGTAAGTTCTTCCGCTTTTTCTTGGTTCCCTTCAACGAATGCCTGTCGTATCTCGGGCAACAGATGGGCCGACTCTTTGTTGGCATTCCAATAATACTCAGCTCCCTTTTCGGTGTTCGGGCCACCGCGCCATAGAGTCTTTTCATTCAGTGTAATACGTTCGGCAGCCACTGAGCCTAGTATATTTCCTCCCAGACTTCCGTTTCCGATAGGCAATGAATTACTTTCCCACGATTTGTCGGCGGTCGGGGCATACCAGGAGGCGCGTCCGTCCAGATTATTGGGTTTGTCAAACCAAATGCTCAGGCCTTTTGTATAATCAACACTTTGTGCTTGCATGGAGGCAGCCAGTAAAGTACTGATGAGGCATAAATGGAGTTTTTTCATGTCATTATGATATTAGTTAGGTTGTTATTTTGCAAAGATACGATTTTCTATGAGTATACAAGCGTAGAAAGGTATTCTTCGGCAAACATTTCATTGGCTATTTCCAGTAAATGGCCTGCGGTCAGGGCTTCAATACGTTTAAAGACTTCTCCCGGGCCTTCAAATTTGCCGTAGTGCAGAAATGCTTTCCCCATATCGAGTGCATTGTTTTCAAAGTTGTCGCTTGCCACACCGATTTGCCCGATGATTTGCTTCTTGGCAGCGGTCAGTTGGGCATCGGTCAGTTTATTGTCACGCAACTTTTTCAGTTCCTTGTGCACCAGTCGGATGCAATGGTCCACATCTTCGGTGTCGGTTCCGAAATAGATGCAGAATACGCCCGTGTCGGTATAGGAAGTCAGGTTGGCCTCTACATTATATACCAGCCCGCGACGTTCACGAAGTGCCAGATTCAGACGGCTGTTCATGCCGGGGCCTCCCAGTATATTATTGAGCAGATAGAGCCCGGTTCGTTTCTCATCGTATGCGTGATATCCCCGGCTGCCTATCATGACATGTGCCTGATGGGTGTCTTTGTTGATGGTCAGAGTCTGTGGGGTATAGGTAAAGGGAGCGGTACGCTGACGGTTTATTTCGCTTAGCGATATATCGCTCACGGCTTTTTCTACTGTTCGGATTACCTTCTTGAAGTCGATGTTGCCTTGTACAAAAAAGACCATATTGGTTGTTTTGTAGAAGCGTGCTGTAAAGTCCAACGCATTCCGGCTGGTAAATCCTCTCAATAGTTCCGGTTTTCCCAGAATATTTCTTCCTAAGGGATGATTGGGGAAGAGCAGTTCTTCAAAGTCATCAAAGATGAGTTCGGAAGGGCTGTCCTCATAACTCTGAATTTCGTCGATAATCACTTCCACTTCCTTGTCTATCTCATGTTGGGGGAAAGTACTGTGGAAAACAATATCTGCCAGCAGCTCTACTGCACGCGGAAAGTGTTCTGCCAGAAAAGCGCTGTAAATCACCGTTTCTTCTTTATTGGTATAGGCATTGAGGTCTCCGCCCACATTTTCCATACGGTTCAGTATATGCCAGGCGTGTCTTTTCTCTGTACCTTTAAAGATAAGGTGTTCCACAAAATGTGCCATTCCCTGCTCTTGCTCGTTTTCGTCACGTGTTCCGGCGTCTACAGCAAAACCGCAATAGGCTACTTTAGAGAGGTTGGGCGCATGGATAATACGCAGCCCGTTTGACAAAGTGAAAGTATTATAGGACATTGTTTTTTAATTCAATTCTGTTTCGGTGGACAAAAATACAACAAAAGTTATTGTTGTTCTTCAAAAAATGCAGATATTTGTATTCAATAACAGAATTCAAGAGAATGGATAAGATTGCTATTTTTTGTTCTGCATCTGATAATATAGATCCTGTTTACTTCGACAAAGCGCGTGAACTGGGAATCTGGATGGGACAAAACGGAAAGACCTTGATATATGGCGGAGCCAATATCGGCTTGATGGAATGTGTCGCCCGTGCTGCTAAAGAGAGTGGAAGTATGGTGATGGGGGTGGTTCCTACCAAACTGGAAGAACGCGGAAGGGTGAGCGACCTGTTGGATGTTACTTTCCGTACAGACAATTTGAGCGACCGCAAGGATGTTATGTTGCACGAAGCGGATGTAGTGGTGGCACTGCCGGGCGGAGTGGGTACTTTGGATGAGATTTTCCATGTGATGGCTGCGGCTACATTGGACTATCACCGTAAAAAAGTTATATTCTATAATATCAATGGATTCTGGAATGGCATTGTGGAATTTCTGAAAGGGCTGGAAACACAGCATTTTGCACATCATCCGCTGAGCAGTTATTATGCTGTGGCGGATAACCGGGAAGAACTAACCGAACTATTAAAATAAATATCTCTGTTACTTATGATGACATCTATACACGAATTGTTGAAGAAAGAGGCTGAAGCCGTATTAAATATTCCGGTTTCGGATGCTTATGAGAAAGCTGTGGCTCTGATTGTTGAGCAAGTACATAACAAAAAGGGTAAATTAGTAACTACCGGAATGGGAAAAGCCGGACAGATAGCTATGAATATTGCCACAACTTTCTGTTCAACAGGTATTCCGGCTGTGTTTCTGCATCCCAGCGAAGCACAACATGGAGATTTGGGTATATTGCAGGAGAATGATTTGCTGTTGTTGATTTCTAACTCCGGTAAAACCCGTGAGATAGTGGAACTTACGCAACTGGCTCATACTTTGAACCCAACGCTGAAATATATTGTTATAACGGGAAATGCGGATAGCCCGTTGGCGCGTGAGTCTGATATTTGTTTATGTACCGGACATCCGGATGAAGTCTGTGCATTGGGCATGACTCCCACTACTTCTACTACTGTGATGACGGTGATAGGAGATATTCTGGTAGTGGAAACCATGAAGCATACCGGTTTTACTATCGAGGAATATAGCAAACGTCATCATGGAGGCTACTTGGGCGAACGCTCACGCGAGTTGAGTAAGTAAAAATAATCTCCTTTGGGATGAAAATATTCAGGCTGTTACCTCTGTTATTGGTTGTATTGTTGGCTTCTTGCTTGAATAAGAAGAAGTCGGCAAATATCGGTGTGCCTGAAAATGAATCCCGGTATGTGGTATTGGCTTATGTTACCTCATGGGGAGTAAGTACTCCCGAAACATCGTGTCTGACTCATATCAATTATGCTTTTGGGCATGTGGCGGATGATAACAAAGGAATACGGATAGATAACGAGCCTCGTCTGCAGATGATAGCAGGCTTGAAAGAGAAGAAACCTTCTTTAAAAGTCTTATTGTCTGTGGGAGGCTGGGGTAGTAGCCGCTTCAGTGAAATGGCTGCCAATGACAGTACCCGTACTGCTTTTGCTGCCGATTGCAGGAGGGTGATTGATAAATTTGGATTGGACGGCATTGATATTGACTGGGAGTATCCGGGCAGTGGAGCAGCCGGCATATCTTTTTCTCCTGCAGATAAGGAGAACTTTACTCTTTTGATGCGTGATGTCCGGCAGGCTGTCGGGAAAGACAAACTCCTGACGATAGCTACTTCTGCCACCGGACGTTATTATGATTTTAAGGCGATTGAACCGTATGTGGATTATGTAAATATTATGGCCTATGATATGGAAGAGGCGCCTTTTCATCATGCTGCCTTGCATTGCTCGGCTATGACAGAGGAATGGTCTTGTGAGAAGGCGGTGGCCGAGCATATTGCCGGTGGTTTTCCGGTGCAGCGCTTGGTGCTTGGAATTCCTTTCTATGGGCATGGAACTAATGAGGCTCCTGAATCGTTGGATTATCGCCATATTATCTCTATCGACAGTCTATACAGTCGCTGGGACAGTGTGGCGAAAGTTCCCTATCTGGTCAATTCTGGAGGGGCAGTCGTCGTGAATTATGAAAATGCTCAATCCATCGAGCTTAAATGCCGCTTTTTACACCGGCAGGGTATGCTGGGAGCTATGTATTGGGATTACGATAGCGACGATGGAGCGGGTACTTTACGGCACGCTGTCTATCGCGGGGTTATGCAACTTCCTTGATTCTTATTTTTGTTTATTAGCTCTATAAAGTGGATAAGCCGCTTGGAGAATCTTGTTCTTCAGCAAGACCGGATAGTCGGGGTGTGCAGCCAAGAAAGCTTCTACTTCTCGATAAGCTTCAGGACTGCGATGTTGGGAGAGCAATGCGTTTACCCAGTTCTTGGGGAAGAAAATATCTCCGGTACGTTGTACGTCCAACAAGGCTTCCAATGCCGGACGGATGTATTTTACCGAATGATTTTCTCTGACCGGATGGTTCAGGTAACTCAATACGATGGCAGTCCAAGGTTCTATTCTACGATTTTCTGCCAACATCAAAGACTGGAACAAGACATTAAGTTTCAGGGTATCGGGGATGACTGCGCGTGAGATAAAGTCGAACTCACGTAAGCGGTCGGGATTACTGAGACGCTGACGCTGTGTGGTCAGAAGTTCGTTGCTGTGTTCCGGCATGCGGAGCGAAAGAATATATGCCAGGGTTGTATAATCTCTTTCATTCAGTTGTTTGTCGGATTGGTTTGTCCAAATGTTGTGGAGCTTTTGCAAGCTTCGGGCAGATGTGGCATTTTGAATCAGGCTTCGTAAGAGCTGAATGCGGCAAGAGGGAATGGCGTGAGTCTCGCTGAGACAGAACATCGTGTCTTCCACTTCTTGTTTCTTTTCGGAAGCCAGGGTACGGAGAGGACTTCCCAAATATCCGGTGATAGTTGAGGCTATCAAGGGATTTTTTTCTTTGTCAAGTCCGGTCAACAGACTGCCAATCCACTCTTCATCTGTGAAATGCTTCACTTGATAGTTCTCATACAAGAGCATTAACAAGGCTTCTCTTGCGGTGTCGTCGGCTGTTTCTTGCCAGTGTGCCAGCAACCATGATAGTGTATGGTTGTCCGGTATGAACAGACCATAGCCACGACCGTCTGTATTCGGAAGAATATAGCGGGTGGTGAAAGGCAATGGTAATGTGAATAAACTGTCGGTCAGATTAACTTCTAGAATGCTATCTTGTTGCTCACCGCACAGGGTGACATTGAAGCGCTGAGGCCAAGTGATTCCCCGGTGGTAAGGGTCTTCTTGACTGATTTGCAGCTTTCCGTCTTTTTGTGCGAAACGTATAGTGGGCATTCCTTTCTGATTTACCCATACATCACTGAAGTCAGCCAGATTTTCCGTTGTCTTGTTGTCCAAAATGCGTATCAGGTCATCCCATGTGGCATTACTGTAAGCGTATGTGTTGAGATATTCTCGGATTCCTTCTCTGAATTTGTCTTTTCCCATCAGCTCCACAAGCTTTATCATCATCACAGGTGCTTTATTATAGATGATTTGTCCATAAATCAGTCCGGCATTTCTTAAGTTGTCCAACGGCTGGCGGATAGAGGTCGTTCCGGGAGTGCGGTCTTCCGATAGCGAAGAAGCTGTGAATGTCTTAATCCGGTTCAACTGATGATTTATTTCCGGATATAAAGGTTCGCTGATGCAGGCAGCAAAGTAGTTGGCAAAAACTTCTTTTGTCCATACGTCATCAAACCAATTCATCGTCACCAAGTCGCCAAACCACATATGAGCTGTTTCGTGTGCAATAAGTTCGGTACGTCTCAACTCTTCATCAGGGGTAGGATGCTCACTCAGAAACATCTGATTGTCATTATATAAAGTAGCGCCGGTATGCTCCATGCCTCCGTATTGGAAACCGGGAAGGATGATGAAATCATACTTGGCAAATGGGTAGGGGACACCGGTATAATCTTCCAGCCAACGGAGGGAAGCCATGACTTGTTTGAAGATAGTATCCAGTTGTGACAGTTTTTTCGGGTCTGTTTCCCGAAAATAAGCCGCAATCTTTCTGTTGCCTTCCTGATATTCCTGTCTTTCCAGCTTTCCGGCAACAAAAGAGAACAGGTAGGTGCTTAATGGTTCGGTCGGAGCAAAATAAATGCTTTTTCTTCCTTCTTGTTCTTCCTCCTTATTAATATAGGTGTTGGAGACGGCAACCCATTCAGACGGAATGTCCAGTTGTAATGTGAAAGAGGCTTTGAGGTTAGGCTGCTCAAAGCATGGAAAAACCGTTCGTGCCCTGTCTGGAACCAACAACGTATACAAGAACTCGTCGTTTCTGTTCAAAGATTGGTTGCCGGCAGTAAAACGGATATATATGTCATTCTCTCCTTGCAGTATTGTGCTTTTCGGTAGGATAATATGTTCGTTACAGAATTCATAAGGAGTCGGCTGTCCGTTTGCGGCCACTTCTTTTATCTTGTCTGCTTCTTCTCTGAAATCAAGGATAATCTCTTGCGGCTTGTTCAACCGGAACCGAACGTGTATCTCTCCCTCTACCGGCATTGATTTTTGTTCGGGAATGGATAAACGAAGGTCATATCTCAATCCGCTGATTTCTTGTTTTCTAAGTTCTGCCAATTCTTGGGAGATTCCTGCGTCATAGATGCGGGGATTCTGAGAAGTCGGCCGACAGGCATTGAGCAGGTAGCATATCATTATAATAATTCCGTAGCGTATTTTCATGGTCTATAATTTGTCTTGGTTATCGGCTGCTATTTTACGGATTCCGCGTTGGGATGCAATGAAAGCACCTCCCAATACTTTCCGGCCGTCGTAAAATACGGCAGACTGTCCCGGAGCAATGGCAGAGGCTTCTGCATGGAACCGTACCAGTAAGTGCTTTTCGTCAAGAACAGCTACACGGCAAGGGATGGGTTTGCTGCGGTAACGGATGCGGACAGCCAGGCCCTTACATTGCATCAGTTCCTGCATGTCAGCTATCTGATAATCCTCCACCAACATGTATTCGGTTTTCAGTTCTTCCGCATCTCCCAGCATAACGGTATTTTTCTCTGCATTGATTCTTAATACGTAAACCGGGTGCCCTAAGGCTATCTCCAATCCTTTTCGTTGCCCGATGGTATAATAGGGAAAACCCTTATGTTGCCCGATTTTTATACCTTTATTGTCGACAAACCATCCGGGCCCTACTTTTGTATCGATATCCGGACACTGAGAACGAAGAAAATCACGATAGTCTCCTTCGATAAAACAGATTTCCATACTTTCTCCTCCCTGTGCTTTTGCCTCAAAACCTTTTTGGCGAAGATATTCCCGCACTTCTTGTTTGGTATATGTTCCAAGTGGAAAGATGAAGCGGCGCAGAATTTCCTGTGGAAGTTTCCACAGAAAATAAGATTGGTCCTTGGTCATATCATCTCCTGCTATTATATATAGGTGTCCATTATGTTCTTCCAGGCGACAATAGTGCCCTGTAGATATGTAGGCACAATTAGTTTGGTCGGCCCATTCGCATAGGATACGTTCTTTGAAAAGAGGGTTGCACATCACACAAGGGTTGGGAGTGCGGCCTTTCATATATTCGTCAATGAAATGCTTGACAATAACCTCCTTAAATTCCTCACGTACATTGGCCACGTGATGTTCTATACCTAATTTTTCTGCCAATGCTCGGGCTTCAAGCACATCATCCGGCTCTGTTTGTCCGGGAGTGGAGAACTTTGAAGGTACATCCCATGTACGCATCGTTACTCCTACCACTTCATATCCTTGTTCTTGCAGCATGATGCAGGTGGCGGAACTGTCAATTCCGCCACTCATGCCTACCAATACTCTTTGTTCTCTACTTTTCATCGTTTGTTGTTTAAAGAAACAGTTCCGGTTCTCTTCGGGCTGCACATTTCTCGTGCAACATTGGAGTATAAGGGGTATCAAAAATACGTGCTCCGTTTGGACATTCTTTCACACAGGCACAACATTTGATACATTTTGCGATTTCAGTTGCTATCTTTCCTTCTTCATTAAGGTAAATGGCATGTGTAGGACAGACCTCAATACACTCACCACAGGCAAAACATTCTTCCGTGCATAAAGGGGCAGCCGGTGTAGACGGTCCTACATGGCGATAGGGAACGTTGCCTTTAATAAAGAAATTGGTAGGAGCATCACTATCCTTGAGCTTCTTAAGGCAGTCTTTACCAAACTGTTCTGCTATTTGCAGGTCGTTAGCATCGGGTCGGCCTTCGGCAACAGGCATTCCAGGACGGCTGTAACTATGCTCTCCGATGAATGCCCCGGCAGCAAGTGGCGTAAAACCTAAGCGGGTTGTCTCATCTCTTAGTTCCACCAATGCATCTTCATAATCCCGATTGCCATAAACGGCAACCAAAACGGTTGGTGCATTTTCTCCCCTTAACCGCCGGATGCGTTGTAGGGCTATAGGTGCCACTCGTCCGGCGTAAACAGGCACTGCGATAATCGTCAGTGCATTTTTAATTTCAATAGGCATGATACTCTCGTCAAGTGTCAGGTCTGTTTCTATTCTGCGTCCCATTCCTATACCATCTCCGATGGCACGGGCTATTTTCGCCGATGTATGCGTAGGCGAAAAAAATACGATATGCGTTGTATCTACCATAGTAGTTATTAGTTGATTGAGAGACAAAGATAATGAATTTTGTTCAAAGCCATAGGTTATCCTCTTCAAGATATGCTGTAGATACATATTATGTATAAAGGATTCTATTATTATAAGTCAAGATTAAAGAATAACCGGTCGATTGTGAACAAAATTGCTATATCGTTAAATGATGTTGGCTCGTGAACAAAAAAGCAGAGAAATGGCTGCTTTTATAGTTTTGGGTCGGCGATTTGGGGAGTTGCTATGTTAGAAAACATATATCTTCTTTTCTATAAAATTTTGAAAAATGGTTTTCGTTCTATCTTAGTACGATAAAACCTCTTCCAAGTTTGAACGTCCTATGTTACATGGGTATTACGCGCGTCAACTCTTGTATATATAATAATGTGTATGGCTTTTCTTCGATTCCTTTAATGCTCGCTAATACATATTTTCTATGGTTTTGCAGGTAAATAGTATGTGAAGATTCCTATTTCTTAAAAAAATCCTGTGTTTTATAAATATTTTTAGTAGAAAGTGTTGCAGAATAGAGTAAAATGGGTACTTTTGTCCGATGAAATTATGGCTATTATAGAAACTGACTAAAAAATGATGGATGCCCTTTTTCGATTACCGAACAATGATCTTTCTGCCACTTTACAGAAAGATAAGCTGTTTAAAGAAGTGGAACAGCAGTGGAATACTGTGTCATCTGAGGAAGGAAGCACTAGAAGAAAGGTCGATTATGAAATCTATAAAAGTATTGTGTATAACTTAGAAGTAAGAAAAGTATTTCTGGATCCGAAGCTTTCTTTGGTGAAGTTTAGTTCAATAGTCGGCACGAATACTACCTACCTCTCGAATGTCGTGAATCATTACTTCAAGTGCAACCTTAAGACACTGGTAAACAGGTGTCGGGTGGAGTATGCAAAACTCCTTCTACGAAAGGAAAAATACACGGCTGACGAGTTGATAAAGCTTTGCGGGTTTACCTCTAGAAGTGTCTTCTATTCTGCCTTTACCAAAGAAGTCGGCACGGTCCCTTCACGGTACCCCGGAGATTCGCTCCCGTTCCCCGCTAAATACGATTAAGTCCTTTATATAATAATAAACAAAAAACAAATCAAGTTTTTAAATTTATAAATTTAAAGTTTTTCTATTATGAACAAAAAATTTTTAAGTGTAGTCCTGTTCGGAGCTCTTATGGCCGGCTCTTCAGTGACTTTCACGGGATGTATCGACAACGATGAACCCGCAGGTATCGAAACACTTCGCGGTGCTAAGGCTGAATTGCTGAAAGCTAAAGCAGCTGTAGAATTAGCGAATGAGGCTATGGTTAGAGCTCAGGTGACTGGAGTGGAATTGGATAATAAGGCTAAAGAAATTTCTAATCAAATGCTGGAATATCAAGCTGCGATTGCTAAAGCTCAATCAGAAAAGGAAATTGCAGATTTAGAAAATGCAAAGGCATTAGCAGCAGAAAGATTTAAGGCAGAAATGTTGAAGGCAGAAGAGGCAACAGCATATGCTCAGAAGGCTTATGATGATGCAATAAAAGCTATTGAAGCTTCTAAATTACTTTTGTCTGACGAAGAAGCTGATGTTCTCGCTGCTGCTCAACAACGAGTTGATAGTAAAGCTGGACAGTTGGCTAGTGCGCATACTGCATTAAACAATGCTGCACAAGCGTTGAATGCTGCTTTTGAATCAACAGATCCGACTGCAACTCAAGCTGGTCTTGAATTGGAAGTCGCTAAAGCTCAGGTTACTTTGGATGCTGCAAAAGTAACCGTAAGTGATGTTGAAGAAATTATAGCAAAAAACATCAATTCATATGAAGGATGGGAAGCTGAAGTGAAAGAACTGGAAGTGAAAATTGCTAAGCAAGATACAATTATTGCTCAGGCTAACATTGATAAAGTTAAGATTCAGGAATCTCAAGAAGGTAAAGATGCTGCGGATGCAGTAGAAGCTGCCGATAAGGCTTTGACAAAAGCTACCGAAAATAAAACTAAGGTTTATGCCGGTGAAAAAGTTGATGGTACATCATATACTTTCAAATTGGATAAATACAGTCTTTCTGTAGCATCTAACAAGAATTTGGTTGAGGTTTTGGATAAAGCTAATACTGGTGATGTAGCTACTTCAGCATATGATGCTGGTGTGTTCTCTTATGGTGCAGAATCATATAACCAGAATACTTATGTTGAAAACGAAGGAACTGCAACTGAAAAATCATTAGAAGAAATGATTGCTTTGGTTAATGCTGTTCCCGGACGTGCTGCTGAAGACTTGGCTTGGGTGAACCGTGAACTGTCTACAAAGGAAAAAGCTCTTGAAACTGCTGAAAAAGATTATGATGCGACCATTGAAGAGTGGGAAAAAGCTGTAGCCGATTACGAAAATGGTAAGGATTATACAGAAGCTCAATATAAGATAGCAAGAGATAAGGTTTTTGGAGTATTAACCGAAGTTAAAGCCGGTAAATATGAAGGAACTTCTGATGTTATCAAAGAAGCTCAAAAATTGGCTTATACTTCTTACACTTCTTTATACACAGAAATGAAGAATAATGGTCAAAATATTCCTGCCATTCCTTCTACTGTTGAGGATTATGCTAGTTTGTTTACTTATTTACAGACCAATGATGCAACAAGTTTGTTGCCGAGTAGCTATACTGAAGTAACGGAAGGAACAAGAAAGGCTGCTTTGATGGCTAAATCAAAAGCTGCATTTGGTGACCTTTATATTTTTGATGCCAACCCTCGTCTTACTATGCCCACAGCATCTGAAATCGCAACAGAACAAGCTAAGATTGCTAAGGATGAGGCTGATTACGGAAATTATGCAGCTATGGGTGCCGTTTGGAAAGCTCAAGATGAAGTAATATATTATACTCAGATCATCGAACAGGCTGATGCAATCAAAGAACTTAAAGCTACTTTAGTTGCACAACAGACTGCTGTAACTGAACAGATTGCTGCTAATACAACTGCTGTTAAAGCATTCGATACTGCATTGGCTAATGCTAAAGCAGACAAGAAAGCTAAAGAAGATGCAGAAAAAGCTCTGTATGCTGATGTAAATGCAACAATTGATGAAGCAAATGCTACCAAGACTTCTTATAATAACATTAAGGATGCTATCGAAGGTGAAATGAGCGGTATCGCTGATGGTTCAACTACTGTTGCTGACGTGAAGAAAGCATTGGCAGAACAATTGAACGCAGCTAAAGAAGGTGTTGTTTCAGCAGAGGCTGCATTGAAAGATGCACAAACCAAGCTTGACAACTTTAAGGCTGGCAAATATGACAAAGCATACGAAATTGAAGTATTGCAGGCTGAATTGGAACGTGCTCAGGCTAGATTTAATGAAGCTCAGACTGTATACAACAAAGCTTTGACTGACCTGAATGCAGTAATTGCATTGTTAGTAAAATAATAAATTAAAACGAAAGTAATAACAATGATCAAGAAACTCTGCACATTACTTTTGCTTGCTACCATGTCTGCGCCTTTATTGGCGCAGACTATCGGGAGCGGTTGCTGTGATGGTGCGATGTTTGCTCCGAAGAAAGGCCAATGGCAGATTTCGGTATTCTTGGGCGGAGGTAATAATTTTTATAATGAAAGCACCTCTTACCTACTTCCTAGCTTCACCAATAAAAGCGGTTCTGTCGGACTGCCAAATGAGAACGGTGAAGTAGCAAAGGGAGACCTGAATAAATACCTGCAGATCAATGGCTTGAATGACAATAGTCTGACTAATATAATAGGTTTCGAAGGCAAGTATTTCTTGTCTGACTGCTGGGACATCAACTTGCAGTTCAGCATGGATATCAACCTGACTCCTAAAAAGGACTATGTGGAAGGAGAGGAAACCGTACCTGATATGATTATTCCCTCACAGGACTATATCAGTGCACGCATGACCAATAATTGGTATGCGGCAGTCGGTTCCAACCGTTATTTCAAGGTGAGCAATCCTCGTATACATCCTTATTTGGGCGCTTCTTTAGGCTTTCAAATGGCACGCGTTGAGACAACAGAACCATATACTGGAGAAACTTATGCTGATGGTAATGACGAAGTAGGCGATGAAGATGGCCTTCCCACTCAGGTATATCTTTCAGGAAACCGTGCCGGTCAGATGTTCGGCATCAAGGCCGCAGGTGTAGCCGGTATTGAATACAGTCTGGCACCGGGCCTTGTACTGGGATTCCAGTTCCAGCCTTTGGCCTACCGTTACGACGTCATCCAGATTTGTCCCAAAGGTTTTGACAAGTACAACGCTTCACACCATAATATCAAGATATTTGATATGCCGGTGCTGAAACTGGGTATCAGATTCTGACGTAACTCGTTTACGTAGTAAATAACAAAGGCCGTTCCGCTAAAGCGATTTAGCCGGACGGCTTTTTTCAAATGAGAAAGATGAGAAAAAGAACATGTTTTCTACCGCAAATGACCGCTTTTCTGATAGTTGTCCTGTCATTATGTGCGTGTACTTCTGTTCCCAAAGGATGCACCATAGAAGGGACGGTAAAGGACAAAAGCTACGAGGGGAAGCAGGTTTACCTGCGCCACACACTGACTCCGGAAACGTATGACAGTACCATCGTGAAGAACGGCACTTTCCGTTTCGCATTGGGAGAGACTTCACCCGGAGTATCCCTGCTGGTACTGAAGGCTTCTTCCGATGACCTGTTCCCCATTACGCTGCCCGTGGCGACGGAGAAGGGAACGGTCAAGGTAAGCTTGGGAGAGCTGGTCTTCACCTCAGGAACAGCGCTGAACGACAAACTGCAGGACTTCCTGCTGGCCGTTGACCGTTTCAGTGACGAAATGGGCAAAAAGGGAGAAAACCAGGAGAAGATCAGAAAGGATTTCTCCAGTCTGCTGGAATCCTCCATTCTTCAGAACCGGGACAATGAAGTGGGAGTATATATTTTCCGCAACTACGGTTCCCGCTTTACTCCCGAGCAGAAGTCCGATATCATGGATCGGGCTGGAGAGTGGTTCATAAAACGGATAGAAGAAACAAACAACTAATTAAAACAGTAATGACTATGAAATCAAAAGTGATTATTGCAGCTCTGTTACTGGCGGGTGCCGGTATAAGCGCCAACGCTCAGAGTACAGAAAACAACTGGTTCCTCCAGGGCCAGGTGGGTGCCTCCTATTCTTTGGGCGGTACAGGTATCGGCAAACTGATCTCTCCGGCAGGCCAGATTTCAGTCGGCAAGTACTTCAACCCTTATGTGGGCGCACGTCTGGCCGTCAGCGGCTGGAGGGGAAGGGCCGGAAGCGGAAGCAAGCCCGCAAGCGGATTCTACTATGGTGCGGCCACCGTGGACGGCCTGTTCAACATGAGCAGCCTGTTCTGCGGAAGCAACCCCGAACGCTTCTTCAACGCACGCCTTATCGCGGGTGTCGGTTACAACCAGACTTTTGACGAGGGTGCGAGCAGCTTCATGGCAAGACTGGGCCTCCAGGCCAGCTTCCGTCTGAACAAGGCGTTCGACTTCAATGTTGAAGCACTGGCCAACGGTGTTTCCGACCGCTGGAACCGTCAGGACGACCACAGCTTCGATTCCTATTATAATGTGCTGGTGGGTATCACCTACAAGTTCGGTACCGGATTTAATCTGAAATGTCCCGACTGCAAGCCGGTGGCCTACAGGAACGAACGTTACAGCGAGTCTTACGTGAAGTCGCTCAATGACAAAATCAACGAGCTGCAGGGTACCATCGACAACCACAAGTGTCCCGAACCTACTCCGTGTCCCGAGGTGGAGAAAGCCATACCGGGCGTCAAGAGCCACGTTTCCTTCGGACTGGCAAAGACAAACATCGCGGAAGACCAGCAGATCAACATCCTGGCCATTGCGGACTATATGAAGCAGTACCCTCAGTCAAAGGCAACCGTCACCGGTTATGCCGACAAGGGGACGGGTACTTCAAAAATCAATGCCGAACTTGCCCAAAAGCGTGCACGCATTGTGGCCGACGAACTGATTAACAGGTACGGCATCAGTGCGGACCGCCTGAGTGTGGACAGCAAAGGGTCAGAGGTACAGCCGTTTACAACCAACGACTGGAACCGTGTAGTGATTATGATTGCGGAATAAGAGAGCCGCCGTTATAATATTTTGGTGAAAAAGAAAGAGTGGTTCTCCCATGGGAGGACTGCTCTTTCGTTCGTTATCAGCAGCTCTTCTCTAAAAAACGATTCCATTCCTGCAAAATCCGACCTCTCTAAATAAAATCCCCCGCCTTCTTGTCCGGTTCCCATTAAAAGATTATCTTTGTTGAAAATACAGTGATATGGGAAAATTTATCAACCCTTTTACGGACGTGGGTTTCAAGAAGATATTCGGCCAGGAGGTCAGCAAGGATTTGCTGATAGACTTCCTGAACGACCTGCTGGTGGGTGAGAGGTCCATAAAGGACATCACTTTTCTGGATAAAGAATTGTTGCCCGAATATATGGGTGACCGGGGTGTTATTTATGACATCTATTGTACCACAGAGTCGGGGGAGCATATCATCGTGGAGATGCAGAACCGGCAGCAGACGAACTTTAAGGAGCGTGCCTTGTTCTATCTTTCGCATACCATTACGCGTCAGGGTGAGAAGGGAGCCCGCTGGGAGTTCGACCTGAAGGCCGTTTACGGCGTCTTCTTCATGAACTTCCGTCTGGAGGACACTCCCCACAAGCTCCGCACGGACATTGTCCTTTCGGACCGTGACACACACGAGGTCTTCTCGGACAAGCTGCGGTTTATCTTTATAGAGCTTCCTTCTTTCAACAAGGAGGAAGAGGAATGTGAGACAGATTTTGAACGTTGGATATATATACTCAAGAATATGGAAACGCTGAACAGACTGCCTTTCAAAGCGCGCAAAGCCGTCTTTGAGAAACTGGAGAAGATTGTGGATATCGCTTCCCTGAGTAAAGAGGAGCGGATAAAGTATGATGAGAGCATCAAAGTATACAGGGATAATCTGGCGACGATTTCTTTTGCCGAGAATAAAGGGCTCAAGAGGGGGAGAGAGGAAGGATTGAAGGAAGGCTCAATTTCCATTGCCCATAAACTGAAGTCTATGGGAATACCTCTTGACACGATTGCTGCTGCAACCGGATTAAGCATCGAAGAAATAGAACAGATGTACTAACCGAATATATCCTTTTATTTAACATAACAAGGCGGAAGAGAAGTATGAAGCTTTCTTCCGCCTTGTTTTATTTCCCGCCATAAAATCAAGTCTTTGTCAAAATCGTTTCTGCCATAACTTATAGTCAAAACTATCAATATTTATATAGATTCCAAATAAATCAAGATAGTATATAAAGAAGGCAAACAAAGAAATAATATTAACGTAAAATAGAATTTGGAGAGGTGTATAAGACAAAGTAGAAAAAAGATATAACTCTCTTTTCTACTTTATAATGTTAAATAAAAGGACAGGAAAAAGCAAACTTGATTATTTGATTTTTTATCATCAGAATTGATTACAGCAGTTCTTATATAAGCAACCATTTCCATAATGGCAGGACTTCGATGCGCAGGTCGGCCTCCTCAATGACATCTTCTTCTTCCCACGTTATAATCTGCAGTTTTTTTAACGGATATGTCTGTGATATTTTTATTAAAGCACGGACTTCCCGTTCACGCGTGTCACTCTGCGATAATGACAGGGATACCTGAATGGCTGAGTGTACAGACGGAATATAAAAATCAATCTCCACATTCTTTTTATAGTAAAATACACCTTCTTGATATCTCTTTTTCAGCTCAATGGCAACCAGGTTCTCCAAAAGTTTACTTTCCGGTTCAATGATAAATGTATTCAATAATCCGTTGTCAAAGAAATATCTTTTTTTGATACTCTCTTTCTCACTTAACTTATCTGAGAAATTCGAAATGCCAAAAAGGAGATAGGCATCATTGAGATATTGCAAATAGTCAACAAGCGTATTGTATGACAGGGAGCAGCCGGCGGATTTTATGACTCCCAATATACGTGCCAAAGCTAATGGCTGCATGATACTTTCTGCCAACTTTTTGACAATCAACCTGATAGAACTTTCATTTCTGATATCATTACGCGAAATGACATCTCCCAACAGTATTTTCTGAAATAGGGAGTTGAGCCATGAGCGTTTGTCTTTTAGCGGAAATGTCTCGGCAAATCCACCAAAGTAAAAATAGGTCTCGAATTTCTTTACCAATTCGGCTTTAACCTTCAGATTATATTCCCAGTTGGGCACAAGGTCAAAGTGTTGGTATTTCAGATATTCAGGAAAAGAGAATGGATATATTTCTTTAGCGATAAATCTGCCTCCCAAAGTGGTATATATCTCCTTACTCAGCATTTGTGCATTACTTCCCGTAATAAAAATGCGATATTTGGAATCAGCCAGACGACGTACAAACTTTTCCCATCCTTGTACATTCTGTATTTCATCCAAATAAATCCGTGGTTTATAAGAATATAATTCATGATAGGCTTCAACAATAAGTCCCAATTCCTCAACTTTGATGTCTGCAATGCGCTCATCCTCGAAATTGATATAAAGAATTTCTTCTATCCGGACTTCCTTTTTTAGCAACAGCTCCTGTATGTGTTGAAACATTAAATATGACTTGCCGGCCCGACGAAGTCCGACGAAGACATAGTTACATGTTTCTTCCAGTTCAAGTTCCCGAGGCATGATTTCCATAGTGGGAATCTCATTTTGCTTCTCTATAATCAGGCTTTTAATCACTCGTTTTTCCATGACCCTTCTGTTTAGTACAACAAATATAGCAATAATCATTCAATATACAGAAAGATTATTTGCAATAATTTGCAGATATGTTATTGATAAACGACTTTTCCCATGTGTTTGTTTATCTCTGCTCATGGTTGTAGACTAAAAGAGTCGTCTTTATAATATTCTGGTGAAAGAAAGAGTGGTCTTCTGGGAGGCTGCTCTTTCATTCGTTTGTCGGTTCGTAATCCTATAATAAAGTCTTCTTCTTTCTTGTTCGATTCCCCTTAAAAGGTTATCTTTGGTAAAAATAAAGTGATATGGGAAGAATTATCAATCCGTTTACAAACGTTGGATATATATACTCAAGAATATGGAAACGCTGAACAGACTGCCTTTCAAAGCGCGCAAAGCCGTCTTTGAGAAACTGGAGAAGATTGTGGATATCGCTTCCCTGAGTAAAGAGGAGCGGATAAAGTATGATGAGAGCATCAAAGTATACAGGGATAATCTGGCGACGATTTCTTTTGCTAAAAATAAGGGGAGAGAGGAAGGAATTATCTCTGTTGCCCATAAGCTGAAATCCATGGGAATACCTCTTGATACGATTGCTGCTGCAACCGGATTAAGCATCGAAGAAATAGAACAGATGGACTAATCGAATATATCCTTTTATTTAACATAACAAGGTGGAAGAGAAGTATGGAGCTTTCTTCCGCCTTGTTTTATTTCCCGCCATAAAATCAAGGCTCTGTCAAAATCGTTTCTGCCATAGTCTATAGCCAAAACTATCAATATTTATATAGAACCTATATAAAATAAGAGATAAATCCCGAACTGCTTCTCTTTCTCCAATACCGCTGATAATCAGCGCAATATCTTCTTTTTGCAACCGGCACGAATACTACCTACCTCTCAAATGTCGTGAATCATTACTTTAAGTGCAACTATAAAAGCCTATTAAACAGATACCGCATACTGCATGCCAAGCAGTTGATAGACAATGATGAGTGTGCAGTGACAGAGCTTGAAAAGCGGTGCGGATTCACTTCCAGAAGCGTATTCTATGATGCATTCAGTAAAATAATGGGAGTTCCGCCGGCACATTACCGGAAGCGGAGGGAGAAAGCCACGGAAACCGGCTCCGGCTTCTCCGAAACAACGGAAAACCCATTGAAGAAGAATGAAATGCATCAACAACAGGTCATATAAACCAATGAAATTAAGTCCTTTAAAAACGATAAACAAATTGAGTTTTTAAATTTATAAATTTAAAGTTTTTCTATTATGAACAAAAAATTTTTAAGTGCAATCCTGTTCGGAGCCTTGATGGTATCCTCTACAGGAACGTTTGTGTCTTGTAAAGACTATGACGATGACATCGACAACATCAACAAGGAGTTGACCGATATCAAGTCAAAGCTTTCAGACCTTGAAGCAAAAGTCACTACCGGTGGCGTTTATGTAACCAAGATTGAATCTGTGGACGGCGGTTTGAAAGTATCTGTCAGCGACGGTACCTCTTACAACCTGACCATTGCCGGCACACCTGCAGGTAGCACGGTTGTCATCGACAAGACAACAGGTGAAATCAGCATCGACGGTACCGCTACAGGTTTCTTCGCCACTACAGGAACCACTCCCGAAGGCGAAAGCACAGCTCCTTATGTAAAGGACGGATTCTGGTATTTCTATGATGATGCAACCAAGACGTTCGTGAAGTCTGAATACAAGGTGTCAGGCAGCGCATGGGCCGTACAGAAAGGCGATTCAGTGGTTCTGCATATTCCCAATGAAGCAGGTATCATGCAGGAAATCACTTTGCCGACTTCTTCTTCAGCTCTGACAGCACTTGGTGTAACTTCATCTAATTGGACCTCAGGAAAAAATATCGCATGGTCAAAAGCCGGTGCTGATGTAACTTGGGCAGGTAAGAAAGGTAATGTGGCCGCAGGACAACTCCTGATTGGTCAGTTGGGAAGTGAAGTTGCCACTGTTACTCCCGCTTCTTATGATTTGGGTGCACAGACTTTGGCATTGGTAGACATCGATGGCGAAACAGCTCCTGTTACCGTTACAGCTACTGCTGCAGAAGGTGACTATGTGACCGATCGTGCCGCTTCGCCTAATGGAAAATGGAATTTGGCTATTGCAATGACCGATGAAGTAACTGCTGATAATATTGCTACTGCTTTCACCAAGAAAGTAAACGGTGTGGATAAAAACGTGAAATATGCTTTGGCTGTGAACGGTACTGTAATGACAGGATATGAATATGTTATTGACACTCAGACCATAAACGAAAGCAAGACTAACACGGCTTACGATAAAAGCCAAATTAAATTGGAAGGTGCAACAAGCGTGGCTTTAGGAACTTCTACTTTGTCACTTGATAACAAAACTGCAGCTCAGGCTTATGATTCTTATTTAACATTCGAAGGCGAAGATAAAACTTTAGCCGAAGCCAAGGGTATCACGGTAGACGGTATGAACATTACTGTTCCTGCTACTGCTGCTGCAACTTCCGGCTTAAGTGCTACTGTTAACATTCTTGATATTACAGGCAAGATTGCTAAAAATAACGTTGCTCTTACGATTGCAGGTGCTTCTGTATCTGAGACAGAAACTGTTGCTCCGGTTAGCATCAAGATCAGCACAGTAAACTCGTTCTCTGTTGATTTGGGTACTATCTTTACCAACTTGGATGCAAACATCGCTCAGAATGCAGCTAATGCAACTGTAACCACTGCAGACGGTAACTTCTTTGCTCTGACTAGTACAACTCCTGGTGCTAACGGATTGTATAGTGTGGCTGGCAACACTACTATTGCATTCAAGAAAGCAGATGGCGGTGCTGCAACAATTGCTGCACGCAATGCTACCAAAGCTGTTATTACTCTGAATTATACTGAAAGCAAGTATACAACAGCAGCCAAAAACATTGCAAACATCTACGGTACATTCAATTTGACTTTGACATTGAAAGATGCTAATGATAATGAACTGAAGAAGGTGATTGTTCCTGTAACAGTTTCTAAACCTGAATTCGATGACTATTATACTGCTAATCAATATGCAGGATGGGATGAAGGCGTATTAAGTTCTGTAATTGATAACTCAACTAGTGCTACTCCTAAGGTTGTAATGTCTGATAAGTTGTATACTATCAACAAGAAGTCTGATGGTAGTGCTATGACTGACGCTGCCCTTACTTATAAATTTAAGTATACGGATTACGATGGAGCATCAAAGAGCGACAAGACTACTTCAGACTTTGAAGATATCTCAACTTCAGGTTTGAAGATTGTAAAAGACGGTGTTCTTAAAGTTACAAGCTATACTGTGACAGCCAGCACGGATGTTGTAAAAGTTAATGCTTTGACAAATAGCGGTTCTGCAGCAGACAATGCTATCTCAGTATCTAAAGAGTTTACCATGAAACTTGCTCCTGCTTTCAACAAAGCTAAATTGGTTTACTATACGAACGGTGTTGCAGGTACAGTAGCTGCGGTTAATGCAGACGGTATCATTGCACCTCTCACAGGAACCGGAGCTGCAAACGATCCTAAAAATGGTCTTGCATTGCAATATGGTGATGAAGAAATTGCAGTAAGTGCTACTGCTATCCCTGCATCTGTAGGCGATAAAAAGTTAGGCGGATACAAAGTTTCTACAGCAGATGCCGCTTCAGGTTCTATCAAGGTTGAAATCGCTAAATCTGCAGAAAGTGCAGGCGGTGAAGTTACTTTGAAAGATACTGATACTGGTGTGGAAATTGCTGATTTGAGTGCAGGTCAGGGCGGTAAGCTGGTGGTTACCTTCACAGACTATGCAGGAATCAAGACTCAGGCAACAATTGAATATAAGAAGTAATAAGCTTCTTTACTGATAAAAAGAGAAGGCATCCTCGAAATATGGGTGCCTTCTTTTTTTTCTACTCTTTGTATTTCTCCCCAATGGGAGTTTTTTATTTTTTTGCTTTCACACATTTCATACTGTAACTATCTGATGGACTATCTGTTACCGTGAAACCTGCATTTTTATCTATTATCATTTCTTTGGTGCCGGATTCAAAGCCAATGGGAGCTTACCTGTCTGAAAGGCTAAAGTGTTTACCGGGATTTCAAGAGCATCAAAGTAAAAAATGATAGGATGTTCGAAAGAACAGAATATTTGAATTTGAAATAACAGGCAATATAGAGCATATATCGAAACACCAAAGTCTTTAAAAAAAAGACGGAAGAATTTTTCAAAAAGATGAAGAGCTTTTTAAAAAACTTCAAAGTCTTTATTAAAAACTCCTTAGTGTGTTTTTACGGCTTCAAACTTGCTCGGACAAACAACCTGATTTTGCAAGCATTTGTCTAGCTTCACTTATCATTGTGCTTGCCTTGCTATAGGTATGTGAATGGCAGTTTGCCGGCATACGTTTCACGATAACAACTGATGTATCAGTGAGTTGTAGCGTGAAATGTGTGAAAGCAAAAAAAGAAAAACTTTTCTTGAGAAGAGAAAAAGCAAAGGGGCTGTCGTTTTTTTCGGACAGCCCCTTCTTTATTGATAGTTATAGAATAACCTTATTCTTATCAACTACTTTTTACTCAACGGTAACTTTAACCTTAATCGGGTTAACTTTAACAAATCCCCAAGTATCTGTTACAGAAACATTGATAGTTTCTTCAGTTGTTGTAGCAATATTCTGCGGCAATACCTGAATGTAACCTTCAACTACTGTTTTTCCGTCAGAGGTTGCATCAACAGCTTCACCATCATTACCAATCTTAATGACACGGTCGCTGGCAACAGCAGCTGTTACGCTTGCGATTTCAGGACGTTTCCAGTAGCCTTCTCCCTTTTCATTAACGGCATCTTGCAATACTTTGTAAGCTACCTTGTTGTAGGTTGTACCCTGGATGTCTTTATTACCCAGTTTGTATCCGTCTACAGAAGTTGCAGGAATTTCAACAGCTGATTCAATAGAAGTTACAGTACCTTCAAAGATCGGGCTCATTACTTTTACTTTGAATACATATTCGCCTTCACCTTCACCGTAAGCCCATCCTTCATAGTCTTCATCACTAGCAATTACGATTAATTCTTTTGCATAACCGGCAGGAATGTTAGTAGCTTCATCTGTATCAACAGCTTTCAATGTAATCTTAGCTTCTCCGTCAAATGTAGTACTTACTTCAGCCAAATCAGCAGATGTATAATCACCTACAATTGCAGTTTTATCATCCATATCAAGAGAAACTTCCGGATATTTAGCAAATGCACGTTTCAAGCTATAAGCAGCTTCACCACTAGTTTGATCTTCTACATTCATGTATGCGTAAGCAACATCACCCTTGAACACAGCCATTTCTTTAGCGAACATGCTAGCCAAAGTCGGAACAGTGAACTTGAACGGAACAACTACTGAGTTAAGTTCAGAATTACCTGTTGTAATGAATGTTACTTTTGCATAATATACAGTATTTACTTTGAACACCTTAGAAGCAGTAGCATTGGTTACAGCAAATTTCATGTCAACTGCAGATTTTATAGCGTTTCCAGTGAGTGATTTGCCTTCTGCATCAACGAAGGTCAAGGCAACACCTGCGTCATCACCTTCTACTGCCGTTTTGCATTCAGCGTCTGAATAGAATTTAGCCGATCCTGTCTGTACTTTTCTCTTCCATGCATCAAGTTCGTTACCCAAAGCCTTAGTCATGGTTGCCATATCAGCAGTGAAGAAGTTCTTGTCTTTTGATGCATCTGCATTGTTTGCAACAATAGCCAAAGTTCTAGTAGCATAATCTGCATCAGTAACAATTACATCAGATAAAGTAACTGTGATAGTTTTTTCAGTAACCTCACCACTATTGTCCAAAGTATGAACTGTCAGATCGAAATCAGCAGCAGTTACCACGTCAGGAGTCTTAGTGATAGTGAAAGTGCCTTTTTCATTGTCGAATTCCAAACCGAACAATTTGATATCTTCTTGGCTTGCGCTCAAATACAAGTCATACAAATCTTCTTCATTCTCAACAGTTACAGAATGTGCTTTTCCGGCATCTACAGTAACTGCTTCGTTTTCTACCTCCTTATCGTCAACAAGAATGTCACCGATTGCGGCAGTCGCAGCTTCGATTTGGAATTTCATATTATATTCTGCACGATAAACCTTATTGGCAGTCAAAGCATAATAACCCTTACCTACTGCCATTGCTTCACCTAACGCATTGCTTGCTTTGTCATCTGCCAAAGTAAACTGTTTAACAGTCATGTGGTAAAGTCCGTTTCCATAAGCAGCTCTAACTTCTGTTGCATAGTTTTTATCTTCGTTGGCAACGAAAGTTACATTAGGAAGCACTTCATTTTTACCGTTAATAGCTACAAATTCAATAGCCGTTGCATCAACGTCTACAGGGTTTACTCTTACAGGAACTTTATCCTCACCTGCAACGATATATTTAGCGGAAGTCACAGTTTTGCCGGTAGCTTTTTCCCATGCTTTTTTATTTGCGTCTGTAATATTGAATGTATATTTTTTCAAATTTACAGTTGTTTCTTCACCGTTTGATACACTCAAACTTGTGATTCTAGAAGCGGCAGTAGGCAATTCGATAACAGTTTCTTCGCCTTCAGCATTGATGAAAGTCAAAATGAAGCCTTCTGTCTGAGAACCTGCAACAGTTACGCCTGATGCGGGAATACCAGTTGTCTTGTAAGTGCCGTCTTCTTGCAACACAGCCCATTTGCCGTCCTCAACTTTAACAGCCGGCTTGAATTCAGTAACAGGAGCGTCAGCAGACACTTTAATGCCTG